>OGFF01002912.1_pt1 | contig 13812 bp, 8 predicted proteins | sample 1570751 | NCBI WGS metagenome assembly OGFF01 (sample SAMEA2581951, study PRJEB24529) | metagenome | biome: Human gut stool | place: China | collected 2011 | reverse complement strand
AATGCTCAATTCAGTTGTTTGCTTCCCTAATTAAATTTTCGGACAGCCTCCCCCACAAACAAAATTTCCCCCTCTTTTTCTGCGTTTTTCAAATTAAACAAAGGGGCTATACACCACCATTTTGTGGCATATAACCCCTTATCAAAACAAAAAAGATGACCTGGCAAAATGCGAGATCATCATTTTTGTTATATAATAATCCTATTTCTCTGGAATAATCTCGAAGATTTCGGCTGAACCATCCAGCTGAATCTTCGCTGCCTTCTTCACTAATTCTATCTTGCAGAACGACTGGTCGATGAGGGTTGTTGCCAAAACCTTGCCCTTGGCATTCAGCTGGCGACATACCAATGATTTGCCTGGAGCCAACTTCAAGAGCAGGGTGTAACCCTTTACATCCTTCTCTACACCAAACGAAAGTACACCATCGTTGGTGAAAGAAGTGCATGGATTCTCATCAAAACCATACATCGCTGCCTGCAGATTGCCAGCCTCAACAGGGAAGCTCAGACGCTCTGGGGTGGTTGGGTTCACCTCGAAGGTACGGACAGCAGCCCAGTTGCGCTTGTCTGACTTCAACTTCTTGATGCGGATATAGCGAGCCTCAACAGGGGTGTCGGTCTTCCAGATGATGATATACTGTTTTTTCAACTCGCCTGTGAGTGCCTTCCATTCCTTTCTGTCCAGAGAATACTCCAATACGGTGTTGTCGAAGTAATCCACATCATCCACAGAGTTGCGGCCCTGGAGGATTCTTACCTCAGATACCTGACGCACGCAGCCCAGGTCGGCACCAATCCAGTCGCCTGTGTTCTGACCGTTGCCCGATGTATAATAGGTAGTAGAATCGTTGTCGAACATCGCCTTGCTTTGGGTGGTTCTCAAAGTGGCATAAGTACCAATGCCCTTATAGAAGGCAGGAACCTTGCCGGTCAACTTCTTGAAGAAGCCAGATGCCATGTCATCCATCGACTGCTCGTAGAATGGCTGCAATACCATGGTACCAGACTTGTGCTTCTCGTAGGCAGCCACATCTTCCTTGCTCATGCGGTTGTTGACATAGCCATCCCAGAATGCCTGGTCGTTGCCAGCCTTGTATTCCTTGATGAGAGTCATGGTCTTCAAGCCACGGTCGCCCAACTTGCCAAACTCTGAGAGCCATGGGCGGAGTTCCTTCATCAGCAGGGTATTCTTGCAGTTTGCCTCCATTTGGGCAGGCGCATTCTTCACTCTTACAAACTCACTCTGCAGGGCATTGAACTCTGCATCTGTGAAGTTATCGATGCGGAAACTCTTGGTCTCCCATGATTCTATGCGGCGATAACCGGTCTCGGTATCGCAAGAGTGCATGGCGAAGGTGCGATATGCCTCGTGTGCCTCTGGAGTAAGATCTACCAAGCCACGCTCCCAGTTGTCGAGCGGATTATAGTTGGCGATGTTCCAGGTATAGTCGGCTACACCGTAGAGTGCCAGTTTGGATGCCTCTCCGTGCTCCATCGGGTTGCTGACGAAACCGCAGAGATCCTTGTTGGTCAGGTCGGTCTGCAAACCGTAGGTAGGACCCTGCATGATGATATGGCGGGCATAATCGGTTACAGGGAAGTTCCACCAGTAGTAAGCCGGGCGCTTGATGCGGGAATTCACCCAGTCGAGAGTCTCGCGGGTCAGGTCGCTGCAAACCACATCACCCGTCCAGAATACATTGATGGATGGGTCGAGGGTATTGCCGAAGATGGCGAGAGAACCGGTTGGCTTTGGATTCGCCCAGAGACGGGTGTAATCGGTAGGACACATCACGAGCGGAGCAACATCGCCCTTAGCCTTTACAAATTCCTTTTCGAGTCGGTTGAGAAGTTCCGACTGCTTTACCGGGTTGGCACCCTCGCCGGAAATATCATCGAAGAAGATGGCGAAAGAACGCACACCGAGGTCGTACATCAAATCGAGCTTGTGAACCAGGTTCTGATAGTCTTCCTCGTTCCACTTGATGTCCTGTCCCGGATGGATAGCCCACACGAAGTCTACTCGGTTGCGGCGACAAGCCTGAACGAGTTCGCTGATGTTCTTAGCCTCTTTCTCCGGATAAGGCAAGCGCCAGTTAGGACAACTGTGATATGGGTCATCCTTCGGACCATAGAGATAGGTGTTCATCTTGTTCTTTCCGTAATAGTCGATGAGGGAAAGACGCACCTGATGAGACCAAGGTTCGCCATAGAAACCTTCTACCACACCACGGTTTGGAAGATCAGGGTAGTCATTACAGGTGGTGTAAGGCATCTGGCCCTTCGCCATCTCGCTGTTTACAATCTGGCGCAGAGTCTGCAGACCATAGAAGGCACCACGCTCATCGTAGCCCACAATCTGGATTCCCTTGGCATCAGCCTTCAGGCTGTAGGCACCGGAAACAGGCTTAACGCCAGCCTTGGCTGCCAGTTTTCCACCGAAATCGATGGTCAGGCAAACGCCCTTGGCGTTGGCGGTAAGGAACTTCACTTCGTCGGCAAACTTGCCTTTCTTGTCGATTACCTTGACTCCATTCTGCAGGTCGAGTCGGTTAGCAGCATCCACATTCAGGAGATGTGGTGTAGGACTCACGATGAGTCCGTGATGATTCAGTTTCTTGCCCGGAATCATGTTCACGTCCTGCTTTTCAGAACGCTGGCCGCTCAGGTCTTGTGCCTGAGTGCCCTGTGAAAATGCAGCCATCAGGAGGGCTGCCATCAACATTTTTCTAGTCATAATGAATAGTTTGGTTAAGGATTTATATTTTAAAAGTTTATATTTATTCTATATGGAATACTCTTTCTACGGTTTCATTGGTTTGCTTGGCAAATCCTTCTTCACTTACGCCGTAGGCTTTCGCCAAGGTTTTAAGTACTTCTACCACGAAGGCGCTCTCGTTACGCTTGCCTCGGAATGGGATGGGAGCCATGTAAGGGCTGTCGGTTTCCAGCACGATGCGGTTCATCGGCACCACGGCAGGGAGATCTTCTCTCAGATGACTGCTCTTGAAGGTGGATACACCACCGATGCCCAGCACGAAGTTATCGAACGAGAGGAGTTCTTCTGCCTCCTTCTGATTGCCTGTGAAGCAGTGGAACACGCCGCCAGGCAGGTCTTTCTGATACTGGCGAAGCAAGTGCACCATCTCGTTCTGTGCCTTGCGGCAATGAATCATCAGGGGCAGACGGGTTTCTATCGCCCACTTCACCTGTTCTTCGAATGCCTCCAGCTGCTCGTGCTCGAACTCACGACTCCAGTAATAATCCAGTCCGATTTCGCCGATGGCGATAAAATCGGAAATCTGCATCTTTCTGAGTTCTGCCAGCTGCTCCTTCCAGTCAGCCTTCACCTCTTCGGGATGCAGACCAATCATAGGATAGGCGTAGCCCGGATATTCCCGGCTCAGGGCGAGCACGGCGTGCGTAGTCTTCACGTCGATGGCAGGCAAGAACACCTTGCCTACCCCCGCTTCTCTGGCACGAGCGAAAGCTTCCGCTCTATCCTCATTAAACTCTTCTGCATCGAGATGAGTATGCGTATCTATTACTTTGAACATTGAACTGTCAACTATTAACTATCAACTTTAAACTATTAACTAGTACTGGCGCTTCATCATTTTCTGTGCATACTTCGCCAACTCCTCCTTGCGCTCGGCAGGCACATTTACGGCATCCAGATACTTCTTGCTCTGCTCGAAGTAGTAGGCTATCTTATCCTGCGCCAACTTGTCGATGCCAATTTCGTTATAGAGACGGGTTACGGCTGCCACCTTCTCCTCGCGGTCGAACTCCTGGGCATCCACCCACTTCTGCAGTTCCGCACGCTGGGCATCATTGGCATGATTGAAGGCGTTGATGAGCATGAAGGTCTTCTTGTTCGATGTGATGTCGCCACCTATCGCCTTGCCAAATACCTTTGTATCGCCATAGACATCCAGGTAATCATCCTGCAACTGGAAAGCCAGACCAATCTGCTCGCCAAACTTATAGAGATTATCAGCATCCTCCTCAGAAGCATCAGCCAGGATGGCTCCAATCTTCAGGGCACAAGCCAGAAGTACGCTGGTCTTGAGGCGGATCATCTCGATATACTCCTCTTCCTTCACGTCGTTGCGGGTCTCAAACTCCATGTCATACTGCTGTCCCTCTCCTATTTCCAGGGCTGTGGTGGTGAAGAGCTTCATCACCTTGGCAAGATGCTTGTCGTCGCACTGCGCCATGCGGTCGTAGGCGAGCACCAGCATACTGTCGCCCGAAAGGATGGCGGTATTGGCGTTCCACTTCTTGTGAACGGTTTCATGACCACGGCGAAGATCGGCATTGTCCATCAGGTCGTCGTGGAGCAAGGTATAGTTGTGATAAGTCTCCAAAGCGATGGCGTTCATGAGGATTTTCTCCGGGTCTTCCTTGAAGATGTTGTAGCCCAGGAGCATCAGAACCGGGCGAATACGCTTGCCTCCCAGAGAGAGAACATACTTCACTGGCTCATATAGAGAATATGGTTTGCGGTCGTATGGCAAGTTAGCCAGGAACTCATTCACCATGCTTAAGAATTCATCAGATGTCTTCATAATCAAATATAATTTAGAATATATAATTTATAATGTATAAAATGTACAATTTATAATTTATAGTTTGAATACCACTGGGACGGCAATCATCGTGCGGCACACCTTGTTGCGGTCCATGCCCGGTTTCCACTTCGGCATCATCTTCATCACCCTCAGCGCCTCGGCGTCGAGCACGGGGTCAGCCGATGTGCTTACCTTGGTGCTAGCGATGCTGCCATCCTTGTTCACGATGAAGGAAACCACCACGGTGCCCTGAATCTTGTCCTTACGTGCCGACTCAGGATATTTCAGGTTCTTGGTAAGCCACTGCATGAAAGCCGACCAGCCACCAGGGAACTCCGGGATTTTCTGCACCACGGTAAACTTGATGGGCTGTTCCTGTCCGGCGGCGTTGTCTACTGCCGTTTCAGGAGCCGCCTCCTTTACATCGGCACCTTCCACCACTCCCGAACCGTCGCCAATCACCAGTTCGCTGGTGGTGGTACTTATCTTCTCGGAAGCCTTCTGTACCTGCTGCTGTTCGGTGGGCTTCACTTCCTGCGTGATAGCCTCCGATGCAGGAGCCTTCGACATAGCCTCAGCACTCACCATATCCTTCTGGTCGGGTGGCGTCTGCATATCCAGGTCCTGTGCCAAGTCCTCAAAGTCCTCGGTCAGGTCTTCCTCTCCCTGCGGTCCTCTCTGATACTGGAGTCCCACGAAGAGGAGTGTGAATGCGATGAGCAATCCGATGAGGAAGAAGGTAAGCCTCTTGTCCTCCAACTGTGCATTATTTGATTTTTTTATTTCCACTTTTCAATCGTCATTAACTTAACCTAATTGCATGTCCGCAGCTGCTTTTTCAGCCGGAATCTGCAATATTTATCGATTCATTTCGTTATTTTCTACGAAAACAATGCAAATTTACGTCTTATTTCTCAAAAAAGCAGTATCTTTGCCAAAGAATTAAAGTATTTAAATGAAAAAAATCGTTTTTTCCATTATATTGACGCTTTTTGCGACAAAAATGGGTGCTCAAGAGAGCCAAACTGGATATAACTTCCTCCGACTGCCTGTAAGTGCTCATGCCGCAGCCTTGGGAGGCGACAACATCACCTTGATAGAAGATGATGAGGCCCTCGTTTTCCATAATCCGGCACTGCTGGCTTCGGTAAGCGACAAGACCATCAACCTCAACTACATGAACTACATGTCGGGGGTGAACGTGGCATCGGCTTCCTTCAACCGCATCGTGAAGGAGAAGGCGTCGTGGGCGGTTTCGGCAAACTATGTGGATTACGGAAAGATGAAGCAGACTGATGAGAACAACATCCAGATGGGTGAATTCTCGGCGAAGGATATTGCCCTGGCAGGCCATTTCTCCTACATGCTGGGCAAGAACTTCGTGGGTGGTATCACGGCAAAGTTCATCACTTCATACATCGGCGACTACAATTCCATCGGCGTGGGCTTCGACCTGGGTCTGAACTATTACGATCCCGACCAGGAGCTGTCGCTTTCTGCCGTGGCAAAGAACCTGGGTGGACAGCTGAAGGCTTACAACGAGGATTACGAAAAGATGCCGATAGACCTGCAGGTGGGTGTGACCAAGGGATTCGAAAACATGCCGTTCAGGGTATCGGGCACACTGGTGAACCTGAACCACTGGGACAAGGGATTGAAGAACCATCTTGTAGTAGGTGCCGAACTGCTGCTGGGCGACAACCTCTGGCTGGGCGGCGGCTACAATGCCCGCAGAGCCGACGAGATGCAGATTTCTAACGGCACCGAAGGCGAGGAAAGCAGTCATGGAGCCGGCTTCTCGTTTGGTGGCGGTATCAACCTGGAGCGCTTCCATCTGAACGTGGCTTACGGAAAATATCATGTAAGTAGCAGCAGTCTGCTGATAAACGTAAGCTATAAACTATAAACTGTAAATTATAAACTGTAAATTATAAACTGTAAATTATAAACTATAAATTATAAACTATAAATAATAATGAAGAAGATTACAATCGCAATAGACGGTTACTCTTCCTGCGGAAAGAGTACGATGGCAAAGGATCTTGCCAAGGAAATAGGTTATGTGTATGTGGATACAGGCGCCATGTACCGTTCGGTAACCCTCTACGCCCTGCGCCATAACCTCTTTGAGGAGGATGGCAAGGTGAAGGTGAAGGAACTGGAAGCCGAGATGCCGAATATCCAAATCTCGTTCAAGTTTAACGCTACTACCGGTCGCCCAGACTGCTATCTCAACGGCGAACTGGTGGAGAAGGAAATCCGTTCGTTGGAGGTTTCCAACCACGTAAGTCCTGTGGCAGCCGTTCCTTTCGTAAGAGAGGCGCTGGTGGCTCAGCAACAGAAGATGGGCGAAGACAAGGGCATCGTGATGGATGGCCGTGACATCGGCACCACCGTATTCCCTAACGCCGAACTGAAGATTTTCGTTACGGCAAGTTCGCAGGTGAGAGCACAGCGCCGCTTCGACGAACTGAAGGAGAAGGGCATGCCAGCCGACTTCGACGCCATTCTGAAGAATGTGGAGGAAAGAGACTACATCGATACCCATCGTGAAACCTCCCCACTCCGCAAGGCAGATGATGCCATCACGCTGGACAATAGCGAGATGACGATTCCTGAGCAGAAGGCATGGCTCATGGAGCAATATCAGAAAGCTATCGCAGAATAAAAGATTGAGAATTCAATCGCTATCGCAAAACAATCACTTTCTGCGTTATATTTTTGCAAAAATATCTTAAAATAAAATATTTGTGCTTTAAAAATGCCATTTCAAAGAATGAGTGTTGTGGAAACCCAAATTATTTTTTATTTTTGCAAACACAATGACAAGGTAGTAATGATATAGATTATAAATTTTGAGTTAATTACTGTTTTTTAAAGGTGATAAGTCCTCGGGAGAAGATTTATCACCTATTTTTTATTTTATACTTTTTCTGTCTATATCTTATTATAATGTTTCGTTGATGATTTTCTCCTTGCATTCTTCCATCAACCATTTTGGCGTACTGGTAGCACCACAGATGCCCACGGTATCTACACCCTTGAACCAATCCATGTTGATTTCATCAGCACTCTCTATCTGATAGCTGTTGGCATTCACGCTCTTGCATTCCTTGAAGAGCACCTTACCATTCGAACTCTTCCTGCCGCTGACAAAGAGGATGACATCATGCTTGCTGGCAAAGTTGGCGATATTCGGCATGCGGTTGGCCACCTGTCTGCAGATGGTGTCGAAGCTCTTGAAGCTGGCCCCCTCCACAATATGTTCCTGGCAATATTCGATGATGCGATGGAACTCGTCGAGACTCTTGGTGGTCTGGGAATAGAGGGCGATGTCGCGACTGAAATCCAGCTTGCCTATCTCCCCTAGATGCTCCACATCCTCCAACTTCTCTACCACGATGGCATGTCCCTCGGTCTGACCCACCAAGCCCAGCACCTCAGCATGTCCCTTCTTACCGAAGATGATGATCTGCGCCTCGGGATTGTTGACATACTGCTTCTTGATGCGGCGCTGAAGCTGGAGCACCACAGGGCAGGTGGCATCGATAATCTCGATGTTGTTGCGTTCGGCAAGGGCATAGGTTTCCGGTGGCTCTCCGTGGGCACGAAGCAAAACCTTCACACCGTGGAGTTCCTTCATCTCATCATGGTCGATGGTGGTCAGACCAGCCTCATGCAGGCGCTCCACCTCCATACCATTGTGCACGATGTCACCCAGACAGTAAAGTTTACTGCCCTTCTCCAACTCTTCCTCAGCTTTCTTGATGGCAGTGGTCACGCCAAAGCAGAAACCACTGCCGTTATCTATTTCTATCTGCACGTTTTTTAAAGTTTAATGTACATGAATCTTTACTACAATCTTCGCATTGTCCGGATCATTCGTAATCATCAGGATACGTGGATTCTTCTTGGCACGCGACTTCTTCAAGTCTGTCTTCACCACGGTCACCTTCATCTTCACGGATTCTCCCGGTTCAATCTTGCTCTTCTTCAAATTCACCTGCAAGCCCATGGTAAACATCTGCATGCTTCTGATTTCGAGCGTCGACTTACCGTTGTTGGTAATCAGCACCTCGCCCTTCAGTTTCTTCTTGCTGCCGAAGCTGCCCAGGTCGAGGTCGGTGGTTGAAAGTTCAGCCTTTGGAGCTATCTCCTTCTTCTCTGCCGTCATGTTTTCGAAAGCAGGCAGGAGAACGGAAGAAACCACGATTTCCTTCTCTGGGGCAATCTTGTCGCCAGGGCGCTCACCCAGATAGATGGAAGTCTGGTTCAAACCGAAGTCACGCAGTTTTTTGGAATCCAGCATCAGGATGACCTCAGCAGCACGATGCGGTGCCACCTTGGATGGAGACACCTGTGCCTGCAGGTAGCTAGGCAGATGCATTACCACCGGCTCCATCATCTGCTCGGTAGGGTTGAAGATATGGATGCGCTGAACAGGGCGGTCGCCACGGTTCACGTCATCAAACTCCACCTCCTGGGCATCCGACTTGATTTCGCCCAGCATCTCGTCATACGGGCCAGCGAAATCCACCACATTGCTCACCACTTTGCCTCGCATCGTAAGAATGAAAGGTTCGTCGGCGGCATTGGTGTAGAGGCATACCTGCTTGTTGAAGGTACCCATCTGCTTGGCATCATACACCGCCTTTACCACGAAGCTCTCGCCTGCGGCAATGCTCTTCTTAGGGTATTGCACCTCGGTGCAGCCACAACTTTTCAACATATTGTGGATAACCAAAGGTCTGTTGCCCTCATTCTTCATCATGAACTCAGCCGTTACGGGATGGCGAAAAACCACCTGTCCGCAGTCTACCACCTCGTGCTGGGTTGCTATCTTCTGTGCCGATGCCGGCAGCGCCAACAGCGCTGAGAGCATCAATATATTCATCCGTTTCATACTATTCTATTCTTAATTATCAATCTAATAACTATTAACTTTTAATTGTTAACTTTCAACTCATAACCCTCCGTGCGACCGCCGAATTCAGGACTGTAGGCACACTTTGCAGTGCAAGTTCCGCCCTGATAGTCGCCCTTTCTATCCACGTAGTATTCCATTTCTACGACGTGCTTACCTTTAGATAAACGATCGAAATAGAAATTTGTTGTGTTGTCTCTTGGAGAAACATAGCAACCCAGATTCCACTGATAGCCACTCAGCTGGTTGACTGGCTCCAGGCAGGCAGCACGCTTATCCATGATTTGCACGAAGTCGTAGTCACGGTCGGCAGTGATGATGAGTGTTACCTTCACCTTCTCTCCCACCTTCGCCTGTGCCGTGCCCCTACCCTGCGATTCAGCAGGAACGATGACACGACGCACCTTGATGCCCGATTCGGCAGAGGCTATTTCGCTAAGCGGCTGCTTAAACTCCGCATACACGGCACCCCAACTGGTGTAATCGCTCTTCTTCCGGATGCTCAGCGTAGATGCCTTTCCCGCCTTCTCGGTCTTGATATACCCCAACGTAGTGGAATCCTGCGGCATCGGAAGCAGCTTGCCATCCAGTTTCAGCACGGCATTCTCAGCCTTCTTGTCCCAGTTGCTTTCATTGCCCTTCATAAAGGCATAGACGGCATCCACGGTGTTCACCGGCGTATCCCAAACCTGAGTGCGCTTCGACATCAGGAGCCAGCGCTGCAGTTCCTCAATGGTCTGCTTGTCGTTTGGCTTCAGCATCTGCATCGCTTCTATCACGGATACCTGGGTAGGAATCTTATAGTTTCTCCAGCTGTAGAGTGCCTTGCGGGTATCGTAGTAGCGGCCCATCTCCTCTCGGTAAACGGCATATTCGTTCACGCTCTGCAGATATTCGCCTGCCTTTTCGCGATAGGCAGCATTCTGCTGGCTGTTTCCGGCTAGCACTACGGCAGCACGAGCCTTGCCATAGATGGTGAAATCACCGGTCATCTTCGACATCTTTTCCAGCAGATAAGCCTTGTCAGCTTCCAGATTCTGCTTCATCTTTCTGCCATCCATCGAGAGGATGTAGAGATAATACAGCGCCTGCTCGCTAGGACTCACCTTGTGCTTTTTCTCCTCCTGCTTCTTCATTTCTCTTACTTCCTGTGCTGTCTGCCAGGAGAGATAATCAATGGCGGAAGTCAGCATCTTGGCGGTGGATTTCTGAACACCGGCAACGGCATTCAGACGAACCATCATTTCGGCTACCGACGTTGTCATATATCTGCTGCCCTTCATTCCCTTCCACCAGGAGAAGGAACCGTTAGGGTTCTGCAACTTCTTCAGCTTCTCCACCTGATTCTGCAATCGGATAGTCTCCTGAGAGAGATTCTTCTCTGACTGATTTTCCAGCGAGAGATACTTCTGGATATGGGTGGTGATGGTATTGGCGTAGATGGCAGACATCAGCGAGATGGCATCCTCCTCATCCGGATTGCTGATGGCAGGCAGCGCCTTGATCATCAGCCAACTCGGGTTGTTGGTATATTCGATGGTTACCTTGGCATCATCCGCATTCTTTGCCTTTTTGCCATCCTTTCCTGCAAAGAGCTTGCTCAGGTCGAAGATCTGCTCGCCCTGCTGATGCAGGGTGATAGGCAGGGTATTCACAACGAGTTCCCGGTTGCTCAATACAGGCAGGTAATGCTGTTCGCCATCGCTGTAGCCATTGCCGGCAGCCACCACCTTATTTATATATACACCTTCTTTCAGTCCCTGGACATCGAAGGCTACGGTAGCAGAACCATTGGCATCGATGTGATAGCCCTGGGTCTTTTGCCAAACCACCTTGTTGGTCTCCGGGTCGATAATCTGCATACGGGCGTTGCCGCTCACCTTCTTGCCAGAAGTATTGGAGAGCTTAGCCACGATGGTAGCCTTGTCGCCCTCACGCAGGAAGCGAGGCATGTTAGGCTGCACCATCACGGTTTTCTGAGCCACAGCCTCATCCACCAGCAAACCGTTGCGCATCTCCTTGTCATGAGCCAAGCCCATGAACTTCCAGGTAGTCACGCTCTCCGGCAGGGTAAATCTGATGGCTACGTTGCCATTGTTGTCGCTCTCCAAGGCAGGATAGAAGAAGGCGGTCTCGTTCATATTCTCGCGCACCTGCACCTTGTCGAGGAACTGGCCTGCATCTGAGCCAGAACCGCCGGCAAACTGCGGCATCTCCTCTACTACATCAAAAACCTTGTTGGCAGATGGAGCAGCCGCTGCAACACGAACCATCTTAGAACCGCGAATCCTCACGACTTTCGCTTCTTCTTGAACCAGCTCGTCTTTTTGTATACGAACAGACTCAACGGTTCCGCCAGAAGAACGTTCCAACTTGCTCAGTTCCACCGCTTGCATATAAGCAGAAAAGCTAAAGTATTTGCCATCAAACTGATCCACCTCCAACTCCTTCTCATCGTAATATTTGGTAGGATAAGTACCCGACAATCCCATCTCATAATACTTCAGATTGCTCTTCCAATAGCAGTCTGGCAACCACTGGCTGAATCCCAGCGACATTTTCCAGGTGTGGTCAGCCAACTGGTCGAGCGACTTATCATAAAGTACACTCATCAGCTGTGCCTTGGCTGGCTTGCCGTCGGGAGTTGTAATCTGCAAGGTCCACTTCTCCTTCTGTCCCGGAGTGAGACGGTCGCGGAAAGTCTTCCAGGTGATGTTCAACTTCTTCTCCGGCAAAGGACGGGCGATGCTGATTTTTCTGGTATAGCATTCGCCGTTCTTCACGAAACTATAATTAATCACCACACCCGAAGCATATTCCGGCTTGTAGGTGAATGGCAGGGTAACGATGCTGTCGCCCAACTCCCAGGCACCCTTCTCCAGCAGTTTGTTGCCAGCGATGATGGAATAAACGATGTGCGCTCCGTTTTCAGAAGAACCCACCTGCACATATACCGGTTTTCCATCACGCGGGAAGGTCTTCGCCGTCTGATAATACCATTCAGTGGTTGGCTCCATCGGATGGGTATCCTTGATGCTGAAGAGGGTGAACTTCTGCTGCAGGGTGTCCTGTCCGCAGATTGCCTCCATCTCATGCACTCCTGATGGCAATACAGCCATAGAAATCGGCGCATTCGCCTCGGCATCCTTCCATTCGCCCTTGTCGATGCGGTACTTCAGGTTGCTGGATATCTCCATACCGCTGGCATTGCGGTAAGCGAAGGTCACCGTCTTCAGACTGTCTGTTTCGATACGCTTAGGAAGATCCACCGTGAGGATGGTTGGCTTGGTGCCCAGAGGCAGACTCATTACACCCTCGTGGCTCTCACCACTGATGTCGGTGACAATAGCAGAAACCTCGAAGTTGAAGAAACGGGCGATGCGCATGAAATCGCTCATATCAACCTCGTCTTTTCCTGACAAGGAAGCCTCCAGCGGAATCTCTACGTCGAAGGTTCCGTCCTCACGAGTCACGCAACTGTCAGTCTTCACCAACTGTCCGGCAGAGCCTGCGCCCCACCACCAGAGCTGGTTTCTGCGGGTCACCTGATACTCCACCTTGGCACCCTGTACAGGTATACCGGCATAGGTCTTTGCTGAAGCTTTCACCACCACGGTATCGCCCCAGTTATATTTCTCGTTCACCTTCGGGAAGGTAATCTCGAAGGTTGGACGCTTGTATTCCTCCACACGGAAGGAACTGTTAGCTCGGTTATTCACGGATACATGATACATGCCTGTCTGTCCACCTTGAGGCAATTCGAAATCCACAGATGCCGTACCATATTCGTCGGTTGTAGCCTTCTGCTCAGCCACCTGCTTCCAGTTGGCATCCCTCAGGATAAACTTCAGTTCCATGCTCTTTCCCGGCACACTGGCATCCAGGCCTTTCTTCACGATATAGGAAACGGCTGTGGCATGCACCTTCTGGCCCGGGCGATAGATGGCACGGTCGGTAAACAACTGATATTTCGTTTCATCATCCTTCTTCTCGTAATAGCGGGCACGTGAGAGGTAGATATCCTTGGCAGGCGCAAACTTATCTGCAGATGTGTAGATCAATACCTTTCCATCCACATTCTTGAAGTAAGCCTCGCCCTGGTCATCTGTCGTCATTCGGGCATGAATGACTCTCTTGAACTTGCCCGTCTTGTCGTCATAGTTTCTGTCATAGAGCACTATCTTCGCACCTGGAACAGGTTGACCGTCGGTAGCATTCACCACTACATAGCGATGCCTGTCATCAGGCAACTGCTGTATCATCACCGCCAGATTGCTGACATAGAAGAGTTCTCGCTGCGGAGCGATGCCGG
>OGFF01002908.1_pt1 | contig 13822 bp, 15 predicted proteins | sample 1570751 | NCBI WGS metagenome assembly OGFF01 (sample SAMEA2581951, study PRJEB24529) | metagenome | biome: Human gut stool | place: China | collected 2011 | reverse complement strand
TGATAGCGACGACCTCGTAACCCTCAGCATCAAACATCTGACGGAAAGCCAGACGGCCAATACGACCAAAACCATTGATAGCAACTCTAACAGCCATGTTAATAGTACCTCCTAAATGTTCTTACCCTGATTCGGATAATTCACGGTACTCTTATTTTAGTCCAAAACGGCCAAACTTTCAAGTGTCTGCCAAAAAATTAACAAGTCGTTTTCATACTTTTTTGCTTTTGTACTATTTTCTCGGGGAATGGTGTGCTGTTTTGAGCAATTCAACCAAGCGGCTGCTGACACATTTATGCATCCTGCGCAGTCCTTGTGCAGCGCACAGCGCTCAAGGCTCCCAAAGCGCCCACACAGCACAGCCCCAGCCGGAACAGCAGCGTCGGCGTCAGCAGAGCCCCGCCGCCCTCCTGTACAAGGGTCTGCAGCACGGTGGGCAGCTCCCAGCACAGGCAGAGGGCAAACGCCGCCAGCCCGCCGGCGCAGAGGGTGCGCCCATCCGACGTGCCGGGCAGGTAGAGCGCCCGGGCCAGCGCCGAGAGGAACACCAGCCCCGCCAGCAGCTGCCAGACCATCGCCGTGGGGGCCACCCGGTGCCAGCTGGAGCTGTTCTCCATAAAGCGGGCCAGCACGCACCAGTAGAACACGGCGCTGCCCAGCACGGCGGGCGTCAGGCTGCGGGTGGGGGTCTTCCAGTCCTTCCGCAGCCAGCTCAGGCCGAGACCGATCATCCAGAACGCGCACAGCGCCTCCAGCGCGGCCCGGATAAGCATTGCCACGCTGCTCCCCATCCAGAGGATGCGCAGCACAGCAGCCTCTCCATAGCAGACGGCCGCCGCCAGTGCCATGACACCGGAAGGTGTGCAGTGGCCCCGCAGCGCATCGGTCTGCGGCTTACAGCAGCGGCCCGCCGCCACAGCGGCACCGACGGCCACGGCCAGCGCACCGTACCGCAGCCAGACCGAGCCGACGATGCAGAGGCCCGTTTCCGCGTCGGTGAGAAGGGCCAGGTCGATGCCCCGGAAAATGCCCAGCAGCACACTCAGGAAAAGCGAAACCATGATAAAAAAGTTCATCTGTAATCCTCAAATCTTTATCCCCTTTTTCGGGGAAATTATCATAAGTGTATGATAGCGCGTTTTGGGTAGAAATGCAAGGCATTCCCCTCTTGTGCGCTTTTTTGCCGACGGAGGCCGGTATACTGAGTCCAAAAGTCTGTCCGGGAGGGAGATATGCCCCATGAAAAAAGCCTTTCTGCTCCTCTGCGCCCTGCTCCTCGTGCTGGGCAGCGCCCTGCCGCTGGCAGGCTACCGGCTGGCCCGGGCCGTGCTGGGCCGCAGAGCGGACGTTCCCCCTGCCCCGGCGTCCAGCACCTCCGCCGTATCGGAAGCCTCGCCTGCCGCTTTCGAGGGAGACGCAGACGTCTTTCTCATCGAAGACCTGAGCACCGGCGAGGTGCGGCAGGTGCCGAAGCGGGACTATCTCATCGGGGCCGCAGCGGCTGAAATGCCCCTCACATGGCCGGACGAGGCCCTCAAGGCGCAAATCGTCGCGGCCCACAGCTACGCGCTCTACTGCCGCGACCACGCCTCTGCAGCCAACGGCAGCTGGCTCTCTGCCGACCCGGCGCGGCGGCAGGGCTATCTGACCGACGCCGTCCTCCACAGCTACTGGGGGACCGACTACGAGGCCAACTATGCCCGCCTCTCGGCCCTCGTAGACGCCGTCCTCAGCGATGTCCTCTGCTATGACGGTGCGGCGGCAGGGACGAGCTATTTTGCCATCTCCAATGGCCGTACCGAGGCCAGCGAGAACGTCTGGGGCAGCGCCCTCCCCTACCTCGTCCCAGTGGACAGCAGCACCGACCTCTCCGCCGACAACTACGAAGTCACCCTCACCCTTTCTGCCCCGCAGGTACAGCAGCTTCTTTCCTCGGGACTGGGCATCGCCGCCGACTCTGCCGCGCCGGAACGCTGGTTCGGTGAGACGACCCTGACAGCTTCGGGCTATGCGGCCTCTCTGCCCGTCTGCGGCCAGACCGTCTCCGGCACGGCCCTCCGGCGGGCTCTGGGGCTGCGGAGCGCCTGCTTCAACATCCGATATCAGGACGGCAGCTTCCTCATCACGACAAAAGGCTACGGCCACGGTGTGGGCCTGAGCCAGTGGGGTGCAAAAGCGCTGGCCGAGCAGGGCTGGACCTACGAAGCCATCCTCACCCACTATTTCCCGGGGACGCAGCTCTGCCGATGACACAAAAGCAGGGTGGTCAGCATTGCCGACCACCCTGTGTCTTTTTATTTTGGGGAAGCTCAGCCCAGAAGCCAGCTCCACATCCCCTTCTTCGTCTCGGTCACAGCTTCAGCTTCACTCTCGACTGCCTCAGTCACCGCCTCTTCGGTCTCCTGAACGAGCTGACCCAGCTTCGTGCCGGAGGGGTCCTGCACCGTCCAGTAAGTCGCGGTGCTGCTGGCGCTGCCGGAAACGGTGAAGTCGCTCATGAAGCAGAGCGTCTGGCCGTTGGAGTCGGTCAGCACGACCATGTAAGTGTAGCTGCCTTCGGGCAGCTCACCGAAACGGAGCTGGCTGTCGAAGTTCTTCAGAGACCAGCTGGACACATTGGGCGAGGCCTCAGCGCTCTGAACAGGCTGGTCGTTGGCATCGAGGATCGCCGCTTCCACGCTGCTCAGCACAGCACCCGATGCGCTGGCGGCAGTGCCGCTCACGCTCATGCCCTTACCGGTGCGGATGTTGACCGGGTAGCGCATTCCTTCCAGACAGAGGCTGTCCAGCGTCGCGACGGCGCTGTTATGGTCGGAAGATATGTACCAGTAGCAGGAAGCACCCGCGATGGAGATGCTGGCTGCCGAGATCGGCACACGGCCCGAGGAGACGCTGCCGGCGGGGTCGGAGCAGTAGAACACGCCGTCGGTGTAGTCCGTCAGGAGAACGGCGTGGGGCTGGCGGCGGTCGTAGAGGACGATGCCCTCGGGGTGCTCTGCCAGCAGCTGGATGAGCACTGCCTTCTTCTCCTCGTTGTTGGACGGCAACGTGGAGTAACCCACCTGCATTGCGTTATAGTTGAAGCTGTGGGAGAGGCCCCCTGCCCACGCACTGCCGCGGACGCTGTTCTCGGTCACATCCGTCCAGTCGGTCAGGCCGTCCAGAAAAGCGCGGCGGCGGAGCATCATGGCGGCGGAGGCCAGCGTACAGGTGCCGCCCCGGCTCTGCTTGAAGTAAAATCCTGCGTCCACGTTGAGGTCCACCGCCAGCGCTCCCGGCAGCATCACTGCCATCAGCACGAGCGACAGCACAAGGGCCATCAGTTTTTTCCAGATCCGGTGCGGCGCACATTCCACGTTTGACTCATCCTTTCATCTTTCATTCACTGCTGTAAAGTATACCATTTTGTTACACTTTTGTAAACCGCAGGAAGACTTTTTTCTCAGATTTCACACGCTTCGTACACAATTTCGAGGCAGAATGCACAAATATCGTCTAACTTTTTGGAATATATAACAAAAAAGCCCCCGCCGTCCCGAGGGACAGCAGGGGCAAAACTGGAACGAATTTTCGTTTAGAACAGGCCGGTGATCTTGCCGTCGGCGTCCACATCAATGCTCACAGCGGCGGGCTTCTTGGGCAGGCCGGGCATGGTCATGATGCTGCCGCAGATGACCACCACGAAGCCGGCGCCTGCGGCCAGACGCACCTCGCGCACCTCCATCGTGAAGCCGGTGGGCGCACCGGTCAGCTTGGCATTATCGCTGAAGCTGTACTGGGTCTTGGCGATGCAGACGGGCAGGTCGCCGTAACCCAGCTCGGTGAGTTCGGCCAGAGTCTTGCTGGCGGCGGCACTGTAGTTCACGCCGTCGGCGCGGTAGATCTTGGTGGCGATGGCGTTGATCTTGTCCTTGAGAGGCATTTCCAGCGGGTAGGTGTAGCGGATGGGACGGTCCTCCATGATGTCCAGCACTTTCTCGGCCAGAGCCTTGCCGCCCTCGCCGCCCTTGGCGAAGACCTCGCTCAGGACGCAGGGGACGCCCTGCTCGGCACAGACCTGCTCGACGTAAGCCTGCTCTTCGGCGGTATCGGTCGGGAAGGCGTTGATGGCCACCACGACGGGCAGGCCGAAGCCGTTCTTCATGTTGTCGATGTGGCGGACGAGGTTGGCTGCGCCCTTCTTGACAGCCTCGAGGTTAGGAGTGTTCAGGTCGGCCTTGGCTACGCCTCCGTGGCTCTTGAGAGCACGGAGGGTCGCCACCAGCACGCAGGCGCTGGGCGCGATGCCCGCATAGCGGCACTTGATGTCCAGGAACTTCTCTGCGCCCAGGTCTGCGCCGAAGCCGGCCTCGGTGATGACGTAGTCGGCCAGCGAGAGGCTGAGCTTGGTGGCCATGACGCTGTTGCAGCCGTGGGCGATGTTGGCGAAGGGGCCGCCGTGGATGATGGCGGGGTTGTTCTCGAGGGTCTGGACCAGGTTCGGGTCGAGGGCATCCTTCAGCAGGGCAGTCATGGCACCCGCTGCGCCGATGTCCCCAGCCGTGACGGGCTTGCCGTCGTAGGTGTAGGCGCAGACGATCTTAGAGAGGCGCTCTTTCAAGTCGGAGATGCTGGTGGCAAGGCAGAAGATGGCCATGATCTCGCTGGCGACGGTGATGTCGAAGCCGTCCTCGCGGGGGGTGCCGTTGACCTTGCCGCCCAGGCCGTCCACGATAAAGCGGAGCTGACGGTCGTTCATGTCCATGCAGCGCTTCCAGGTGATGCGGCGGGGGTCGATGTTCAGGGGGTTGCCCTGCTGGATGCTGTTGTCGATCATGGCCGCCAGCAGGTTGTTGGCGGTACCGATGGCATGGATGTCGCCGGTGAAGTGGAGGTTGATGTCCTCCATCGGCACCACCTGTGCGTAGCCACCGCCGGCTGCGCCGCCCTTTATGCCGAAGACAGGGCCGAGGGAGGGTTCACGGAGGCAGAGCATGGTCTTTTTGCCTATGGCGTTCATGGCGTCGGCCAGACCCACGCTGGTGGTCGTCTTGCCTTCACCGGCAGGGGTGGGGCTGATGGCCGTGACGAGGATGAGCTTGCCCTGCTTCGATGCCTTATGGATGAGGCGGTGGTTTACCTTGGCCTTATAGCGGCCATAGGGGATCACGTCCTCGTCGGCGAGGCCCAAACTGGCGGCGATGTCGGCGATGGGCTTCATTTTGGCTTCCTGTGCGATCTCGATGTCAGACTTCATATTCAGCATCCTCCTTAAACAAAAAGGGCAGCTTTGCGCACCACGACGCAAGGCTGCCCAGACGGTCGGCATTAAAGCTTCTCTCCCCTTCTGCACTGTGGTGCTCCACAAGATCCGTCAGCAGAAGGGTCAGCTAACATCTATAAAATAGCACATCGGCACAAGGTTTGTCAAGCACAAAAAAGACGCCCCCGCTTTGCAGCGAGAGCGCCTCTTTGTTCAAGAATCGAAATTCAAGAAGCAAGCTTCAAGGGGGTTAAATTACTTAACCTCAACCTTAGCGCCGGCATCCTCCAGCTTCTTCTTGATGTCCTCAGCCTCAGCCTTGGAAGCCTTCTCCTTGACAGCCTTGGGAGCGCCGTCAACGATAGCCTTAGCCTCCTTCAGGCCCAGACCGGTGATCTCCTTGACCAGCTTGATGACGCCCATCTTGCCAGCGCCAGCCTCGACCAGGATGACGTCGAACTCGGTCTTCTCTTCCTCAGCGGCAGCAGCAGCGCCAGCAGCAGCGGGAGCAGCAGCAGCAACAGCAGAAACGCCGAACTCTTCGCAGTATGCGTCGATGAGCTCCTTCAGCTCCAGAACGGACAGCTCCTTGACGGAGTCGATGATGGCAGTAATCTTCTCAGAAGCCATAGTAGTAACCCTCCAATATAAATGGTTTGTTTATTGATTTCAGATGATTTTTAAGCAGCGGTCATGCGGCCATCAGGCAGCGGGCTCCTCCTGCTTGTCGGCATAAGCCTGCATTGCAACAGCCAGACCAGACAGAGTGCTGGTGAGGGCGCCTGCAAACATGGACAGCATGCCTTCGCGGTTGGGCAGCTTTGCGATGGCGTTGGTCTCGGCAGCGTCCATGACCTTGCCTTCCATGAAGCCAGCCTTCACGACGAACTTCTTGGACTTATCGCCGTCCTGGTACTTGCACAGGATGCGGGCAGCGGACATGGGGTCTTCCTCGTGAGCAAAAGCGATAGCGGTATCGCCCTTGAACTGCTCAGCCAGGGTCTCCAGAGAAGTACCCTTGACAGCCAGACGCAGCATGGTGTTCTTCACGACCATGTAATCGACGCCTGCCTCACGCAGCTCCTTACGGAGCTTGGTGTCGTTCTCGACGTTAATGCCGCCGTAAGCGACGACGCAGCCGGAAACCGCACTCTCAAACTTTGCCTTCAGATCAGCGACATAAGCCTGCTTTTCAGAAAGAATCTTTGCACTGGGCATTCGGTTTCACCTCATTTCAAAAACTTGTATCGAAAGCCGGAGCAACGAAAAAGCCTCTTTCCCGCACTGTGTCGAGAAAGAGGCATAAAACAACTTTACGCGCGTTTCTCGGCAGGCGGTTTGCACCTTACGCTGGACTCCAGCACCTGCTGTCTCAAAAACAGCATCATTATTTTACCGCAAACGCGCGGTGTTGTCAAGCGCTTTTTTGAATTTTTAAAGATTTTTTCTGTCATCCGTCAGGATGACAGAAAAAACTTCAAAGCTTCAAATTAGACACCGTACTTCAGGGTGTTCAGACGGATGCCAGGGCCCATGGTGGTGGCGATGGTAGCGCTCTTGAAGTAGGTACCCTTTGCAGCAGCAGGCTTTGCCTTTGCAATAGCGCTCATCACGGTATCCAGGTTGGTGTACAGCTTCTCAGCGCCAAAGGATGCCTTGCCCACGGGAACGTGGATGATGTTCTGCTTGTCCAGACGGTACTCGATCTTACCAGCCTTAGCCTCGGTAACAGCCTTGCCCAGGTCGGGAGCAACGGTACCGGCCTTGGGGTTGGGCATCAGGCCGCGGGGGCCCAGAACCTTACCAAGACGGCCAACGCGGCCCATCATGTCGGGGGTGGTGACAACAACGTCGAAGTCCATGAAACCGCCGGCGATGCGTGCGATCAGCTCGTCATCACCCACGATGTCAGCGCCGGCTGCCTCAGCAGCAGCGGCAGCAGCGCCCTTAGCAATGGCGCAGACGCGGACGGTCTTGCCGGTGCCGTTGGGCAGAACAACAGCGCCGCGGACCTGCTGGTCAGCGTGGCGGCCGTCAACGCCCAGGCGGACGTGCAGCTCAACGGTCTCGTCGAACTTAGCCTTTGCAGTCTTGCATACTAAATCGAAAGCCTCACCGGACTCGTAAACCTTAGCGGACTCAACGAGCTTAGTGCTTTCAACATACTTCTTTCCGTGTTTCATTAAAAAATCCTCCTTGTGGTCAAGCGGAAAAGATCCTCCCACTGAATTAATAGTTGATTTGAAGTGACAGGGGGTCGATTAGTCAACGACCTCAACGCCCATGGAACGAGCAGTACCAGCGATCATAGACATAGCTGTGTCGATGTTAGCTGCGTTCAGGTCGGGCATCTTAGTTTCAGCGATTTCCTTGAGCTGAGCCTTGGTGATCTTTGCAACCTTGGTCTTGTTCGGAACGCCGGAACCGCTCTCGATCTTGCAAGCCTTCTTGATGAGCACGCTTGCGGGAGGGGTCTTTGTAATGAATGTGAAGCTCTTATCAGCGTAAACGGTGATAACAACAGGAATGATCAGGCCTGCCTTGTCCTTAGTACGCTCGTTGAACTCCTTGGTGAATGCCATGATATTAACGCCGTGCTGACCCAGTGCAGGACCAACAGGGGGCGCAGGTGTAGCCTTGCCGGCCGGGATCTGTAACTTAATAAATCCTGTTACCTTCTGTGCCATGATTTTTATCCTCCATAAAAAACTTGAAGTTTGATCTCACCCTAAACGGTGGTTCAGATCTTTTCGACAGCTGAAAGCTCAAATGAAGTCGGAGCCATCTGACCCATCATCACGAGGTCAACAACGACCTTGTTCTGATCAGGATCGACGCTGCTTACGGTGCCCTCGAATCCCTCGAGCGGACCGGACTTGATCTTCACGCTGTCACCCACATCAAGAGAAACGCTTGTTTCCTTGGTGATAATGCCGAGGTTTCTGACCTCTTCTTCGCTCAGCGGAGTGGGCTGTGACCCTGGGCCGACGAAGCCGGTAACGCCACGGGTATTGCGGCAGATATACCATGATTCGTTGGTAATGATCATCTTGACGAAAACATAGCTGGGGAACAGCTTTTCTTCGACTTCGACCTCCTTGCCGTTTTCCTTGACCTGCCTGGTCATCTCAACGGGGAGATAAACCTCTTCGATAAGGTTCTGAAGGCCTCTGTTCTCAACGACCTTCATGATGTCGCTTGCGACCTTGTTCTCGTAGCCGGAATATGTGTGCAGTATATACCACTTTGCCTCGGTGTCAGCCATATTTACCCCCTTGAACGTGTCAGCCCAGTATCAGTGAGTTGATCAGGGCGAAGAGTGAATCAATGCCGAAAATGAACAGTCCAGCCAGCAGGCAGACAACGATAACAACAACTGTGTTATGTGTAGTTTCCTTCGGGGTGGGCCATACGACCTTCTTGAATTCAGCCTTGCAGTCCTTGAAATACTTTACGATACCTTTTTTCGGCTTCTTTGCGGACGCCTTCTTGGATTTGTCAGACTTATCCTTTGCGCCCTTGTCCTTGGACTTTTTTTCCTTGGGATCTGCGCTTTCCTTTACATCGGAAATGTCATCGGGAGTGTCAGTGCCAACGTTCTTCTTTTCGATTTCGTTTGCCATTTAGACTCCTCCTGATTACTTTGTTTCCTTGTGAAGAGTATGCTTTTTGCAGAAGCGGCAGTACTTGTTCATCTCAAGTCTGTCAGGATCATTCTTCTTGTTCTTCATGGTGTTGTAGTTGCGCTGTTTGCATTCTGTACACGCCAGTGTAATTTTAACTCTCACTTTCGGCACCTCCTATTTTCTTGCCCTTTCAGGCATTATTGCCTCCCTCGTCTGCGGAATTGCAGGTTATAAACGGGGTGATGATCTTCGCGTCCATTTTAAAAATAGGCACAAAAAAATAAACCCCATTCGAGGTATCACTATTATACCACAAATACTCTCCGTTGTCAAGCGTTATTTTTTAATTTGTGAACTTTTTGCAAAATATAATTTTAATATATTTTTATATAGTATGCAGCACAACATTCAACTATTGACAAAGCTATTTTTGGGTAGTATAATTTAAAATGAAAACGTGTGACTGGCACTGATTGTGTCATAATATACGGAGCACGGCTCCGCATGGGGGGATAATATTGCAGGACAGAGGAATGTATCAGGTCCTGGCGAAGATCGGGCAGGGCGGCGGAGGAATCGTCTACAAAGCGCTGCACAAACGCCTGAACAAATTTGTTATCATCAAGCAGCTGAAGCACGTCGGGCAGACCCCGGCGGATTCCCGGAAGGAAGTCGACCTGCTGAAGCAGCTGAAGCACACCTACCTGCCCCAGGTGCTGGATTTTATCCAGGAGAACGGGCAGACCTACACCGTCATGGATTTCGTGGACGGTGCTGACATGGATTCCATGGTCAAATCCGGCAGGAAATTCACTGCTGCGGAGGTGCGGCGCTATGCCATTCAGTTGTGCAGTGCCGTCAAGTACCTCCACAGCCAGAATCCGCCGATAATCCACAGCGACATAAAGCCGTCCAATATCATGCTCAACAGCAACAACGACATCTGTCTGATTGACTTCAATGTATCCCTGGTGTTCAACGGCTCTTCCCAGGTGCTGGGCGGAACCTTCGGCTACGCGCCGCCGGAGCAGTTCGGAATCCCACTGGACAGGCTGTTCCCGGACGTCAATATCAGCGGACTTGTGGGGATAAACCGCCCATACATAGACGAGCGCTCCGACATATTCAGTATCGGTGCGTCGCTGTACTACCTTCTCACCGGGATACGTCCACGTCCGGATTATCAGAATATCCCCGTTGACAAGTGCGGCGTAAGGGCGTCCGACGGACTGACCCACATCATCAACAAGGCGATGTCGCTGAATCCGTCCCGGAGATACCGCACCGCAGACGAAATGCTGACCGCCCTCAATAACATAGGCGTACTCAGCCGGGATTACCGCCGCCTGCGCACCCAGCGTGTGGTAGTTACCTCCATCGCGGCGGCTGTCACCGCCGGAAGCCTTGCCGTCAGCGGTATAGGCTGGAATACCATGTCCCAGGAAAAAGAGGACAAGTACTCGGAATACCTGCGTTCCGCGGAGAAATTCGCAGATTCCGCCGATACTGAGCACACGCAGGAATACATCGAGCTTGCCTCGGAGCTGTTCCCGAACCGCGTAGAGCCTTATCTCTACGGTATTGAGTCCATTTCCGGCGGTACTGCGGCGGAGCGCTCGGAAAAGCGCCTGGAATACTACAACGACAACCTCGCGGACAAATCCGGCAGGATACCCGGGGAGAAGCTCCAGGACAAGGAGGGCTACGTTGCGGCGGCGAACATTTACGCCCTCGCCGGGGAAAGCGCCTTCTACCTGGAGGATTACACCCAGGCGATATCCCTCTACAAGGAATCCCTGATATACGACGACCAGAACGCCGGCTGCTACCGCGACCTTGCCATCTCGTATGTAAGGGCCGGCGACATGGAGCACGCGCGCTCCACCCTGAACAAGGCGGAAACACTTGAGATATCCAGCGACAACCTCTCCATCGTCCGTGGAGAGATATGCCGCCGGAACGGCGACATCGACGGGGCTATCCAGGAATTCACCCAGGCTGCGGATTCCGCCGACGACGATTACCTGGTATACCGCGCGCTGTTATCCTGCTGCGCCGCAGCCGCGGATTCCACCGGGGAATCCGCTCTCAGCGCCCACACGCAGACTGCGGCGCTCATAGAGGAATACCGCGACATCTCCGACGAGTACCGCTATACCATATTAGATATGCTGGCGAACGAGTACTTCCTCTGCGGAAGATGCGAAGCCCAGACTGCTGATGAACTCAACAAGAACTCCTCGACCCGTGCCCAGGCGCAGGAGCACACGGAGATATCCAACCAGTACTTCGAAAGCGCGGCAGGCTGCTTCCGCACGGTGTATTCCGAGGGGAAGCTGACGGAGTTCTCCAGCCAGCGTTCCTTCTACAACCTGCTTGAAAAGCTGGGGCATTATGACGAATGCCGCGACCTGCTGGAATATATCCGCGAAAGCGGCACGGCAAGCACCAGATACTGGGTGCCCATGTCGGAGTGCTACCTGTGCTACTACGAGGAATATTCCAAGCCGGAAACCCAGCGGGATTTCACCGCGTTCAGCAAAGCCTACAGCAATGCCAGCGCGGAATATCAGCAGTATCTTGCGGAAAATCCCGGAAAGACCGACGCCGCAATGGACCAGCTGAAAAAGATAGTTGAACGGCTCACAAAGGATCACATTCTGGTCATAAGAACGGAGGGATAATATGATTTTCGGCATTGAACTGACCCCTGGTTCCATAATGTTCTACGGAGGGATAGCGCTCGCGGTAATTACAGTTATCGCCGCGGTCATATACCTTTCCGTGACTTCTGCAAAGGCTCATAAGCTCCTGAAAAAGATGGACAGCGAAAAGCTGCCGGACAGTAATATAATGAAGAGGGTGTCATGATGTATTGTATCAAATGCAAAGCCCAGCTGAACCCCGGGGCGAAATTCTGCCCTTACTGCGGTACTGACCAGCAGCCGGTATCTGTCCAGACCGCCCCGGTAAGACCGCAGCCACCGCGCCCTGCGGCGCAGCCGGCTCCGATTCCAGTGGTGCCTCCGGTTCCGCCAGTAGCGCCGGTTCCGCAGGTGTCACCGATTCAGCAGGGAACGCCTGTTCCACCGGCGTCCAATCCACAGGCAAATCCGATTCGCCGGGCAGCGCCAATTCCCCCGGTTTCAAATCCACAGGCAGCTCCCCGGACAGCCGCGCCTGCCGCTCAGTACGCGCAGGCACCGGTAACAGCCCCGGACAGCGTATTCGATTTCAGCCACATGGAAAACCAGTGTACCCCGGACTCCGAATCCGAGGTGACCTCCACCACAATGACGCCGCCGCTCAGGGACGCCCAGCGCAGGAACACCCGGCACATCTCCGGAAAGGGTATCGCCGGAATAATCTCCGGCGCAGCAGTGCTGATAGCCGCAGCGGTTGTCGCAGCGATTATGATACTCCCCGGAGTAATGGCGAAGCAGAACCTGAACCGGGCGCAGGAACTCCTGGATTCAGGGCGCTATGCGGAAGCGGTCGTCCAGTACGACAAGGTGATTTCCGCAGACCCCGGCAACGTGGAAGCCTACAACGGCAAGGCGGACGCCCTGGAAGAGCAGGGACTCCTCCGGGAAGCCGCAGATACGCTCCGGGAGGGTTACAGATGTACATCGAGCCATCTGCTCAGCAGCAGGTGCGATGAGATAGAAAGTCAGCTTTACAGCGAATAAAAGGAAGGAGAAACTATGAAACGACCCATGAAGAAAGCTGTCGGATTCCTGACAGCACTGGCGTATTCCACAGCGCTTTTCTGCGCTGCGTCAATGACGGCAGCCGCCGAGGATACGCACGGCAACAACCAGGGCGGAACCACCGCCGACGACACCTGGAACACCTATACCACCTCCAAGGTGCTGGACAGCGTGAACACCGTTGCGGTGTTCGGCGACCAGTTCTCGCTCTATTTTGAGGCGGCGGACTACAGCGGCACCAGCTTTACGTTCAGCCCGGACACCATCGTGACGATGGTCACCAAGGACGGAACCTCCACAAGGCTGCGCAGCATTGATAACATCGACACCATCTACCGGGTAATTTCCGGAACCATAATGCAGCCTATCGCCCAGTCCAGCACCGCCGTATCCGAGGTACACACCGTGCTGACCGGCGCCAATGCAACAAGCTCCGGCGGATATATTTTCAACGAAGGCTACTCTTACCTCTTCTATTCTGACAAGTCCGGAGGTTACGGTGTGATACTCCCGAACGGCACCCTGCTTGAAGACGGCAAGACCTTTGACGAGGTATACTACGGCGGAATGGTCAACGTAAGGGACGGAAGCACCTACTATTTCTACGACCTTGACGGAAACCTTATCAGCGAAAGCAGCACTGACATCGGCAGAATGGAATTCTACGACGAGCACACAGGTATCACGGTATATTCAAAAGCAAACAGCGACCGGTACAGGGATGTTACATATACCATGTATACCTCTAGCGGAGATTCCATCGGAAACATTTCATACAACTATATAAATAATATAAAGTCCGTGATTGGCTCAGACGGTAACTACTATGTAGCAGTTCCATACGATTCAAACTGGTACACAAACGACTATTCATACGATTATTATAGCGCTGACGGCAAACCGGTATCCGCTGACCTTTTCGAGGTCAAGGAAGAAGAAACAACAGACAACGATGAAACTGACTACAGCCGCGAAACCGTGACTGTTGATACTTACAACGACTCCGCCGACGAATACGGCATAAGAGAATATGTTGTCGAGGATCCCTCCGGCAGGATCGTTTACACCTATAAAGGACGCGACTTAGGTTACGCAGACGGCGGTTTTGATAAAGGCACTCCCGAGCCCCAGAACATCACCTGCCAATTTTTTAATGGCAAACTGTACCTTGCCACAACAGAGGGTCTTGCAATACTGGACGCATACACCGGTGACCTTATCGCGCGCAACACCGACTTCTCCTA
>OGFF01002889.1_pt1 | contig 13891 bp, 8 predicted proteins | sample 1570751 | NCBI WGS metagenome assembly OGFF01 (sample SAMEA2581951, study PRJEB24529) | metagenome | biome: Human gut stool | place: China | collected 2011 | reverse complement strand
ATCACCGTCAATTCCGCGAGGTTGTCGTCATCATCGCCCGCAAAAACGAACGGACGGCGGAAGACCTTTTCGGCTGGCGCGAGGTAAAAAATTCCGAAGTAACGTATTCGACCAGTAAAGGCGACGTATCCCTCAAAATTTTCAGCAAGAAAGCAAAAGCCGGAAAGAAGATCGAAATTCCGCAAACCAAGGATTTCTGCGGCATAACGCTCATTGCAAAAAAAATAGATTACACAAACGAATAATTGCCACAAAGTCATGAAACAGCGCCTTTTCCTTCTCGCATGCCTCGTATGCTATACCGTCCAGTCAGTATCGGCATGGAACCGCACAGCCCATGAAGCCATCGCATACATCGCCGAACAGCATCTCACGCCTTCAGCGAAAGCCGCCATCGAAAAATATCTCGACGGTCGCTCAATCGTCTACTACGCCGCATGGATGGACCAACAGCACGAACACATCCCATTCAAACATACAGTCGCCGTCGATGAGAACAACGACCCCCTGCCGGCCTCGAAACGCCCCGAACTGGATGGCATGAATGCGATCATGAGATCCCTTAATCGGCTCGAGAACCGGGACATGCACCCAAAAGACTCGATAGCCCTCGACATCAAATTTATTGTTCACTTGATCGGCGACATTCATTGTCCCGCGCACATTGTCTATCCGAAAACCACTCGATTCTTTCCAGTAAAACTCTATGGCCGGGTTCAGAAATACCATCCGATTTGGGATGCCATGCTCGATAATAACCACGGCTGGACCTATCGCGAATATCAGGAACAACTCGACCGTTTCACCGACGAACAAATGGCTGAAATGGCAGCGGGGACACCGGTCAGTTGGGCCAGAGAAAACGCCCAGCAGTGCCGCATCATCTACGAATGGGCGCAAAAAGACGATGAATTGGACCGTCCTTTCGTCAACAAGGCCTATCCGCTGGCCGAGGACTTGATGTTACGCGCATCTTACCGGTTGGCTAAATTGCTCAATAATATTTTCAGCGAAGAATAACCGCTATGGTAGCCAAACATTTGCACCGGTATACTGATAAACTGCAACAGATCGAAGGACTCGCCCCCACATTTATCACAAAGAGTTCTCGACAATTATATCTCACTGAATAGCCCCGATAGCTATGGTCATTCGCAAACTCACGCTTCTCTTGTTGCTGGCAGGTTCGTGCTCCTCCGGGGACAATACACCCTCTTTGCCGACTTTCGATCCGGATGCTCTGATTTCTGTTTCCGGAACAATGATCGACATTCGAGACGTACGTAGCGGCGATGCCCTATATCCCCAAAACGACGACTTCAAAATCCCACAGGAGTTCGCAATCGCATTTGGAAGTAATATGCATTATGCCACCACACTCCGTGAATACCGGGGTGTAGAGCGAGTATCTGCTAACCACCCCACCATCCTGCGAATAGCCGTAGCAGACAATATTCACCCAGGTAGCATGTGGAACGACAGCCATACTTCTTTCCGAATAGGTTCGCTCCGCATGCACCTTTACACCTGTCATTACACGACTCCCGGCAAATGGATTCCAGTTCCGTCCGGCCAACCTAACGCCGCAACATTGGTTTTCGGCCGGGAGATTACCGTCGATGGAGTCCCTCCGGCTCCCGGTAAACTTATCGCCTCGGCAACCGAACTCCGCAAGCGTAACATCACCAATCCGAGTATCATGATTCTCTCCGACGGAAGCTATTTCGTCGGCAGTTCCGGCCCCGACCCCAAAGGCAATACGTATTTCCGTTCGACCGACAAGGGTCTCAGTTGGAAAAAATGCTCGAATCCGGACTATATGAATTTCTGCAAATGCTTTATTTGCCCTTCAGACCCCAGCACCCTCTACGAAGTCGGTATCAGTGCAGCGACACGCGGCAATATTGTGATTCGCAAATCCTCTGACAAAGGACACACCTGGTCATCCTTGACAACCCTTTTCAAAGGCGATTATCACGGAGCCCCAACCCCTTTCATCGAGTATCAGGGACGCATTTGGCACGCCATGGGAACAGCCCCTGCCGACGGCAAAATGGGAATAACCGTACTCTCTATACCGGTCGGTTCCGACCCTATGCGTCCGGCCAACTGGACCCTCACGAACACACTCACGGGCGTTACCTCCTGGCTCTCCGGAAATCCGGACCATATCTTCAACGAGTGGCAGGAAGGATGTATCGTCGTTGATCCTGCTGGCAAATTGGTCGTACTTATACGTATCGATGATTCGAGGACAAACGATTTGGCTGCACTCGTCTCCGTCACCGATCAGCGAACGATCACCTTTAATCCGGCAACAGGTTTCTGCGACATGCCGGGCGGCGGCAAAAAATTCACTGTCCGCTACGATACCGTAAGCGGAAAATACTGGACACTGGCCAATCCCTGCTATGACGAAGACCGAGTCCGGACCCATACAGGTTGGTATAGCACCCGAATCTATCCCATTTTTCTGCGTAGCAGATTGGTGCTCTGCTCTTCCGCTGACCTACGGAACTGGACAGTCGTGAAAGAAGTGATCTCGAGCAACAATTGTTTTTTCCACGGATTCCAATACACCGACTGGGAGTTCGATGGGAATGATATCATTGCCGTGAGCCGCACGGCATTTCCCGAAAGCCGGGGCCTTCCCATTCGTCAGCATGACGCCAATATGCTGACCTTTCATCGGATTACCGATTTTCGCTCGGCCGGTTTTACAACTGAAAATATCACTTACGATCAACTTTAGTCCTTTTAACCAAACAATCGTGATTTTTTGTAACTTCAAAGCAACCTCACACTCTAAACTATGAAAAAAATAGACCAAAAACAAGCCCGGTACAATGTACCGGGAGGAAGCCGCTGGCTTCTGATTCTGACATTCATGCTTATGTCGTTTCATGCCGGAGCCCAAAACAAGGTTACAGTCTCAGGCGTTGTTTCTGACGAAAAAGGCACACCAATGGTAGGTGTAACAGTTTTGGTGAAAAACACCAATATCGGTCGAATTACCGGCATAAAAGGAGAATACCGTCTCGAAATTCCGGCAAACTCCGTACTGGTATTCTCCTATATGGGTTACACGACCGAAGAGAGGCTTGTCAGCACGCAGACACAGATCAACGTGACACTGACCGAACAAGCACAAGCGATCAACGACGTCGTCGTGACGGCCCTCGGTATCAAACGCGAACAGAAGGCACTGGGATACGCAACGACCAAACTCGGCGGCGACAAAATCTCCGAGGCGCTTTCGACCAACTGGACTTCGGCTCTTTCGGGTAAGATCGCCGGTCTGAATTTGGTGCGCTCGGGTGCAGGTCCCGCCGGATCGAACAAGATCATTCTTCGAGGTGAAAGCAACCTGACAGGTGATAACCAAGCGTTGATCGTGATCGACGGGGTGGTCATCAACAGCAGTAGCGGACTTTCGACGGGATCGGGCAACAGCTCCTATTTAGGAGAAGATTCTCCGGTCGACTTCGGTAGCGCCTTGAACGATATCAATCCCGAGGACATCGAAAGCATCAACGTACTGAAAGGTGCAGGAGCAGCGGCGCTGTATGGCCAGCGAGGTGCTCACGGAGCGATCATCATCACAACCAAAACCGGAGAAGAAACAATGAGAGGACTCAAAGTATCGTTCTCATCAACCGCCAATTTCGAGACTCCATACCATTGGCCTGACTATCAATACGCATATGGTTCAGGAACAGAAGGTGTCAATTATTTTTCGTGGGGAGCGACCGAAGACGGCCCAAACACCCGCAATACAAGCCAGGCATGGGGCCCCAAATTCGACGGACAGATGTTCTACCAATACGACCCGGCGACCCATGGCCAAGCTACGGAAAGGACATTGTGGCGTCCCTATCCCAATAACCACAAGGATTTTTTCCGCACAGGCCAAACTTATACGAACAGCGTATCGTTAAGCGGAGGCTCTACCAATACGAATTTCCGAGTAGGGTATACCAATGTCTACAACGAATGGATTATCCCGAATACAGGATATAAGCGTAATACCATTTCGGTTTCGGTCAATCAGAAAATGACCGAAAAATTACGGCTTTCCACCAAAATAAATTACACGAACAAAAAGAGTGACAACCTGCCTGCTACCGGTTATAACAACCAGACGGTCATGTATTGGAATATCATGCAGGTTCCCAACGGCAATCTCGATTGGCTGAAAGAGTACTGGATGCCGGGTAAAGAAGGAGTTGATCAGAGTTATCCGTTCAGCACTTCGCCTGACAACCCTTACCTGATCGTCAACGAGATGCTCAATAAGCTCAATCGCCATACCGTAACAGGCAATGTTCAGATGAATTACGACATTATCAAAGGACTCAACCTAATGGTCAGAGGTTCGATGGACATGTCTTACGAAGATCGTTCCGAACAGCGCCCAATGGATACGCAGAAGTTCAAATACGGCATGTATCGTACCACCAAAATATTTGCTCAGGAAATTACGGGGGACTTCTTGCTCAAGTACGAAAAGAAGATTTCAGCTTTTGAACTGTCCGCTTCACTCGGAGGCAGCACTTTACACAATCGCTACCGTCGGGAGAACAATCGGGCCAACGCCTTGATGTTCCCGCAGATCTTCAGCCTTTCCAACAGCAAATTCGCTTTAGTGACCATTCCTTATGAGAGCGATTATATCATCAATAGCATCTACGGTCTTCTCACGCTTTCATATAAAAACTACCTCTTCCTCGACGTTACCGCACGTAACGATTGGAGCAGCGTATTGGCGACACCGGATTCGACGGATAATTCTTCGTTTTTCTATCCTTCCGTAAACGTGAGTGCCGTGTTATCGGATATGTTCCGGATGCCACGATGGATTACTTTCGCCAAGTTAAGGGCATCTTTCTCCGAAGTGGGCAGCAGCGGGACCAAAGTTTACCAAAATACTTACGTATATTCGACTGCCGACGGTTTTTCAGGCGGGCTGACGAATCCTACAACCCTTCCAAATCCCGATTTGCGTCCACAGCGTACACGCACCTGGGAAGTAGGTGCGGATGTCCGGTTTTTCAATAATAAACTGGGCGTGGACATTGCCTTGTATCAAGGGGAAACTCGTGACCAGATACTTACGGCCACACTCGACAGAGCGACTGGGTACAATAATATGATTGTGAACGGCGGACTCGTCCGTAACCGGGGTGTCGAAATCGAAGCTAATGCCACCCCATTCCGCAACAAGAACGGCTGGACCTGGCGGCTCTTCGGCACCTATTCAGCGAATGAGAATACCGTGATGGAATTGACGGATGATCTGTTTGCACTTCAATTACAGAATACCCTATCGGGACGAGGTTCTATGGAGGCACGTGTGGGACAAAGCATGAGCGCCATCTACGGTACGGGTTACAAACGTGCTCCCGACGGACAGATCGTTTACGGAGAAGACGGCTATCCGCTTCTGGCCAACGATCTGATCTATCTGGGTGACAGCAACCCGAAAGGCAAAGGTTCGTTCGGAACGGAGATAAAATACAAGGGTATCAGTCTCAATATTTTATTCGACGGACAGTTCGGCGGCAAAGGTTACTCTTTCACGAATGCCATGTTGATGGAACACGGAAAGCACGAAAAAACACTCCCAGGACGTTATAACGGTATCATCGGCAACGGCGTTATCGAGAATCCTGACGGAACCTATCGGAAAAACGATGTCGTGGCGAATGAAATCTGGACCTATTATACACGCCATAGCGGTCGTGAAAACCTGGAGGGAAGCATGTTCAACACCGATTTCCTCAAACTCCGGGAACTGACCCTGAGCTACTCTTTCCCGGCCCGTATCTGCAAAAAAATCGGTATGCGGAAACTGAGCATCGGTGTTTACGGCCGCGATTTGTTCATGATCACCAATTGGCCGGCTTTTGATCCGGAATTCGGCACGCTGAACAACGGGGCCATCGACAAAGGATTTGAAATTGCCCAATTCCCCGCTACACGCAATTTCGGTGTCAAACTCAATATCGAATTTTAAACGACAGAACCATGCGTAATCATTTCAAATATATTGTCGCAATTCTGCTCCTCCTTTTCGTATCCGTATCGTGTACGTCGAATTTCGAGGATGTCAGCAAAAATCCCAATGCCAGCGACGAGGCACTGCCTCAGGCATTGCTCGCTCCTGCCCTGACAAGTGTCGTGAAGGCCAATATGAGCCGCACACGCAGCCTTACCAATGAGCTGATGCAAGTCACGGTGCTGATGGGCGACATCGAAGGCCGTATCTTTCGCTACGACATTCGCAAATCCGTGGCCGACTACCTTTGGAACAACTGGTATGTTCAGTTGACTAATTTCAAGGATATGTACGAAACGGCACAAACCCTGTATACGGTGGAAAGCGACAAGACGTACAATACCTATATGGGAATTTCGCTGATTTGCCAATGCTGGGTCTTCTCGATGCTCACCGACACTTATGGCGATATCCCCTATACGGAAGCATGCCAGGGCAAGAAAGGTATCCTCACCCCGGTTTTCGACCGTCAGGAGGATATTTATACAGACATTTTCGCCAAACTTGAACAAGCAAACGAATTATTGGCAAACGGAAGCGATCTCCCCGAGGACCAGGTGATTTGCGACCCTCTTTTCCAAGGAAATGCCCTGAAATGGCGTAAATTCAGCAATTCTTTGTATTTAAGGCTATTATTGCGCGTCTCCGGCAAAGAGGAGGAAACGGCTGCTGCAAAAATTGCCGAAATACTGGAAGAGCGCCCGACGGATTATCCGGTCATGACGAGCAACGACGATTCTGCGATTCTGCGCTGGACCGGAGAGCAACCCTATGTTTCGCCTTTCTATACGCTCCGCGATTCCGACTGGCGCACGTATGTCCTTGCCGAATTTTTCCTGGACAATCTCAATCGTTGGAACGATCCCCGCCGGCCCAAATGGGCGGATACTTCCAACGGCGAATACGCCGGCGTCCCGAGCGGTTATCCCGTCGGAGAGGAGGTGTCTGCAAGATCACGCCTTCCCCTCGCCCTCAAAAACGACCCCCGGCTGGGCAACATCATGAATTATGCCGAACTGGAATTCATAATCACCGAAGCCTCCGTCAAAAGATACATCTCGGCCGATGCGGAAACCCATTATAAAAACGGCGTCATCGCGGCCCTCGGCATGTGGGACCTTACGGCCTCGTCGGCATATTTGGACAATACCGCTGTCAAGTGGGACGATGGCGAAAGTTTGGACGACAAGATGTCCAGAATCCATCTGCAAAAATATTATTCCCTGTTTTACACAGACTTACAGCAATGGTTCGAATGTCGCAGAACCGGATACCCAATCCTGCCCAAAGGCGCCGGGCTGCTCAATGGCGGCGAATTGCCGTCAAGGCTCAACTATCCGGTTTACTTGCAGACAACCAACCGGAAAAATTACTACGATGCCGTATCCTCCCAAGGCGAAGACGAAATCAGCACCAAAGTATGGTGGCAGCGTAAGGACAACCAATAATGGAAAACGTGATTGAAAACAAAGCAATTATGAAAAAGATAGTATTGGCAACCGCACTTTTCGCCTTATGCGCAACGAGTGCATGCAAAACGGACCCGGACTGGGTCGCGGGTACACTAAACCCGACGGTATCGATCTCCGACGTCCGGTTCCTTTACAAAGGCAACAATCGGCAGCTCACCACGGACGACCTTTCCGGAGCCGTCCAGATCAGCGGAGTAGTCAGTTCAAACTACGCCGAAAAGAATGTTCCCGAAGGCATCGTCATCATACAGAACACCTTTCGCAGCAAGACCAGCGGAATCGCTGTACATGTAGGTCCGGAATTAGCCTCAACTTTTCAGCCGGGAGATTCGCTCTTACTTCAAATCGCAGGCAAAACCCTCACCCGGGAGAACGGAGCATTGACTATCCGATCGCTGAATAGTACGGAAATAACGGTTCTGAGCACCGGGCACAAGCTGTCGCCAATCCCGGTTACCGCAGCTACTTTGGAAGCCAATCCCGAAGCTTACGAATCAATATTGGTCCGGGTTTCCAACTGCACCCCAGAAGACCCTTCTGTCGAAAATCCCTCCTATAAGGAAGGTTTAACCGTCGGAGATGGGACCGGGACACTGACCATCTATGCCCGAACCGGCCACCTACATCGGACTGGTATTTACCGAAACCGGAGAAGATGGCAATACACAACTGTTTATCCAACCCCGATCGCTCCGCGACGTAATCGAGAAATACATTGTGCTGGCATGGAACCTCACGGGGCACGATAATATAAAGTACCCGACCCGGGATGCCACCGTTGTCAACGCCAATCTGGAAATGTCGGCTTTGAGCCGCGGTCCGGGGCTCACGGCTCAAAAGGCAGGCAATGCTTTCGCCTCAGAATGGCCCATGGACATCAGCAAAGAGGCCGCCATCGAACGCGGGTCCTACTACCAATTCACCATCACCCCCAAAAACAATGCCCAGGTTTCACTTCTGTCGCTGGATGTCGCATTGCGTGTCCAGCCCAACGGACCGAAAAACTACATTTGGATGTACAGCCTGGACAACGGAGAAAATTTCTCCGAAATGAGCGGCAATCTGGTTTTCAAAGGTTCGACAACCGACAATAACGGCATTCAACAACCGACTTTGAATCTTGAGGAAGTAGCCGGAGTTCAGGAATTCTCCGAGCCGATGATCGTTCGCATTTACGCTTGGGGAGCCGCCGATGCCAAGTCCACTTTCCGTATCGGACAGAGCCTTGCGAACAGGCCCTACGCACTCACCCTTGAAGGAATGATCCGTCCCTGATAAACACCGAAATCATGAAACATTATCTGTTATCTTTGCTGCTGCTCCTGTTTTCGGGAACGAGCTATGCCCAATTGGTCGCGTGGAATTTCGGCCCCGCGACACGAGGTGATGAAAAAACGAGTGTATCGACATTCGCAGATCCTTGCATGGAGGCTTCCGAACTCAGCCGCGGTCCCGGCGTCCGGCCACAGCGGGCAACTTATTCGTTTGCCGGGCTCTGGCCGGGGTGCAATTCCATGCTGGGAGCTGTTCGCCAGGGGGCTTTCTACGAATTCTCGCTAGTTCTTCAAGTCTTGACTGAGATTCTTATAAAAACCAGAGCCTCATTTCTCGCTGAAAAGACTTGCTCTTGTATTGCGAGTGCAACCCGACGGTCCGAAAGCGTATATCCTCACCTACAGTACCGATGGCGAACATTTCATAGACATCGGAGCGCCGGTACGCGTTGGGTCCACCGGGAATGACGGCAAATTACAAAAACCGATCGACCTCTCGGCCGTTCCGGAATTGCAGAATGTTCCGGCGAAAAAGACCATAACATTCCGTCTCTATGCCTGGGGCAGCAAAGAAGGATCGGAAAATACGGCCTTTCGCATCGGTAAAAGTACGGCGGATCGTCCAGCCTTGACCGTGCAGGGAACAGCTTGGAAAAAGTAACTAGAAAACGAAACTGCAATGATTCGAAAAACATTGATCGGTGCATTGGCCTTTCTGTATCTGCCCGGAAATAATTCCGGGCAGATACAGAAGCCATATGGTATCAGGATGGTGGACATTCCTTCCGGAGAATTCATCATGGGTTCGCGGGGTTACGGAGCGGTCGAGGAGTTCGACGAGGCCCCGGCACACCTTGTCCGCATCAGCCGGCCGTTCCGAATATCGGCAACAGAAATCACGAATATCCAATACGAACAATACGACCCCTCGCATCGTAAACTGCGTGGGAAAGCCGGGTTTTCCACCAAAGATAACGACGCAGTAATCTTTGTCAGCTACAACGATGCTCTCGGTTTTTGCCGCTGGCTTTCTGAGAAGGAGGGAAAAAATTACAGACTCCCGACCGAAGCGGAATGGGAATACGCCTGCCGCGCGACGAGCATTACTCCATTCAATACTGGCACCAATGGCCTACCGACCAAACAGCATAAGGTCCAGGAGTATAACCGCACTCCAAAAACTGTTTCACTTCAAACGGCCCTCTTTCCACCGAATGACTGGGGCCTGTACGATATGCACGGCAATGTGGAAGAGTGGTGTCTGGACTGGTACGGGCCTTATACACAAGACCCTCAGACAGATCCCTCGGGACCTGCAGAGGGTCTGTATCGCGTCACACGAGGCGGCAGTCACAATACGCCCGTAAAATATCTTCGTTCGGCCAACCGCTCGGCAATGATTCCGGAGGATGCCACTTGGGCCGTAGGATTCCGAATCGTAGAGGCTTTGAACCCCACTTCACACACCCCGGTCATAGCCACACGGCCCGAGCATATTTCCCAAAAACGTTACAAATGGGCCGCACCGACCGATAAACCCTTCTTTTTAGAACCGATTTGTTACGTTCACAAACCTTATGCAAATTCCGGCGTCCCGTTCTACGGTCATAATCATTGTCCGGCAATCACTTGGTGTGCGAACGGTGATTTACTGGCCGCCTGGTTCTCGACAGATGACGAAGCGGGACGCGAGATGGTCATTCTTTCAAGCAGACTGCGTGCCGGAAGCGACATATGGGATTCGCCCCAGGAATTTCTACGTATCCCCGACCGTAATCTGACGGGCACATCTCTGCTTCACGACGGTGAAGGAACGATCTACCATACAAACGGAGTCGAAGTAATCGGCGGCTGGAAGAATCTGGCCATCATCCTCCGCGAAAGCCGTGACAACGGAGCGACGTGGACCCGTCCGCGGATTATCGTCCCGGAGCACGATCAACGGCACCAAGTGATCGCCGGATTGTTCCGTACCCGGGAGGGGTATCTCGTACAACCTTGCGATGCCGTCCCGGGACACTACGGAGGCTCGGCCATACACATCAGCCGCGACAAGGGCCAGACTTGGGAAAACCCGTATACAAACCCGGAAATTCCGATATACGAAGAAGGTGCAACCGGAGGTCTGATCGCTGGCATACATGCCGGGGTCGTACAGTTGACAAACGGAGATCTAATGGCCTTAGGACGCAACAACGACATCGAGGGAGGTGCGAAATATCCGGGACTGCGAATGCCTCGCAGCATCTCATCGGACATGGGACAAAACTGGAGTTATTCTGCAACAGAGTTCCTGCCGATCTATTCAGGTCAGCGACTCGTCCTGCGCCGGTTGAACGAAGGTCCACTGCTACTCATCTCTTTCACACATCATCCCTACGACAAAAAGCGCCGGGGCATGGAATTCGAGGACGCCCGCGGGAACAAATTTACTGGCTATGGAATGTTTGCGGCCCTCTCATTCGACGAAGGAAAAACCTGGCCCGTCAAACGGCTATTGACCGACGGCAAGCGTCGTTTGCTTGACGGAAGAGGTTGGACCGGCTATTTTGAAATGACCGAAACGCAAGCTGAACCGCTTGGTTATCTTGCCGCAACTCAAACCCCGGACAATACGATTCATCTGATAAGCAGTAATATTCACTACCGATTCAACCTAGCCTGGATACTAGGAAAACCGGACATGAACAACTGATAAGATTAAAAAAATGAAAAAATTCTTTATCGTAGCATCATTTTTTTTCGCTTCGACCTGCTTCGCCTGCGCCAAAGGTACGGACACGGAAACCAGCGGGAAATCGAATGTCTCAGAATACCAGACAACGGTTTCGGGCCGAGTGACCTGTCAGGGACAACCTGTTGTCGGAGCCGTGATTTCCGACGGCATCGAATTAACACAGACAGATGCCAACGGACATTATACGCTCCGTTCCCCGGAGCGCATGGGCTATGTATTCATCTCCGTCCCATCAGGCTATAAAGTGGCCCACAAGGGTGTATTGCCGAATCATTACCTCGACATTAAGAGTAAAAAAACCGAAAACGCGGATTTCGAGCTGCTGCCGATGGCCGACAAGAAATACAAGCTCTTCGTCATGGCCGACGTACATCTGATCGGCAGTGCGACACACCGGGATTTAGAGCAATTTCGTTTTACATTCCTGCCCGACATCACAGCCGCAGTCGATACAACCTCGGAAGAAGTATTTTCCCTCTCATTGGGCGATATGACCACAGACTCCCGGTGGTATCATGAAAATTTCATGTTGCCGAATTACCTGAAAGAGTTCAAAAACTACCCTTCGCCGATCTACCATATCATGGGTAACCACGACAATGACCCCTCGGCCACGGGCACAACGGAAGAAAAGCTGGATTGGAGTGCATCGGCTCTTTATCGCAAGCATATCGGCCCGACCTACTATTCGCTCAACATCGGAGATGTACATTATGTCATGCTGGACAATATCGTCGGACTCGGCAACTGCAAGTATAAATATCTCATTAATTCGGCACAACTCGCATGGCTGAAAAAAGATCTTGCATTGGTCGATAAATCCACACCGCTGATCGTCTCCATGCATGTTCCTGCCTATACCTACACCGGTATTTCCGATGGAAAGCCCATGACCAAGAAACGGAATACACAATACCAGGATGTGCAGGTATTGATAAATATACTGAAGCCATTCAAAGAAGCGCACATCCTGACCGGACATGATCATCGTAACCGGAATATCCAAATTACGCATAATATCCTCGAACATAATTTCGCATCGGCATCGGCCATTTCCTGGAAACTAAACGACGTCCGAATCATGACTACCGACGGGACGCTGAGCGGCTATCAGATTTTCGATATTTCCGGCAAACAGATACAATGGCACTACAAGGCCGTGGGACTAACGCCCGAAAAGAGCCAGTTCCGGGCTTATGATCTCAATACGGTTCCGGAGAAATACGGCGGAAATCCCGCGAGCAATGAAATTCTGGTCAATGTCTTCAATTGGGACCCCCAGTGGAAAATCTCAGTCACAGAAGACGGACAGGAACTTCCTGTCGAACAATTGTGGGAAAAAGACCCGCTTTATATGTACATCCGAGATAAAACCCAGAGATTCAACAACCGTCCTAAAGATTGGAGAGCCGTCAATTGCATCCATATGTTCCATACGAAAGCGACAGAAGCAAATTCCGAAATCGTGATCTCCGTAACAGATCGGTTCGGAAACGTATATACGGAAAAAATGGATAGACCCAAACCTTTTACGGAAAATATGAATTAACAAAGTTTAGATTGATAGAAAAAATACAAAAAAGGCTCTCCAACAAGTGGAGAGCCTTTTTTTCATCGAACGATAATGCTACCGAATCTCGACCTTGTAGGGCGAGTACATCAGCACGCCCTGCTGGCGGAAGGCTTCGCGGACCGTGTTGTAATCCTTCATCATCAGCCCCAGTTCCGAACGGGTGAAAGCCTCGCGGACACTCACGTTGAGCGACGCGATGAAAGCCGCGAATCCGGTCGGAGTCTCGGTCACCTCGGTCACACGGTAATTGTCGCCCAGATCGGCTTTGTCCACAGCCAGCGCGATGGCCGTCTTCAGACCGCCGTAGGTGTCGATCAGGCCGATGCCAAGCGCATCCGCACCCGACCAGACCCGTCCGCCGGCGATGTCGAGGACCTTCTCGATGGGCAGGTTGCGGCCTTCGGCCACGTCGTTGGTGAAGGTGGTGTAGACCTTGTCCACGCCGCGCATGATCATCGAGCGCTGGACCGGGGTGAGGGGCTGCGTGGCGAGGAAGCTCGACGAGGCGTTGCTCTGCACGCCGTCGATGGTGATGCCGAGTTTGTTCTTCAACGCCTCGCGGGTGTCGAGGATCATGCCGAAGACCCCGATCGAACCCGTAAGGGTCAGTTTGTCGGCCACGATCACGTCCGCCGGGCAGGAGATGTAATAACCGCCGCTGGCGGCATAGGAGCCCATCGACACGACGACGGGTTTCTCGGCCCGGAGCAACTCGACCTCCCGCCAGATGACATCCGAAGCCAGCGCGCTGCCGCCGGGGGAGGTGACGGGCAGAAC
>OGFF01002877.1_pt1 | contig 13957 bp, 18 predicted proteins | sample 1570751 | NCBI WGS metagenome assembly OGFF01 (sample SAMEA2581951, study PRJEB24529) | metagenome | biome: Human gut stool | place: China | collected 2011 | reverse complement strand
CCTGTACCCTGTAACCAATGAAACCGAGGAGAGAAAGCCATGCTGAATACCTTCTATGCCTTGCTGGGGCGAATGAAATATATTGACCGCTGGTGCCTGATGCGGACCTCCCGGCCGGAGAACCTGTGTGAGCACACGCTGGAAACGGCGTATATTGCCCATGCGCTGGCACTGCTGAACCGCCAACGGGGCGGCATACTGGAGCCGGAAAAGGCGGTGCTGTATGCCTTGTACCATGATTGTACCGAGATACTGACCGGCGACCTGCCTACGCCGGTGAAATATAAGAACGAGAGCATTAAAACGGCGTACAAGGCGGTGGAAAAGGAAGCGCAGACGGCACTGCTGAGCCGCCTGCCGGTACCCATGGCGGAGGAAATGACCCCGTGGTTTACCCCTACCGAGGAGTACAGGCCCTATATTAAGGCGGCGGATAAGCTTTCAGCCCTGATCAAGTGCACCGAGGAGCGCCGGGCGGGCAACCATGAATTTGACCGGGCCTATGATACCCTGCTGCAGGCGATCCACGAGATGGAGCTGCCGGAGGCGGAGCAGTTTATGATGCAGTTCCTACCGCCCTTTGGCATGACGCTGGATGATCTATAATATTGGATAAGATAGAGAAAAGCTCCCCTGTATGGGGAGCTTTTTGCGTGGAGCAGAAAAATATCCCCGCCGGGGCAGGGATACTTTCCTTGAGGAGCCAAATTGAAATAGGGAATGGGAATGTCATAGCAGGGGGCGGCCCGGCCGCAGGCCGCCGCAGGGGAGGTCAACCTTCGGCTTTCAGGCCCTTCATGCGGTTCAGTACAGCAGGGTCCACCGGCTTGGTGAAAAGGCTGACTGCGACTGTGACAATGACCGCCAAGACAGCTGCCGCTACGCCGACGATCCACAGGTTGCCATTGAAGAAGCCGCCGAAGTAGAACAGCGCGAAGGAAAGCACACCGGTGAGAGAGCCGGTGATGGCGCCCGCCTTGGTGGTGCGCTCCCAGTAGAGGCCTACCAGCATGGGAGCCAGGGTGACAAGGCCGGAGCCCGCGCCGGCGATCATGCCCAGCATAGCTAGCAGCTTGGGGGTGTAGAACAGGGTGATGACCAGCACGATGGCAACCACCGCAAAGGTGATATAGCGCGCCGCCTTGGCGACCTGCTGATCGGTGGCATCCTTCTTTAGGGTGCGCTTATAGATATCGACCGAGAGCATGGCGCTGATGCAGTGGATCATGGAATCCACGCAGGCCATCATGGAGGCGAACAGGCCAACGGCCACAATGGCCAGGCCCCATTCGGGCAGCAGGTTCTGGGCGATGGTGGGGATGACACTGTCGGCATCGGCCAGGTTGGGGTACAGCACCCGCCCAAACAGGCCGGACATATACATCAGCATGCAGATCATACCGACAGAGATGAGGGTGAGGCCGAACTTCTTAAAGCTCTTGCGGCCCACATCGGTCATGGCCATCAGGCGGATGGTGCAGTAGGGATTGGCCACCAGCGAAACAAACAGATAGAACGGCATGGCGATGACGCCGGAAAGGCTGTAAAGACCGCTCTCATTGAAGGGCTGGACGAGGTTGGGGTCGATGGCGGAAAGCTGGGTGTTTACATCGGCAAAGCTCCAGCCGACGGCCTTGAACGCCGCGATGAAGATGACCACCGCGATGATGACCATGAGGATGCCCTGCAAAAAGTCGGTCCAGGCAACGGATTTGAAGCCGCCGATATTGACCAGAATGATGGCGAACAGCGAGAACGCCACAATGATAACGGTTTTATCCATGCCGAAGAGGGTGGAGAACAGGGCGATGGCGCCCTTGTACTGGGAAACGATGAGCAGAATGTAGAAGATGGTGCAGCCGATGCAGGTCCAGATGCGCAGGAAGTTGCTATCGTACCGCTGGCCCAGGAAATCCGGGACGGTGAGAGCGCCCAGGGCACCGGAATAGGTGCGCATGCGGCGGGCCACGATGATGGTGGCGGTCCAGAAGGCCGCATTGAGAATGCCGATCCAGCTGTAAGGCCAGCCGGAGGTCCACATGATGCCGGGCTCGCCCAGGTACACGCTGGCACTAAGGCGGGTGGCAAAGAATGAAAATGCCAGGACAACGGGGCCTACCTGACCCAGCGCAAAGCCGCTGATGCCGGAAGTGCCCTTGCTGACACGCAGGGAAACCACGATATTGATGATGAAATAGGCAGCGAATGCTGCGATAAACCAACCCACATTGATATTCATGGGAAGCCTCCTTTACTTATCCTCCAGATGATGGTTGGCATACCAGATGAGGATGCCAACACAGATTACATAAACTACGATATAGGAGCCGATCATCAGCCCGGAGACTGCGTCAAACATTATTAGTCCTCCTTCACAATTGGTTTTGGGCGCCTAACTGGCGCGCCAGGTACTTGTGGCAGATCGCGGTGGCTTCCTGTGTGGCGGCCGTTTCATCCACAGTAAGCACCCGCTTGCCGTCCACTATCGTTTTGCCGTCAATGATGACGGTTTCTACCTCATTGCCGGTCGCGTTCCACACCAGGGTGGAGCGGATATCCAGATCGTACATTGGCTGGAGATGCGGTTCCCGCGCATCCATCACGATGAGATCTGCCTTTTTGCCCACTTCCAGCGAGCCGATCTCCTTTTCCTTGCCCACCAGCCGGGCGGCATCCATGGTGATCTTGCGGAAGGCCAGCTTGGCACCGGCCTGCTGTTCATCCAGCCCGCCCAGGGTACGCGCCAGCAGCCCAGGTAAATGCGCATATTGGTCCAGGGATTCAGGGTGACCCAATCGGTACCCAGGGCGTAGGTCACACCGTATTTGTGCCACAGATCCACTGGGGCGAAATAACCCGCCTTGAAGAAGACCTCCGGGCAATGAGCTACATGGACCTTATTTTCTGCCAGCAGCCGGACATCATTTTCAGTGACGCAGACGCAGTGCGCCGCGATGAGCTTCTGCTGGGCCAGGCCGGTCTCAAAGAGGTACTCCACGGGAGTCATGCCATAGGCTTCCCGGTTGTGGGCAATCTCCTGGGAAGTCTGTGCCACATGGGTGTGGACAGGCGCATGGTACTTCCCGGCGGTTGCTGCGATCTCTTTGGCCAAGGCGATGGGGACGGTATCGGTGGCGTGGGGAGCAAAGCCGATCTCAATACGGCCGTTGCCGCGGCCATTGAAGGTTTCGTACAGGTCCACATTGGCCTGCAGCTTTTGGGCGGCCTGCCCCGGCACCGAAGAATAATCGTTATTGTGCAGGTTTTGCAGGTCGGGGTCGTAGATCTTTTGTGCGATGATGCCGCGCAGACCCAGCTCCTCCGCCGCGCGGGCGGTGGATTCCGGGAAGTGGTACAGGTCATCGATGAAGGTGGAGCCGAATTTGACGGCCTCCATGGCCCCCAGCATGCTGATGCTGTACATGGATTCCCGGGTGATAAAGCGTTCCATGGGGAAGGCCAGCCCGTAGAAGGCCCCTTTGATGTCCTCGGTGAGGCCCTTGAACAGGGTGCCGCCTACATGGGTGTGGATATTGACGATGCCGGGCATGATGACCCGACCGGGAAGGCAGCGCTTGACGGTGCCCTCCGGAACCTCCGGCGGGGCGCCAGCGCCGATGCCGATGATCCGGTCGTCCTCCAGCAGGATCCAGCCTTCCTTGTGGATCTCATCCTGTTCGTTCTGCGTGATGATTTGTGCGCCATACAGCAGTGTCTGCATGGTCGATTCCTCCTTTACATTAGAGATATGATAATATGGTATTACCTTATAAAAGATATAAAAAGTAAATAGAAGAGGCTTCTCTTTTTTGGACGGGAGAAGTGCATGGCTATGGGTATGCTTTTTGAGAAGGGAGGGAAATAAGGGGGAAAGTGCGGACTCCAGCAGGGGTGTGGGGCGATGTGCTGGCCGCTGGCAGCAAGCCATAAAAGAGATAATATGGTATTACCTCACTGGGCTTGCAAATTTCTGCCCTGTTTACGCAGGGCAGTTATGCTTAGAATGCCTTGATATTCCGCAGCATCTGGAAGTGGACATAGTTGGTGTTATACAGGGCCTGGCCGCTTAGGACCGGCTTATTTTCCGCTGTCAGCGAAGTACCGGTCATGCACAAAAAGGAATCACAGTCAAATTCCCCGGCGGCGGGAGTGATGGTCAGGGCCTCCGCCCGGCTTTTACTCTGGATGGTGATGCACTCATTGGTGACCAGCAGTCCGGCGTGGGTGCGCAGCAGCTCATAGCTGGTGTGGGTGCCCCATTCCTCCCGGCTCGGCATGGTTTTCAGCAGGCCCTCCGGAATGTGATTGATGCTGACAATGGCCAAAATATCATTGGCATAGTAGGAGCAGACGACCTTGATGAGGGGAGAGCCCGGCGCTACCTCCAGCACTTCGGCGTGGTGCAGGTCGGCGGGGACGGTTTCCAAGCTGATGAGTTCATTGCGGGATTCGTAGCCGCTTTCCCGGATGAGCTGGTGCAGATCCTGCCCAGGGGTGATGGTGGCCTTGATTTTGGAGATATTGGGATTGATAAAGGTGCCGCGCCCATGGATGCGCTGAATAAGGCCTTCCTGCTCCAAATCGCTGAGGGCCCGCCGTACGGTGATGCGGCTGACGCCCATCGATTCACCGATGACGGCTTCCGGCGGCAGCTTCAGGGAACGGGGGGCATCGCTGCTGCGGATATATTCCCGCAGCTTTTCCGCCACGGCGTCGCTCAGGTTCTGTTTATTGATGGGTTCGCGGTTCATGTGTTCCTCTTCTTTCCTATGATAGAATTAGGATACAACAAAGGTAATACCTTTGTCAACGGACAATCTGCACATAAAATGCAGAGTATTTTTGTAAGGAAGGGAAAAAGCTCCCCCGCGGGGGAGCTTTTTGGTGTGCTTGGAGAGAAATTACTTCTTCTCGATCACGGTGATGCGGCCCTGGCCGTAGGGGTCGGCATAATCTTCGCCTACCACGCCGCCCAGTACATCCACGATGTAATTGATGAGCACCTGGTTGTCGATCATGACGGAATCTTGCAGCAGGGTGCAGCCCTGGAACATGGCCATGCCGTCACCGGCGGATTTGAGCATGTAGTTGTGGCTGGCCAGGGTGTAGGTCTTGGCCAGATCCAGCGGCTCATCGCCTACCTTGACATTCTTTACGCGGTATTCGCCGGAAACACCGGTGAACATGCCATCGGCGTTCACCTCTACGGTGGGCTCCACATTCAGGTCGATCTCATAGCTCATGCCAGAGACCTGCAGGAAGCCGCCGCATTCGCCGGGGGCATTGCGGGCGCCCATCTCCAGGGCATCCAGGATCTGCTGGCCGGTGGCTTCCACCACGCACATTTCGTTGCCGAAGGGATGTACCGCGATAATCTGACCGTAGGTGATATCGCCCGCGGGGATGCTGACACGGATGCCGCCGCCATTGACTACGGCGATATCGGCACCGGACATGGCCCGGTAAGCATCGGCGCACAGGTCACCCAGGTTGGTTTCCTGCCGGCGAACCATACGCTCGCCGCTGACGGGATCATTGACGGTCAGCTCGACCTTGGTGGAGGCTACGACGGTATTGACGATCTCCTCGTAGCCGGATTTGATCTCGGCGATGGTATCGCCCATGCCGTCATCGTTGATGAGGGCGGTGGAGAGCTTGCCATCGGCGGTGATGGTGAGGCAGCCGATATTGGCGAGCTTGGTGCCGGTGGAGGTAAGGATGACATCCTTGCCTTCCTTATTCTTTACGATATCCCCGGCGATGGTGGAGTGGGAGTGGCCATCCAGCACCACATCAATGCCGCTGGTGTTCACAATGACATCCGAGGAGGTCCAGGGCTGGCAGTCGGCCTCGATGCCCAGGTGCGCCATGGCGATGACATACTTGGCACCTTCCTTGCGGGCGGCGTCCACAGCGCTTTGTACGGCGGCATACAGCTTCTCGCCGGTATCATCCTGCATAAAGCCATAGATATAGTTGCCGTTCCCATCCTGGAAGTAGGTGGGGGTGGAGGTGGTGATGGTCTTGGGGGTGGAAATGCCGACAAAGGCGATCTTTACGCCGTCGGCTTCCTTGATGACATAGGGCTTCAGCACGGGGTTGCCGTCCTTGTCTACAAAGTTGCAGCTGATGTAGTCAAAGTCGGCCTTTTCCACCAGCTTATTGAACTGGTCCATGCCGTAGTCGAACTCATGGTTGCCGGGGGTGGCTACATCGTAGCCCAGCTTGTTCATGATGTCGATGATGTACTCGCCCTTGGAAAGGGTGCCGATGGTGTCGCCCTGAACGGCGTCGCCGTTATCTACCAGCAGGACTTTATTGCCTGCGGCCAGCAGCGCACGCTTGGCGGCGGAAAGGCCCTGGTAGCCCATGCCATCCTCGATGCCGCAGTGGGCGTCATTGGTGTACAGGATCACGATGTCTTTGGCCGCGGGGGTAGAATTACCGGTACCGCAGCCTGCCAGTACCATGATGAGTACCAGCATCAGTGCCAGAATACGGAATTTTCTCATTCTGTTGCTCCTCCTTAGCTGTTTTTCGTTTTTTATCCTGCGGCTGGGGATTCTCCACCCCCGCCGCAAGCCCAGCATACCATAATTATGATGAATGATACAAGCGAAAGAAGAAAATACGGAAAATTTTGTTATATTTGCCAAATCGCACGGATTTTTTTGACCTTGGCGTAGAATTTTCCCGGGAGGTGTTGCATTTCCCGGACGGAAATCGTTATAGTTATATAGGTTAAGGAAGGAAATGGGCCGCCCAGAAATAAAAAAAGACCGCCTGTACATGACAAGCGGTGGGTAGGCGGCACTTATTTTTTGCGGGTGGTAAGCAGCAGTACGGCGGCAATGACCACCACAACGGCCATGGCAATGATGGCGATGGGGACGATGCTGTTATCGCCGGTAACGGGAGCGGCGGTGAGTGCCGCGCAGAACAGTTTCATGGGATACCCTCCAGGCTCTTTTGGAATAACATAACATATTATAGTCCCCCGTGGCAGGCGTGTCAATTACATTGGCCGAATTGTAACGGAGTTGAAACCATTGCAGCAATAAACAGTACAACATACAACAAGGAGGAAACAAGAAATGAGAAAACACGCTAAAAGGGTGCTTTGTCTGCTGGCGGCGGCACTGATGCTGCTGACGGCCTGTGGTGCGCAGGGGAACATCAATGTTTTGCCGCAGCCAGAGCCGCAGCCGCAGCCTGACCCACAGCCACAGGAGCCTGATTTTTCGCAGTTCGATGATCAGTTTGTCACCTGCCCCACCGATGAAAACCTGGCGGTGGCCTGCATTTCCTGCAATGGAGGCAGTTACCTGGTGTATCGCCGGTATACCGATCCCGAGGCCGGTGAGGTGGTCTATGGTGCTTCGGTAGGCTATTTGCATGGGGAAAACCACTACCGGGAGCCCATCTGGTCGCCAAATGGAGAGATCGTGCAGTACCTGGAGGCTGAAGAGTGCAAGGGCGAGGGAGACTATTACGATGTAAGGTTCCACAAAAGAGCCCTCGATAAGGGAGAGGAGCCCATCCGCTGTGATGTTAGGGTTTTTGGGTATGAGGATATGCCTGCCCCCACCGTGGAGTGGTTTGCCGATAGCAACCGGTTGCTGATCGCCAGCCGCCCGGTGGTTATTTATAACTGCGCCGAGGATAGTTGTATATGGATTTCCCAAGATAACCCCACCCCGCAGGAAAGCCCTTATCAATCCGATAAGGATGCCAAGAGCATGGAGGCCAGCCTTTCCCCCGATGAAAAATATATCGCCTACGAACTCATTGATGATGAGGGCATGAACCTGATGCTTTATGAGATCGCCACCGGAGCGCGGACCAAGATCGGCTTCCTGCGCGGCCATGAATACGGCCGCTGGGAGGGGGTAAAACCGCGGTGGGTAAGCGAAAGCGAGATTCAGTGGCGGGACAGCAGCTATACCCTGTAAAGCGGAAGGCCCGCCGGGCCTCTGCGCCATTGATTTGGGGGAGGGTTCTGCTAATATTTAGCCAAAGAGAAAACCACCCCCCGCGGATGAAGGAGGCCCACCATGATCCCGATGATCCTAATGGCGATAGAGGACGACGCCGACCGCGCATTTATGATAAATCTTTACGAGCAGTGCCACAAGGCCATGTATCGCCAGGCCTATGATATTCTGCGTGACCACGGCGAGGCCGAGGATGCCGTGCAGGATACCCTCGTCAAGCTCATTGGCCGCATGGCGGCCCTGCGCACCATGCCCCAGGGCCAGCTGCTGCCGTATGCCGTTATTGCGGCCAAAAGCACGGCGATAGACCGCTGGCGCCGGCGGAAAAAGGAGCGTGTGGGTGCCAGTGAGGACTTTGCGGAGGGGTGGAGCGCCGCCCCGGAGGAGCAGCTGGGCGCTTTTATTGATATGGAGCGGGTGGATCTGCTGAGCCGGGGGCTGGAAAAGCTCCCCCAGCGGGACCGGGATATCCTGATGTACCGTTACATACTGGAGATGAGCGATGAGGAGATCGCCGGACTGCTGAATATCAAGCCGGGCAGCGTGCGCATGTGCCTGAGCCGTGCCCGAAAAAATGCCTTTGCGGTGCTGGAGGCGGAGGAGATGCTGATATGAACTACGAATATCCACTGAATAGGAACCGCCTGCGAATAGAGCAGGAGGAGCTGCTGCTGAAGCTGGCGCTTTTCCACTACCTGGAGCGGGAAAATGACCGCCTGCGGGCCAGGATGCAGGAACAGCCGGACCCGCCGGAGGACCGGGAAAGCGCGGAGCACGCCGTGGACCGTGCCATGCGGCGGCAGCGCTGGCAGGTCTTCGGGCAAAAGGCCTGGCAGGTCTCCGGGCGGGTGGTTACCCGGGTGGCGGTGGTGTTCCTTACCTTTTTCATCTGTTTAAGCACCGCTTTTGCGGTATCCCCGTCGGTCAGAAGCGCCGTTTACAAGATGATAATTTCCCCGCAGGACCGCTTTACCAATGTAATGGTGGCCCCACACCAGCCGGGCATGTTCATCGATGCGGACCTTTACACCTGGGAGCACTGCTTTGCCCCAACATATTTGCCGGAGGGGTATGAGTTGGCAATATTTGAGGATCTTGCGGGGATTGAATTGCTTGTGTCTTATGAGAAAGGTGATAAATACATAGATTTTACACAGACTAGTTCTGGGACACATTGCTCAGTTCATGTTGATTCCGAGAACGCGCAGATCACCCGCCCCATTATGATTGGTTACAGCGAAGGGATATACAATCTAAAGGACTGAGAAACCTCGATTGTATGGCAGGTTGGCGAAAGCATGCTTAGCCTGCTCTCAAACGAAGATACCGAAGAAGTAATAAAAATTGCCGAGAGCATCCAGCTGCTGCGGTAGCGGCACAGGGGCATATCACAATTGAACAAAAAAGGAGCCTTCCCGGCTCCTTTTCTTTATGCCTTGTTCGCAGTGCCGGTCAGCAGCGCCATCAGCGCTATGCGCCCGGTGACCTTTACCTTGCCGTAAATATTGGAAAGGTGCTTGCTGAGGGTGGCGGGCGCCAGGTATAGCTTTTCGCATATCTCCTCGGTGGAAAGATTACGGCATACCAGTTCGGCTATCTCGGCCTCCCGCTTGGTCAGCCCATAGCCGGCCGCCGCCTGCCGCAGGCGCTCGGCGGGCAGAGCCCCGGCGGGAGCCTCCGCCAGCAGGTCATAGAATTTCCGCTCCAGCGCGTCCTTCAGCGTGTGCAGAATATGGAACTCCTTGGGGTTAAAGTCAGCCTTGTCCCGCTCCCGGAACAGCGCCACCAGCGCCAGCGGGCGGTCGCGGTACTGGATGGTAGCCCCCAGCGCCCAGTAAAGACGGCACGGCTCCCAGATGTTCCGGTAGATATCGGAGTGGATCCAGTCCTCGGCGGCGATGAGATCCGACTGCAAAAAGACGGTGCTGTGCGGCGCCATGATGAACTGCGACCAGCGGGGAATGACCGCGCGGTCCAAAAAGGGATTCTCCTTCGGGTCGTTCGGCATGCCTACGGTGTATGGCGCGGCAACCGTCCCCTGTCCGTTCTGCCGCCCGGTCTGGAAGACCACCGCGCGGTCGAAGGGAATGAGGGTGGGCAGCTGGTCCTCCAGCAGCAGGCGGCACAGCTCCTCGTAGCTGGCGGTATAGTGGATGCGGGTGATCATCTGGGTGAGGAACTGCCATTCATAGTCGAACAAAGAGGAACGCATCGGCGGGGGAACTCCTTTCTGGGCATTGGAAAGTAGTGCTACGCAATATTATGTAGAAAACCGCACGAATTGTAGCATAACCACAAGAAAAATGCAAGAGAATGCAATAGCATTGATTATTTCCTTTCAAATGGGCGATAGCTATAATAGCGGTAGTCAGCTGGGCGCTCCTGTGGCAAAGGAGCCCCCGCTGCTGACCCATCGGACATGGAATTTTCCCTGTAACCTCCTTGATTTGGGGGCGCTCCGGCGGTTACCGCTTATTGCAGAGGAAGCGGTAAAAACCGCCGGAGCCGCTTTGCCCCAAGGGCATTTTTATGTACGGTGCGCTATATTCCCATCGAAAAGAAGTATAAAGAACGCGCCAAGAAAACGGCATTTTACCGGCAGGGAGGGACAAGATGAAACAGCTCCGCAAGCTCCTGTGGCTTACCCAGTTGGGGATCTCCCTGGTTACCCCGCCGCTGCTGTGCATCTTTTTGGCCCACCTGGCCCAAAGCAAATGGGGCTGGGGCGGCTGGATCATGGCCGTCGCCATTGTAAGCGGCCTGGCGGCCTCCGCGTGCAGCGCGGTGTCCTTCCTGCACTACTGCAAAAGGACGGCTGAAAAGGAAACAAAGGGCGAAAAGCCCATCGCCTATAATGACCACGAATAGCTTTTGGCCGGGTAGGGGACAAGCCCCCGGCAAAGGATAAAAGGAAGGTGCTGAAAATGAAGCTCCAAAAATCAGTTCTAAGGGAAGTCCGGCATATCGCCATCGGTACGGTGGCCTGCGCCGCGGTGCAGCTGGCGGTCTTTGCGCTGCTGGGCCGACTGGATGGAACGGTATGGCTGGGCACGGCGGTCGGCGCCGGCTTTGCGGTTTTTAATTTCGTTCTGCTGGGCTTTACCATGCAGCGGGCGGCCGGCAATGCCGAAAAGGCCAAGCAGATCGCCCAGTTTTCCTACTCGGTGCGGATGCTCCTCACCTGTGTCGTTGCTATTTTGGGCTTCCAGCTGGGTGCACTCAATGGTGTAGCCACGGCGCTGGCCCTGTTCTTCCCCCGCATCACCATCTCGGTCATGCAGCTTTTGGGGTTCTATAAACCGCAGCCAAAGGAGGCACCCGCCGCATGAATGTAGAGATCAATGGTTCCCCGATTCTTACCACACTGCCCATCTTCGGCGGCATTCCCCTTACGGCCACGCTGGTGGTCACCTGGAGCATCATGCTGCTGCTTACCCTGTTCTGCATTTGGCTCACCCATGATCTGCGGGTCGATCATGTCACCACCCGGCAGACCGTCGCCGAGTTTCTGGTCAATACCGCCCAGAACTTTGTAGATAGCAATATGGGCACGCGCTTTTCCCACTATGCGCCGTTTGTGGCCGCTATCTTTTCGCTTTCGCTGCTTTCCAGCCTTTCCGGGCTGTTGGGGGTCTTTTCTCCCACGGCCGATCTTTCCACCGAGCTGGCCTGGGCAGTACTGGTGTTTGTGCTCATCACCGCCACCAAGATCAAGACCAATGGCATTGGCGGCTACCTCAAGGGCTACACCCAGCCCATCGCGGTGCTCACCCCGTTCAATATCATCAGCGAGATCGCGACCCCCATTTCGATGGCGTTCCGTCACTTCGGCAATATCGTTTCCGGCACTGTCATCAGCACCCTTATCTATTCCGCGCTGGGAGCTGCCAGCCACGCGCTGTTCGGGCTGCTGCCCGGCGTCGTGGGGGATCTCCTTTCCCGGATCCCATTCCTTTCGGTCGGCATTCCCGCCGTGTTCTCGCTCTACTTCGATTGGTTCTCCAGCTTTATGCAGGCGTTCATCTTCTGCATGCTCACCATGATGTATATCGCGGCAGCCGCCGAAGCGGACTGACCGGCTCTACATAACCCAAAAACCATATCAGGGAGGAAATCACTATGGAAAAAGCAATCATTCTGGCAGGCTGCGCCATTGGCGCCGGTATCGCTCTTATCGCGGGCATCGGCCCCGGCATTGGTGAAGGCTACGCCGTCGGCAAATCCTGCGAAGCCATTGCCCGTCAGCCCGAATCCAAGGGCGAGGTCACTTCCACCATGCTGCTGGGCTGCGCCATCGCCGAGACCACCGGTATTTACGGCTTTGTTACCGGCCTGCTGCTCATGTTCGTGGTGCCCCGCATCTTCATCGGACTTCTGTAATCCATCATTAAGGGAGGAAAACGAAACCATGGATCATCTGTCTCTTGTCGGTATCGTTCCCTGGGAATTCGTTGCCCAGATCGCCAACCTGCTTATTCAGGCGGCGCTGTTCAAAAAGTTTTTGTTTAAGCCCGTACAGGGCATCATCGCCAAGCGCCGCGGTGAGGTCAACGCCATCTACGGCGAAGCCGAAGCCGCCCGTACCGCCGCCGAGGAGGAAAAGGCGGAATATGACCGCCTGATGCGGGATGCCCGCGTGGAGGCCGGCCAGATTGTCAAGGCCGCTGCCGAGAATGCCGAGGCCCGCGCGACACAGCTGATCCAGTCGGCGCAGCTGGAGGCCGCTGGGATCAAGGAAAAGGCCTATGCCGAGATCGACCGGGAAAAGAAAAAAACAGTCAATGAGATCAAGGATAACATCTCCGGCATGGTCGTCGCCCTGGCGGAAAAGGTCGTGGAAAAGGAGATCAACGCCGGCGATCAGCAGGCGCTCATTGACCAGTTTATAAAGGAAATGGGTGAATCGGCATGACAGCGACCGGAAAAACCTACGGCGACGCGTTGTATGACCTGGCGGCGGAGGAAGCGCTCTGTGATGAGCTGCTGGAGCAGGTAAAGCTGCTGGCCCGCCTGTTCCGGGAAAATCCGCAGTACCCCGCCCTGCTTGCCAGCCCGGATATCCCCCGGGAGGAGCGTCTGCACCTGATAGGGGAAGCGCTGACCGGGCAGGTGCACCCCTATCTTGTCAATTTTCTGTGCCTTTTGTGTGAAAGGGGCAGACTCCCCGCCTTTGCCGGCTGCGCCGCCCGCTACGAGCAGCGCTGGCTGGAAGACCACAATACCGTCCGGGGCCGTGTCAGCTCCGCGGTGCCGCTTACGGAGACACAGCTTACGGTGCTGGCCGCCCGCATGGGGGAAACGCTGGGCAAGCATGTCCTGCTGGAAGGCACCGTCTCCCCGTCGCTCATCGGCGGCATCCGGGTGGAGATCGACGGCCGTGTGTGGGATGGCTCCCTGCGCGGCCGCCTGGAGGAACTGAGCGGCCTGCTGCGCGGCGCCGTTCTGTAAACATCAAGAGAAAGCTGGTGGTTCTATGGAACTGAGACCGGAGGAAATAACCAAGATCATCAAGTCCCAGATCAAAAATTATGAAAACCACATCGTGCAGGAAGAGGTCGGCACCGTCCTGGTGGTCGGCGATGGTATCGCCCGTGCCTCCGGCCTGGAAAAATGCATGATGAATGAGCTGCTGGAATTCCCCAATAGGGAATACGGCATTGCCCAGAACTTAGAGGAAAATACCGTCGCTGTCATCATTTTGGGCGATGACGGCGGCATCAAGGAAGGCGATACCGTCCGCCGCACCGGCCGTGTTGTGTCGGTCCCGGTGGGCGAAGCCCTCATCGGCCGTGTCGTCAATGCCCTCGGTGCGCCCATCGATGGCAAAGGCCCGGTGGAAGCCGCCGGCTATGCCCCGGTGGAAAGCCCCGCGCCCGGCATCATCGAGCGTCAGCCCGTCAAGGTGCCCCTGCAGACCGGCATCAAGGCCATCGACTCCATGATCCCCATCGGCCGCGGCCAGC
>OGFF01002874.1_pt1 | contig 13962 bp, 19 predicted proteins | sample 1570751 | NCBI WGS metagenome assembly OGFF01 (sample SAMEA2581951, study PRJEB24529) | metagenome | biome: Human gut stool | place: China | collected 2011 | reverse complement strand
AAGGGTACTTATCGCTATATGACATACCGACACAGAAAGGGAGAATTTGAAATGAAAAAACGCGTTATCACACCACTGGATTTTTACCGCACCTGTTACGATCTGGCACCCGACATTTTAGTTAGTGTGTACAGTGCAACGAAAGATGAAATGCCCCTTTGGACTGGTGAGTTTAGGTCGATGCCCGTTGCATACCGCGATGCAATTATTGACTATATGTTTATTTGCTCGGATGGGTCAAAGATTAGAAAATTGATTTTTGCCCTGCAAGATAGGAGTATTGACTATGGCAAAGCGTAAACCTACGCAATACGCGTGGCAAGATCTTGAATATACCCCGTATTATCTCAATAAGCACACAGAAGCAGAACTACGCAAAGAGTATAGCAAGCTCCGCTCGATTGTGCGCAAACGTCAAGAGCGTCTGGAAAAATCAGAATTTGCAGATCTCGAAGAAGTCAAGCATTATGGCAAGTTGCCACCTGTTGCGCAAATCAAGAATAAAGAGCAACTTGTCTATGCGCTTGCAGAAGCTAAACGCTTTTTGTCTGAAGATATATCAATTACTCGTTTTAAGCGTGAACGCAAAGACATGATTGCAAAACTTAATGCCAACGGTTATAAATTTGTTACAAGCAAGAATTTTTTATCATTTGTCATGTTTATGGAGACAATGCGAACCATTGCGCAGAATATGCATTTTGACTCGGAAGTGATCGCGAACGCTTACGAAAATGTGACAACCGGCAAAATTCCGGCATCAAAACTGCAAAAGTGGTTTACAAATTTTATCAAAAAGCAAGAAGAAGCTGCCCGCAACTTTCCTGATAAATATTCCCGTACAAAAGGGGGCAAGGTGAAAATTGAAAGTAAAGACCTTGAAGAATGGGCAAGCCATTTGTTCGGTTATTGACTTTCCGCTTGAGAAATTTGCCGCGCTGCCTGTTTTGGAGCGGAAAATCACAAGAACTAAAAAGACAAAATTGCTTGATATTGTGACAGCGTTTGACATTGAAACAACCCGTATTAAGTCAATCGAACAAGCTGTGATGTATATTTGGCAATGGCATTTTGCAGAACCCATCAATCTAACTGTTGTTGGCAGAACATGGGATGAATTTGAAGCATTGTGTGCCAGCCTTGAAGCCTGCATGCAAGAACAATCTCAAGAAGATTATCATTTGCAGCTGTGTGTATATGTCCACAATCTGTCATATGAGTTTCAGTTTTTACGCGGTATCTACCATTTTACAAATGATGAGATTTTTGCAGTTGATTGCCGTAAAGTCCTGAAATGCGCGATGTACGATGATTTTTTTGAATTCCGTTGCAGCTATTTGCATAGCAATATGAGCCTTGATGCATACACCCACAAAATGGGCGTTGCCCACGGCAAACTATCCGGTGTAAAATTTGACTATAACAAACTGCGCTATCCATGGACGGCGTTGACGGATGATGAACTTGAATATTGTGTAAACGATGTACTCGGCTTGTGTGAAGCCCTGACCATTGAAATGCACCACGACAATGATAACCTGTACACAATCCCGCTTACCTCAACCGGTTATGTGCGCCGCGATGCACGCGCCGCAATGAAACGCGCCGGAATGGAACGTCTTGGTGCTATCCAGCCCGATGCAGAATTATACACAATGCTGCGTGAAGCGTTCCGTGGTGGCAACACCCACGCAAACCGTTATTATACCGGTCAAGTGCTGCGCGGCAAAATACAGAGCGCAGACCGCAGCAGCAGTTATCCGGATGTGCTGTGCAATTGCCTTTACCCAATGCGTGCTTTTGAGCCCATTGGCGAAATAACACTAGACGGCCTTAAACGCAAACTCAACAAGCACAGAAAAGCATTGATAATGCGTATTGCATTAACAGACGTTGAGTTAATCAACCCTTGCTGGGGTTGCCCATATCTTACGATTGATAAGAGCCGGAACGTAATTGACCCCGACCGCGACAACGGGCGAATATTGAGCGCAAAATATCTCGAAACAACCGTGACTGACGTTGACTTAGCAATCATTCTTAAAGAGTACAAGTTTAGCGGTTTTCGGGCATTTGACTGCTGGCAATCCACCTATGCCAAATTGCCCCGCGACCTGATTGAATGTGCAATATATTATTACCGCGCAAAAACCAGTCTTAAGAACGTAACCGGGCAAGAGTTGTACTACATGAAGAGTAAAAACAAGCTGAATAGCATATATGGCATGATGGCACAAGACCCCGGCAAACGCTCCATTTTATACACACCGGAAGAAGAATTTGAAATTGATGAAAAAACGCCAATCGAAAATATCTTGTCGCAAAATCTGCGCAACGCCTTTTTGTGCTATCAATGGGGCGTATGGGTGACAGCCAATGCACGCTATCGGCTTGAAGAGGGCATAGAGCTTGCAGGGGATGGCTTTGTCTATTGTGATACCGACTCTGTAAAATATCTTGGTGACATTGACTGGACAAAATACAACAAATCCAGAATCAAAGACAGCAAAGCATCCGGTGCTTATGCAGCAGATCCATCCGGCAAAATGCATTACATGGGTGTTTTTGAACCTGAACATGATATGTGCGAATTTGCCACACTGGGCGCGAAAAAGTATTGTTACCGCGAAACGCCGGAAAGCCCTTTGTGCTGTACAATCGCTGGTGTAAATAAAAAAGAGGGTGCAAAAGAGTTGGAACGCCACGGCGGCATTGATGCATTTAAGCCGGGCTTTGTTTTTAAGGATGCCGGTGGTACAGAAGCCGTATATAATGATAGTCCAGAGATGGACAGCATTACAATAGACGGTCATGTCCTGCCGATCACATCCAACGTTGTGATCCGTGAAAGCACATACAAACTAGGAATTACTGCGGAATATATGGACTTGCTTTTGCGCTGCGACTATACCCGAAAAGGTATTGGCAGGCTGGATGAATATTTTGAAAATGGGTGTTGACATTTGGCCGAACTTACAGTATCATATAATTGTAGCGAGAAGCTACAATACAAATACACACGAACACAAAGGAGTAAACAACTATGGAAATCATCAAGAGCTATCCCGAAAATCTGACCCTGAAGCAGGCTTACAGCCTGACCCGCAACCCCAACTCCCGCTCGATGAAAACGCTTGAGGGCGCGACTTTTAACATTGACGCTTACGCCCTGTATGAAGACGTCAACGCTAAGGGTGACAAACAGGCAGTTCTTGCCGTGCTTACAAGCGAGGGCGACACGTTTAGCACAATCTCCGAAACTTTTAAGCGAGACTTTGAGGCAATCGTTGATATGGTTAACCAGTACAAAGCCGACCTTGCCACTGTTGATATTGAGGTTATCGGTGGCGAAAGCAAATCTGGCAGACACTATATCGGTTGCAAGATGAATTAACCAGTTCCATTCTTGACATAATTCCTCCCACAAAAGGGCGGCGGCTTGAAAACCGCCGCCCTTTTGAAATATATGAAAGCGAGTAAAAGATGAAAAAGAACAAACTGTATCTAGAATCTGGATACCTGAACATGGATTATATTATGGCTCTGAAAACACCCTATATTATGGTTGTCGGCGGACGTGCCACCGGTAAAACATACGGTGCATTAAAATATGTACTTGAGCACCGGATCACTTTCATGCTCATGCGCCGCACACAAACCGCCATTGACCTTGTCAATAAACCAGAGTTCAGCCCCATCAAGCCGGTCTGTGAAGATATGGGCTTGAGCATCAAACCTTTTCCGATCTCCAAAGGTAGCAGTGCTTTTTACGATGTGGATGAAGAGGGCAAATGCACCGGCGGCCTGCCGTATGGTTACACCTGCGCACTGTCCACAATCTCCAATATGCGCGGTTTTAGCGCAGAGGATTGCAAAATCTGTATTTATGATGAATTCATCCCCGAAAAACACGAACGTCCGCTAAAAAATGAAGCTGCGGCATTTTACAACGCTTATGAAACTATCAACCGAAATAGAGAATTAAAAGGCGAACCGCCCCTTAAAATGCTGTGTCTTGCCAATGCAAACGATATTGCAAACCCGCTATTTTTGGATATGGGGCTTGTAGCACGTGCGCAGCGGATGATTGATACCAAAACAGAGATGTGGCAAGATAATGAGCGTGGTATTACATTGATTATGCTCCAGCACTCCCCGATCTCTGCGGAAAAAGCAAATACTGCACTATACCGGCTTACAAAAAATACATTGTATAGCGCAATGGCGCTGGATAATGATTTCAGGCAAGAGTATAGCCGGATCACCCCTCAAAAAATCATTGAGTATAAGCCGGTGTGCGTTGTGGGTGAGCTGGAAATCTACCAACACAAATCCCGCGATCAATATTATGTAACAACCCACAAATCGGGCGTTTGCCCAACCTATAAGAGCACAGAGCGCGGGATTCAGATGTTTAACGCGCACTTTTCATGGTTTAGGCTCACATACTATTTAAGCAATACCGTGTTATTTGAGTCTCCTATCTGTGAAGTTTTACTAGATAAGTATTTTCGGGAAGGTGCGAAAATCTCAAGTCGAAAAGCATAAAAACAGCCCCTGCCGTATTGGCAGGGGCTGTTGCTGTTAAGAAATGTTAGGGCGCAAAACCTTGATAGCAGTCATGCCGTCATGATTCTTCCACCGCGGGAAATCCATGGGAGTGCCGTCCATGTTGCGGATCCGGTCAAGCATTACCGGGGAGTTGCCCGGCTGGAATCCCGATACCTGCACAGTATACGCATAGGATGCAGGACGCTTGCAATACAGAATAATGGCATTGCCGTCATTGACATAATACAGTTTGTCTGTGTTGCTGACAACATCCCATGTAACTTTTTTGTCTGCCCCGGTCATTGCTTTGTAAATCGACAGATTAAGTTTGCGGTTATCAACTGCACTGATTGCAAATAGGCCACCGGTTGCGGGGTTGTTGGAAATATAGATGGTATAGTCTACATCATTGATGTCACAGATACGGATGCATCCCTGGGAGTTGATGCCCTCGGTCGGAATAGGCAGATAAGCAAAAGCCTTGTACTGTTCGGGATCGCCGGTCTCCGATTGCCCTGCGACTGTGTACTGTGTCTGATCTGTAATTGACAGGTCAATGCACCGATGCTCTCCGGCCTTGCAAATATACTGGTTATTGCCGCTAAAAATATATTCGCGCTTGGTATAGATATACGCATTATTGATCTTGCACATCATGGCAGTGACGGGGTACTTGCCGATTGTCTGCACCGTGGTGGATACTTTGGAACTGCGGTTAATGATGCCCCCGTCAACGGTTAACTGCGGGCTGGGACTTGTGCCAATCAGTGCAATTGCTGCGTTGCCATTTCCGGTGGTTGCCGTGTCGTCATTGATCGTATAAATCAGGTTGCTGATATATGCGGCAGCCTTGCCCGGCCCGTCAAATACAATGCCCCTGCGGCAGGTATCAAGATACAGGTTGGTAATATGCACATCATTGTTTGTGACTTTAAGGCCGTTGGTATCCTCCCACCAAGTATTTGCGTCAACTCCACCGGCGCCGCCGGAGGGGATACCGTTATAGGTGATCCAGTTACAGCCAAACACATTAGTCCGACAGTCAAAACCGGTCTGGCATACCATTGCTAGCAGGTTATTGCAATCGCAATCCGGCGACTTGTCGCCCCAATAAAACGCAACGTTACCGGCAACACGCTCTGCCGGGTGGACATCGCTAAAGCCCCATACCGAAACATTATCCATATAGCAGTACCGGCTTAACGTGCTGGTACTGGGCTGTAAGTACACACCATAGGATTTTACACTGCCGATACTGACATTTGCGATATAGTTATCGGTGTAGTTGTCGGTCGTAAACACAATACCGCCGATCATGCCGTTGCAAATAATATCAAGATTTGCGATAACAACGTTTCCATCCACATCATTACCGGATACGGTAAGCACTCCAAGGCTGCCAAATGCAGTAGGGTTGCCGGTATACTTCAAAATTGTGTCACTACTGCCGCGTGCAGGGTCGCGGGACGCGCTTGCACCGTACAAGCTATGTTTGAGCTGCACCGGGGCGCTAATCTTGTATGTGCCAATAGGGACAGACAGCGGGAATTGTTTGGTATAGGTGTTTAAGGTTGCTGTGATGTCGTCCGTGCCGTCCTTTTTGAGCTTTTGAAACTCCTCGATGCTACGCGGGGAAGGCTTGATACTGTCGGGAATTTTGCCGGTGCGGCTAACCAAAAAATCTGTGTCACGGTTAGCTACTCGGATGTTGACGACAGCATAATTGTCATCAATATTGGTGGTGTGAAGCGAACTAAAGTTTGGTACACCATAGATATCTAGGGGTGTATTTCTGCTGCTGCTGCCCACTGTAATGGCATAATTTGTTGCCGTTAGTACAGACATATCGTTTTGCCGGATGCCAAAAGCACCACCGGAATTTAAGCGCAAAGTTCCGTCAACCGTCTGATTAAAGTTTCCGCTGACCGTCTGCGCAAGGTCCCCGGTGGTGTCCTTATCAATCTTGTTAGGCAGTGCTGTGTTAATAGCCGTAACGTCATTTTGCAGCGTGCTCACAGCATGCGCCAAATTGGCAAGTCTTGCATCAATCGTGGTTTTTGCCGTGTTGTTGGTGCCGTACTCGGTGCCGCGTGTAATTGCGGTGGTGCAGACATATAGGGTATTATTGAGCCATACAAGGTCGCCGTTTGCCCGGTCTGCGCTTGCCGTGGTTTTGAGTCCCTCATCTGCTGCCGCGATTGCCAATTTGACCGTGCTCCATAGCTCGGAAAAATTGCCAATCTTTGTCCAGTAGTCGGTGTTGTCGATTTCCACGCCGACCGGCACCGGCTGCACGCTTAAATAGCCGTCTCCGTTGGTATCAAGCACAACCTGATTTTTAGGGTACTGCCGCGTAATATCCCATTGCAGCGGGTTTGCATAGGTAATGCTATTGAGCGAGATAAAATCCGCAATAGCTGCATCCTGCTTTTTGAGCGTCTCCAAAATCCAGTCAAGATTTAGCTCGTGGAAATTGGTATAAGGCCATCTGGTATCAAACATGCTATAATCTCCTTAATATACAAGCAGCAAAAATTGTTGCTTAAACTTGTCAATCAGATACTCGTACATATTCCAATCGGCAACCCGGCGTTCTTCTTCAATCATCTGCTGTGATGTGGTCACGCCGATATTGCCATGTACCCGCCCTGTGTGTTTTAACTCTTCGTTGCTGTTGCCTTCGCTGTTTCCGATTTGCGTACTCTCGTTATTGCTGTCGTTGTCATTTTGACCACTGGTAACAAGGTTTCCGCTATCAAAACCTGCGGCCTTGCTGATATCGGTACTATGATTTTTGCCGGTGCCAACGTCCTTACTCTGTACTTTGCTGTTGGTTTTGTTGTTGTCTGTCCAGTCCTCTTTTCTATCATAGTTTTCAATCGGATTGTATTCCAGCTTCGTTGTGTTCCACATCTTACTCCAACTGTCCAGATGTGCGCTTGACCAAATGCCAATAACAGAGCGCATAGTTGCGGGGTTTGAAAACAGCACTTCCATTTCTGCCGTTTCCATCAGCAGATTGTTAATGTATAACTGTTTATCCATGCCCTCCGGCAATACCAACTCGTTAAAAATTGTGTTGTCGTACTGGTACAGCCCTAACAGTGACAAGGTTGCTTTACTCATCTTCACCGCCCTCACTTTCCGCGCTGATCTGCGGCTTGTTGCGCCACTCCACGCCAAGTTTGATGCCAAACATTTTGTTAGTTTGGGCAAAACTCTTTTGCAGCTGATCAAGCCACAAATCCGCTTTGCTGGTTACTTCCACATTATTGGCGTTCACCTCATCGCTGATAAGACGTTCTTTTTTGTCTGTGTTGGCGTTAGGGATGCCGACATCTGTATCAAACATCATTTCCCATTTGCGCAGATCCGCCAGTGCATCGCCCGCAATATAGTTTTGCCCGACATTCTGCTGAAAAGGTATCCAAGAGGGGTTGCCGCTCTGCACGTCATACAATGCTGTATCCACAAATGTTGCAGGCTCGCCGCTTGCAACCCGGTCAAACAGTTTCTTTTGACTTTCGGCAGTATTTTTATTTTTGCCAAAAAACACATAGGATAGACGGCTGTTGACAAGGTTTACTCCGGCGGTTTCGGCTGTTAAGGCCATCATATCGGCGTAAAACCCAACCAAATCCATGACGCTGCCATAATCAGGTTGCAGCTTGATTAGTGTGCATTGCGTGCCAATATCCAGACTGCGCAAACCTCTAAGCAAGGGATTTGTGACAAGGGCGCGTTTGGGCTGGTAAAAAATGTTGTACCCATCAAGCCCGCACTGCTGCGGGATAACTCCGTACTTGTCAGTGTTGAGTACGGCAATATAGCCGATGCCGTACAAAACATACAAAAAATAGTCTCTGTCCCACGTTTCCGGCAAATCCCACTTAAATACAGACATTGCTTTTTGCAGCAAGTAGCGGGCAAAAAAGCGTTGCAGCTCTGTGTTTTTGGTGTGTACCGTGCTAGGGCTGTGCTGACTTACTTCTGCGTTGATGTAATCGTACATATAAGGCGCGGCCTGCATTATTTGCACCCCCTTGCCATTTTAAGCAATAGCCATACCGGGATTGCTTTTTTCCCGGGCGTGGGCGGCTCTGGGCCGGGGCCGGGCGGATTGTCTGCACTCCACGTTACATCATACTTACCAACCGCGTTTGGGATGCCCAAAATCTGGGATGGATCTTGACGGTATCGGGTAGAGCGACCGCCTACCCAATATTCCCAATGGGTATGCACACCGGTTGCATTGCCGGTCTGACCCTGTGTGCCGATCAAATCGCCCGCTTTGAGCACCTCTCCGACCTTATGTGTCTGTGCCTTAAAATGTGCAGCCAGCCAATAACGCTTATTGCCCATATCAACCACTATATAGTTGCCCCAACTGTCGTTACCGGTTTTGCCGCCTTGCCAAGTGTGCGCAATGACAATTGTACCGGCCTGCGGCGCAAACGCCAAAAAATCAGTTGGATGCTTGGTGTCAATGCCGCCGTGATGTGATCCATCCGAATAATACGGATATGCTGCGGTCACTGTGATTGTGCTTTCATCTGTGATACATTGTGGATAGCTTGCCATATAATTTCACCTCACTCATAAAAAAACCCATCTGACATAAAATTATTAACAGCGCCAATTTCCGTACTGGTTGCGGGCGCGTTAAAATCTGGATTGTAAACCTGCACATAACCGTATAAGTTGCCGATTTTAACAGATTTACAGAGCGGTCTCCCTCGCCGCTCTTTGTCAGTTTCAACTAGCGGCATAAATGTTGCATATAGTTGTGGGGGATTCTGCCGCCACGTCATGCACCCCTGTGCGCCGCGTGTTTCTACTTCCGCGTTGGCACTTTGCAGCGCATCACCCACGCCGCTTACAATATTGCTTGCAGTCGTGCCGATAACATCACCCATTGACTTATCAGGGTTAAGCCAATTTTTCACATCGCTAAATAAGCCCCTCATAAAAGCCCCGCCCACGGCAATACCCGTATTTACGGCATTGCTTCCCGGTGTTGTGGGCGCCATCGAAATCTGCGTAATAGTTAATGGGATGCCGATCTGTGCAGTGCTAGTGCGGATAACGTGATTATGTTCAGGATCTGTGCATATACGCAAAATCGCAAAACCGGTATACTGATCAATCTGATAATGTAAATATAGACGTGATACATTAACAATTTTGGTGCTGTCTAGCGGTATATCGCCAAAGGGTGGTACATTGATATTGTATCTACTGTAAGGCTCCAAGTTAATCCAACTTCCCAGGTCGGCTGCCTGCGGATGTTTCGGGATTTGCAACTCTGTGTACACGTCTTTTTTTGCATACTCCCCCAGCAGCGGATAAGCTTGTACACCTTCCATTTCCCACCAGCCAAACGGTAATGGGGTGGTTGCGCTATCTGTGCTATAATTCAGCGCAAACGGAAAATATAACAGACTTGAAACATATTGTGTCGGATTAAAAAGCGCTTTTGCAAGACTGTCTGATATTTCTTCTGCCTGCAAATTAAGGTAGTCAACAGAGCCCAAAAGCTTGTTCGCAAGAATCTGCATGTTCTGGAGGTCAAGTCTCCAATATTTCAAAAAACCGCTTCCATAACCGCCTTTTGAGCTAATGGCTATACAATAATCGCCATTGTCCCATGCTCTGTTAGGCGCGAATGGATTATTTGCGGTTGTAACTTCGCGCGAAACTTGCACGTTTGTTGGATACAGCGAATCAACAATACTACCATCATAAGCACTAGCCGAACGTGTTACATATTCTACGCTATCCGCAATATTTGTGCGCCACGTTGCAAGCACATCAACAGACATGCTTGCATACCACATGCCCGCCGTCCAAGTCCAGTTGTCGATAAAATAAAATCTGCCAAAATCTGGAATATATGCATAGTTCCACGCGTGAGGGCTTTCCGTCTGCCCAAACGCCACAAAACCAATTTCCGGCGCTAACATGCTGCATGATTCACGCAACTGACCTTGCACGCCTTTTGACGTTCCGGCGGGGCGGGCGGTACTGTTCAATTTTTTGGCAAATTGATATAGCGTAATATTCACGCTCTTTCACCTCTTTCAAAAATACCCCGTGCCATAACTGACACGGGGCTATTATTAAGAGTTAGTCAAGCAGCAGCACAACGGCCTTTTCGGTGTTGTCCTGGATAGTCTTGATGGTTGCATGCTCCGCGGTGTTCCAATAGCCGCCGTCAATGTTGAGCGGGGTGGTCGCGCTCCACTTGTTGGTGTAGCAATAGCCCAGCGCGTCACGGTCGTGCATGATGCCGAAAATACCGGCCTGCTCCACGGCCTTGGATGCCTTTTTGACTGCACCGGCGGTGCTGGTGTATACTGGCGTGATGTTCACGCTGTCGGGGGTTTCGATAGACTGCCAGAAATTGACGCCCTCAAACTTGGCAAGCTTGAGATAATCGTCATGAAACGTGGTAGACAGTGCCATGGTGCGCATCTGCTCATATGCCTTACTGTACAGAGCCACGCGAAGGTCACTACCACGGGTGTGGCGGAGAACGGGCTTTGCGTTAATAACGGTCTGGTAGAGCTGACTGCGCTCGCCCATAAAACGGGCAATCACGTTCAGACGGGCATACACCCAACGCATAAAGGGCGCAAAATTATCGGGCTGGTATACGCTCTGCGCCGACAGGCTCAAGCCGGTTTCAGCGTTGTACTCGGACAACAGGTGGACAACGCGGGACTTCTGGCCCTCGTCAAGGATTGCCGCGATAAAGTTCGCCTGCATACCGCGAGCAACCGCTTCACGATAGGATTCTTTATCGTTATTGCGCTCCGTCATGTTCATGGCGTTAAAACGCATAAATTCATCGGCAGAAGACATTGCCACATCAAACTGGTCTTTAAACGTGGTGTAGCGCTGCTGGTAAACTGCCGTGCCGTAAAAGTTGGTCTGCAAGACTTCCTGCTTGCTAATCTTGTACATGTCAACACTTTCGCCATTACCCAGAGCGTTTGCCTTATGATTAGTTGCATCATAGGCAACGGGCCAGATAAAACGCTGGTCGTCCTGCATCTTTGCGGCAATGGGACTAATCTTGCGCAGCGCGTTGCCGTAACGGGTCAAATCCATTTCAAGACTGGTTAGAGGGCTGGAATAATCGCGCACTGCGTAAATGGAGCTGCTCCAAATCTGCGACAGTGCGTTAATAATGGGGTCATACCCGGTTTTAAGAGCGGTCTGGGCAACCGAAACAAACTGCTCCGGCGTGTCAATGCTGGTAATTACTTTCTGCCCGGTTGCCTGTTCAACGGCCTCACCAAGGATGGTTGCGGCCTGGGAAATAGTCATATCATTCATTGCTTGTCACCTCACTATTTCAAAAAATAGGAATCATCACCGCTATTGATGTCACCGTATTCAATCACACTAATTCTGACACCGTTCACGTTAGCCGACTCATTGCGAACGGTTAAGCGATTCAATCCTTTTCCCGTATTTTTCGATTGGAAATCATATTCCACAACCATATTACCCGGTTGGGAAAAAAACTGATCATCTTTAAATGCAGTCCCTGGGGTCATTTGAAAACTAAAAGCGCTCTTTATCAAAATTTTTCTAACAGGTTTTTCAAAAAGAAAAGTAAACATAGCGCCTTGTTCAGCTGGTAATACATAAGAGTAAAACTGTCGCGCCATTACTTATCCCCACCCCTCGGCATAATGATATTTGCGAGCACATCTTCTGCGGTCTGCGGCTTTGGCTGTTCAGTCGCCGCAATGTTCATGGTTTTAATTTGAGCGCCCAATGCATTGATAGCCGCAATAATGCCGTTTGCATCCTCAACGGGTGCAGCGGGGGCAGCGGGCGCGGCAGGGGCAGCGGGTGCGGCGGGGGCAGCGGGCGTTGCAGGGGCAGCGGGTGCGGCGTTGTCAAAAGTGACAAGCTTTGCAAGGTCGTCTTTGGTATAACCTGCACGGCACAGAGCAATAATATCATCAATAGTCATGTATATTACACCTCTTTCAATACGGTTGTTTTGGTTTGGTCGTTGATAAGTTTGACAAGTGTGTCTTTGTCGCCTGCCGTCATGGGGCCGCATACAGCGTTTTGATTGTAATTGTGGGTGTATTCGCTGTAATAGCCAATACCCAATTGCTTGCATTTGCTGTATACAATCCACGCCTGTGCGCTAGTAATGTCGGCATACATTACAACATACATCATGCATCACCGTCCTGTTTGCTCATGTGCTCGCAGAGTTTTACGATGGCAGCGGTGTTTTCTTTGATCGTGGTGTTACTCTGCCACCACATAAGCAAAAATGCTGCAATCGGAAAACCAACCTGCTGGATGATAGTGATAATCTCTTCCATGGTTTACACCTCACTTTCAGGGGACGGAAATACAAAAAGCGGGAAAAGACTCTTGACCCGCTACAAGGTCGTGCGCCGGATTCCGTCCGTATAGCTTGCGCATCTTTTCCCGCTTTCATAATATCATATTAAGTTATTGATGTCAAGTGCCGTGATCCGAAATCAAGATAAACCTCGTTGTATGATAATTTCCGCGACCACCCACCAAACCCATAATCATGTTCGTGGTATTCATACGAGATTTTGACATTCTCTTCCCGCGCAATCAAATACAGATACTCTTCAATTTGATTCAAGGCCCCGCGATTCCATTGTAAAGTGCCAGCATCGCACTCGCCCCTCTTAAGCTGTTCCTTGTTGAGAGCGACTAGCTCGGATCTGCGGTTGTACTCTGCTGCAAGCCGACATAATAATTTGTCCATCGTCATAATATATTCCCCCGTTACAAGTAAAATTTCCACTCCATGTTCGGATTGACTAGCACGATTTCAAACTCATGTTTTGCAAGTGTGTAAGGCAAGTCACCATATTCACCGGTGTAAATACAACGGTCTTTATCATACACGCGAATACTTGTTTTAGACTGCATTGACAGGCATGCACGGTAAAAGTCACGGATTGTCATTGCCAAACATCCCCTTTATATACTCATCTGCCCATACGGCAAAATCATTATTACATTCGTTGCGTTTATCCTCATTGATAAGGTGCTTTGTTCTGCGTGCCATTGCGCACACGGGCAAGTGGTCACATGTTGCGCATGATTCATTCACACCGCAATTACACAAAAGGTCATTGATTGCACGCTCAAGCGCGGTGCGCTTTGCTGTGTAGGTTGTCATTTGTAGACCACCTCCTCCTGTATGGACTCATCAGAAATGCCCATAAAGGACATATAATCTTTTGTCGCAATCAATGCTTCCCTAGTGCTCATGCCCACATATACCTGCACATGATTAAGCATATCAATTACAAAAATCACCGCTGCATCTCTAATAATCATTTCAAATTCTCCCTTTCTGTGTCGGTATGTCATATAGCGATAAGTACCCTT
>OGFF01002823.1_pt1 | contig 14207 bp, 6 predicted proteins | sample 1570751 | NCBI WGS metagenome assembly OGFF01 (sample SAMEA2581951, study PRJEB24529) | metagenome | biome: Human gut stool | place: China | collected 2011 | reverse complement strand
CGGTTCTATGGCCGCAACCGCCGCTACGGAAAGGCCGGCAGCAAGCAGTACCGCCACCGCTCCTACCACGGACGCCGCCACTGATGCCCATGGAGCCGCTTCGTATCCTGTACGAGGACGCGCACCTTGTGCTGTGCGTCAAGCCCGTGGGCGTGCTGTCGGAGGACAGCGAGACAGGGGCCTGTATGCCCGCGCTGCTGCGGCAGCACTATCAGGCGCTGGGCCAGCCGGACTATATCGCCACCGTCCACCGGCTGGACAAGGCCGTGGGCGGTGTGATGCTGTTCTCCCGCCGCCGGGAGATCACCGGAAAGCTCACCGCCGCCGTGGCAGAGCACCGCGTCACCAAGGAATACCTGGCCGTTCTCCGGGGCACGCGAGGGGGAAAAGAGCGCGGATGCGCTGGTCTCCGTCGCGGGCGGTGCGGCGAAGCCGTGCAGATTTTTGTCGCTGCCTGAGCAGATCGACCTGCCGGGCTTAAAATGTGGAAGATTTCCGCAGACGGCGGAGGAATGTCTGGCTGACGGGCTGCTGTATTCCGAAAAGGATCTCGGAAAAACAGTCGTTCTGACGGAAGAGAACGACGAAGACACGCTGGACAGCTTCAACCGGCGGGAATTTACCATCGTCGGCATCGCCAAGAGCGTTTTATACATCAATTATGAACGCGGCGGCACCTCCATCGGCAGCGGAACGCTTTCGTCATTCGTGTACATCCTGCCGGAGGCGTTTGCGCTGGAATACGACACGTCGCTCTATCTCCGTCTGGCCGGCCGGCAGGGCGAGGTCTATTCCGACGAATATACCGCCTGCATTGACGCTGCTGAGCCGTGGGTCACGCAGCTTGCCGAGAGCGCGGCTTATGGGCGCAGCGATCGCCTCTATGAAGAGGCCGAGCAGACGCTCTCCGACGCGCGTGAAACGCTGGATGAAAAGCAGCAGGAGTTGGCCGATGCAAAGCAGGAGCTTGCCGACGCGAAGCAGGCGCTGGAAGACGCGCATCAGACGTATGCTGACGGCGTTGTTTCTCTGGCCGACGCAAAGCAGGAGGCGGAGCAGGAACTGGCCGACGCATACCAGAAGCTGGTGGATGGGCAGCGGACGATCGAGGAAAATGAACAGAAGCTGGCCGATGGCGAACAGGAGCTGGCAGACGGCGAAAAAAAGCTGGCCGACGCGAAGCAGACCTATGAGGAAAACGCCGCCAAATTTGAAAAAGAAAAGAAACAGGCCGAGAACGAGATGAGCTTCGCTTTCGCGAAGCTCCAGAAAGCACGCGAAACGCTTGCCGAGCAGCAGCAGCAGTTAGACGCGCAGAAAGCCGCGCTCGACAAACAGGAGGCGCAGATAGACGCTGCGGTTTCCGCAGGAGCGATGTCGCCGGAGGCGGCGGAGGCGGCCAAAGCGCAGATCGCGGCGGCGCGTGGGCAGCTTGCAGCGGCGCAGGCGCAGCTGGACGAGGGCAAGAACGCTCTGGCCGACAATGAGAATCAGCTGGATCTGGCGGCAGACGCGGCGAACGAGGCGTTCGCGGAAAACCAGAAAAAGCTGGACGAGGCGAAAAAAACGCTGGAAGAAAAGCAGCAGGAACTGGAAGATGCGAAGCAGGAGCTGGAAGATGGCCGGCAGGAGCTGGAAGACGCAAAACAGGAACTCAAAGACGGCTGGGCGGATTATTACACAGGTAAGGCCGAAGCAGAACAGAAGATCTCCGACGCCGAGCAGGAGCTGGCTGACGCAAAGCAGGAGATCACAGACGGCGATCAGAAGCTGGCCGACGCCGAGCAGGAGCTGGCCGACGGTGAACAAAAGCTGGCCGACGCCGAGCAGGACTACCGCGACGGCGAGGACGAACTGGAAAAGCTCGAAAACCCGGACGTGTTCGTGCTGGATCGCAGCGGCAACGTCGGCTACGCCTGCTTTGAGAGCGATTCCGATATCGTGCGCGGCGTGTCACGGGTGTTCCCGCTGTTTTTCTTCGCCGTGGCCGCGCTGGTCTGCATCACGACCATGACCCGCATGGTCGACGAGCAGCGGACGCAGGCGGGCGTTTTAAAGGCGCTGGGGTATTCCAACGGCGCGATCTTGTCCCAATACTTCCTCTATGCCGGGATCGCCTCGGTTCTCGGCTGTGTGCTCGGCATCGCGGCAGGTTCGTATTTCCTGCCGAAGATGATCTGGCACGCGTATAATATCATGTACGGCTTTACCGGCATCCTGTATGCCTTTGACTGGCCGCTGGCGCTCGTCTCGTCGGGCGCATATCTGCTGTGTGCGCTCGGCACAACGTGGTACGTCGTACATGCCGAACTGCAGAAGCCGGCAGCGGAGTTGATCCGCCCCAGAGCGCCGAAGGCGGGCAAGCGCATTCTGCTCGAACGGCTCCCGCTGCTCTGGAACCGGCTGCCGTTCCTGCACAAAGTCTCCATCCGGAACATTCTGCGCTTTAAAAAGCGCATGGTCATGATGATGATTGGCATCGGCGGCTGCACGGCGCTGCTCATCACGGGCTTCGGCATTCAGGACTCCATCAGCAGCGTCGTCGACTATCAATACGACGAGATCACCCGCTATGACGCCGCCGTGACCTTCCAGCACGCGCTGAGCGGCAGCGAACGCGAGGACTTCCTCGCCGTCTGCGAGAAAAGCGGCGCGGAGGGCTGTCTGTTTGTCGCGGAAAAAAGTCTGGACGCTTCTGCCGGCGGCACGGTCAAGACCACAAACGTCGTCTGCCCGGAATCGGGCAGCGTGGACGGCTTTATCGACCTGCACACGCAGGAGAAAACGCCGATCCCCTACCCGCAGGACGGCGGCTGCATCATCAGCCGGGGCCTTGCGCAGGCGCTGCGCCTGTCGGCGGGCGATACCATCATCCTGCAGACGGGCGATATGCGCCGGACGGAACTGACCGTCGAGGCTGTGTTTGAAAACTATGTTTATAATTACGTCTATCTGACGCAGACTACCTGGCAGGACGTCTTCGGTGAAGCGCCCGGATACGAGGCCGCATGGGTCAATTATCAGACGGACGAGGACGCGCAGGCGGCCTCCGCAGCGCTCACGGGCGCGAAAAACGCGGCGGCTGTCACCCTCAGCCGCGATTTCCGCAGCCGCGTGGCGACGATGATGCAAAGCCTGCGGTATATCGTGCTGGTCGTCGTGCTGGGCGCGGCAGCGCTGGCATTCATCGTGCTGTATAACCTCACGAACATCAACATCACCGAACGCGAACGAGAGATCGCGACCATCAAGGTGCTTGGCTTCTACGACGGCGAGACGAACCGCTACGTCTTCCGCGAGAACATCATCCTGACCGTCCTCGGCGCGCTTGTGGGCCTTCCAATGGGAAAGCTGCTGCACGCGTATGTCATGGGACAGATCAAGATCGATCTCATGTGCTTCGATGTGCGCGTCGCGCCGCTGAGCTATCTCATCTCGGCCGCGCTGACGCTGGTGTTCGGTCTGCTTGTCAATCTTGCCCTGCGGCGGAAGATCCGCACAATCGATATGTCGCAGGCGCTCAAATCCATTGAATAGCAGAAGAAAGAGAAGAAACAACCCATGAAAAAACTGCTTGTTTACCTGCGGCCCTACCGCCTGCAGGCGATCCTGGCCCCGTGCTTCAAGCTGCTCGAGGCCGCGTTTGAGCTTCTGGTGCCGCTCATCATGGCGGATATCATCGACATCGGCATTTCGTCCGGCGATACGGCGTATATCCTGAAAAAATGCCTTGTGCTGGTCGGACTCGGCCTGTGCGGCTTTGCCAGCGCCACGTGCGCGCAGTATTTTTCCGCCAAGGCCGCGACCGGCGCGACGGGCAGCCTGCGCCGTGCGCTTTTTGCGCACATCCAGTCGCTGTCCTACGCCGAGCTTGACCGGCTCGGCACGGCCACGCTCGTCACGCGCATGACGAGCGACATGAATCAGGTACAGACGGGCCTCAATCTGACGCTCCGGCTGCTGCTGCGTTCGCCCATCGTGGTTTTCGGCGCGATGCTCATGGCCTTTACCATCGACACAAAGTCGGCGCTTATCTTCGCCGTGGCCATCCCGGTGCTCTTTGCCGTTGTGTTTGCCATCATGCTCAGCTGCATTCCGCTCTACCGGCGCGTGCAGACGAAGCTCGACGGCGTGACCGGTGCGGCGCAGGAGAATCTGTCCGGCGTGCGCGTCATCCGCGCCTTTACCCGTGAACAGACAGAGACGGAAAGCTTCGCGGAGAAAACCGGAGATCTGTTTTCCGCGCAGCAGTTTGTCGGAAGACTTTCCGCGCTGCTCAATCCGCTGACGTATGTGATCATCAATCTGGCCATTGTCGCGATTTTGCGCGTGGGCGGCGTCCGCGTGAACGAGGGCGCGATCACGCAGGGCCAGCTGATCGCGCTTTATAACTATATGTCGCAGATCCTGGTCGAGCTGATCAAGTTTGCCAATCTGATCCTGAACATCACAAAATCCGCCGCCTGCGCGGGCCGCATTTCGCAGGTGCTGGACACGAAGTCCAGCATGGTGAGCGGCGCGGACGCGCTGCCGGACGGCGCCGGAGAGGCGGAGCTGGAATTCCGGCACGTCAGCTTCCGCTATCCGCAGGCAGGCGCGGATGCGCTGACCGATATCAGCTTCTGTGCCGCGCCCGGCGAGACGATTGGCGTGATCGGCGGCACAGGCTCCGGCAAATCTACGCTGGCAAATCTGATCCCCCGCTTCTATGACGCGACAGACGGACAGGTGCTCGTGCGGGGCGAGGATGTGAAAACGCTTCAATTGCAGGCGCTTCGGACGCGCATCGGTATCGTGCCGCAGAAGGCGCTGCTCTTTTCCGGCACCATCCGGGAAAATCTGCACTGGGGCAATGCGGACGCGTCCGACGAGGCGCTCTGGGACGCGCTGCGCGCAGCGCAGGCGGATGGCGTCGTGCAGGATAAGAAGGGCCAGCTGGACGCGGCGGTCGAACCCGGCGGGCGCAATTTCTCCGGCGGCCAGCGCCAGCGGCTGACCATCGCCCGCGCGCTTGTACGCAGGCCCGAGCTTCTCATTCTGGACGACAGCGCCTCCGCGCTGGACTTCGCGACGGACGCAGCGCTGCGCAAGGCGCTGTCGAAGCTTCCGTGGAAGCCCACAGTCGTGCTGATCTCGCAGCGCGTGTCGTCTATCCGGCACGCGGACAAGATCGTTGTGCTCGACGACGGCCATATGGCCGGACTCGGCACGCATACACAGCTGCAGCAGACCTGCCCGGTCTATCAGGAAATCTGCCGGTCGCAGGAGAAGGGGGAGGCGAGTGCATCATGAAGCATACATCCTCCTGGGCGCTGCGGCGCGTGTTAAAAAGCCTCGGGCGGTATCTGCCGCTGCTGCTTGCATCCTTGCTGCTGGCCGCGGCCAGCGTAGCGGGCACGCTCTATATCCCCATTCTGGTCGGCGACGCGATCGACCAGATCGTCGGCCCCGGACAGGTCGATTTTGCTGCCGTCAGTACGCTGGCGGTCAGAATCGCCGTGCTTGCCGGTCTGACGGCAATTTTGCAGTGGGTCATGACGGCCATCCACAACCGCGTCTGCTTCTGCGTGACGCGCGACGTGCGCCGTCAGGCGTTTTCCCACTTGCAGCGGCTGCCGCTTGCGTATCTGGACAGCCACCCCTCCGGCGACACGCTCAGCCGCATGATCGCCGACGTCGACCAGTTCGCAGACGGCCTGCTCATGGGCTTCACGCAGCTGTTTACCGGCGTTCTGACCATTGTGGGCACGCTCGGCTTCATGCTTTCGATCAGCTGGAAGATCACGCTGGTCGTCGTGCTGCTGACGCCGCTTTCGCTGCTGGTGGCAAAGTTCATCGCGGGGCATACCTATTCCATGTTCCAGCTGCAGTCCAAGGCACGCGGGGAGCAGACCGCGCTGATCAACGAGCAGCTGAGCGGCCAGCGCGTCGTGCAGGCTTTCTCGCACGAGGACGAGAGCCTGCGCCAGTTTGACGAGATCAACGACCGTCTGACGGCGGCGACCATGCGTGCGACGTTCTTTTCGTCCATGACGAACCCGTCCACGCGCATCATTTACAATATTATTTATGCCTGCGTCGGCTTTACCGGCGCGCTCAGCGCCGTGGCAGGCGCGATCACGGTCGGCGGGCTGTCGTGCTTCCTCAGCTACGCGAACCAGTACGCCAAGCCCTTCAACGAGATCACCGGCGTGGTCACGGAGCTTCAAAACGCGCTGGCCTGCGCCGCACGGGTCTTCGAGTTGATCGACGAGCCTGCCGAAACGCCTGACGCACTGGACGCGAAGAAGCTTGAAGCCGTCTCCGGCAGCGTAGAGCTGCAGAACGTCGCGTTCTCCTACACGCCGGAGCAGCATCTGATCGAAAATCTGAATCTCTCCGTAAAGCCCGGCCAGCGCATTGCCATCGTCGGCCCGACGGGCTGCGGCAAGACGACGCTCATCAATCTGCTCATGCGCTTTTATGACGTGAAGGACGGCTCCATTTCCGTCGACGGCAGCGAGATCCGTTCCGTCACGCGCGAGAGCCTGCGCCGCCAGTACGGCATGGTGCTGCAGGATACATGGCTCAAGACGGCCTCCGTGCGCGAGAACATCCGCCTTGCAAAGCCGGACGCGACGGATGCCGAGGTTGAAGCCGCCGCGCGCATGGCGCACGCGGATTCCTTCATCCGCCGTCTGCCGGAGGGCTATGACACGGTGCTGTCCGACACGGGCGGCGCGCTGTCCGCCGGACAGCGGCAGCTGCTGTGCATTGCGCGCGTGATGCTCTGCCTGCCGCCCATGCTCATCCTCGACGAGGCGACCAGCTCCATCGACACGCGCACCGAGGCGCATATCCAGCAGGCGTTTGACACCATGATGCAGGGCCGGACAAGCTTCGTCGTCGCCCACCGTCTGTCCACCATCCGCGAAGCGGACGTCATCCTCGTTATGAAGGACGGCCACATCATCGAACAGGGCCGCCATGAGGACCTGCTCACCAAAAACGGCTTCTACGCCAATCTGTACCACAGTCAGTTCGAAGGGTAAACGCCCTCATCTCCTCCCCTTGCCGCCCGGCAAGGGGAGATTTTTCATACTAAGACGGATAGATTCCCCATTATCCGCGAAAACCGGCGAAATTCAAACGCAGTTGGTAGGGGCGCCTTTTTGTGCGCAAAAAACGCCCCCGGCGTGAGCCGGGGGCGAGGGGTCGATATGCTTAGAACGTCAGGAAGCGGTGGAGCATGACGGCGACCTGAGCGCGGGTGGCGTTGCCCTTTGCGGAGAGGGTCGTCCTGCCGCCGGAGGTGACGCCGGTGATGATGCCGGTGCCGACGGCCCACTGCATTGCCGTGACGGCAAAGGAGCTGACCTGCGCCTGATCGGGATAGCCGCTCAGAGAACCGGTCACGGTCGGGCTGCCTTCGTAGCGGTACAGAATAGCCGCGATCTGCTCACGGGTGACATTGCCGTTCGGGTCGAAGGTCGTGGCGGTCGCGCCGTTGACAATGCCCTTGTTGGAGGCCCAGAGAACCGCGTTGTAGTAATACTGGCCCTGCTTGTTGTCGGTGAACTTGTTGGTGATACCGGTAACGGTGGGCTCGCCTGCCGCACGGTAGAGAACCGTGACGAGCATGGCGCGGGTCATCTTGGCGCCCGGCCCGAAGAGCTTCGGGTTCTTGGTGTTGTTGCCCTTGATGATATCGTTCATGTACATGAAGTCGACCGAGTTGGCCGCCCACTTGTACGAGCCGCTCACATCCGTGAACTGGTTCGAGGCTGTCTGCTGGTTGACCTTGAAGGACAGCGTGCCCTTCGTGCTGCCGTCGATGGTGTAGCTGACCTCGACGCTCTTGCTGTCGGCCAGCGGCAGGATATAGAGATTATCCAGACTGCCGGAGCCAGAGAAGTAGAACTTCGTGCTGCCGAAATCCTTGCTGGTCAGCGCGGTGCAGTTCTTGATGCTGGTGTAGGCGGAGTAAAGCTTACCGCCGACGATGCGGTCAATGGTGATGTAGGTGCTGCCGGTGGCGTTATCCGGCGTGAGTTCGTTTGCAATGCCCATGGAGCGGAAGGACGCGCCGGTGGAGTTCAGCGTGTGGGTGTCATTGACATAGACCACAAGCTGGCCGTTCATCTGACCGGACGAGCCGTTTGCCGTGAAGGGGATGGTCACAGTGTACTTCGACGTGGTGCTGCCCGCGATGAAGCAGACGTTTTTCAGCAGGTTCGAGCCGGTCGAGACGCTGTAGGCCTCGCTGCCGACCTTGCCGGAGCTGGTCGTGCTGCCCTTGTACAGTGCGCCGCGGTTATCGGAGTTCGTGCCGAAGGTCACGGTGCTCAGGCCGGAGCCGTAGACGCGCTGGAAGTCGCTGACGACCATCTGCTGCTTTTCATTGGCGGAGATGTGGTATTCGACCGTGCTTGCGCTGGTCACGACATTGATCGTGCCGGTCGCGATCTGGGCGCTGCCGTCATAGGCGGCGTACCTGATGGTGTGCGTGCCGGTGGTTCTCGTCGGACGGTAGACCATCTTGCTGACTTCGCTGGCAGAATACTTGGTCGTCGTGCTGACCGTGCCGGACATGGCGCTCGAGGTATAGAGCGTGCCGTTGGCCGGGGACTCAAAGGTAAAGGTGCTGGGAGTGGTCTTGGCGGCGGTCTTGACTGCTGCGGCAAGCTTGCTGCCGTCGAGCTGGACGTAGGTTTCGTTCTCGCCGAGCGTCACGCTGACAGTGTCCGCCTCGGGGACAGTGACGGTGAACTTCACTTCGGCAGCATACTTTTTCGCGCCGATCGTCGTTTCAGCCTTGATGGTGACCTGACCGCCGGCCTTGGCCGTCGCGGTGATGGAGGGGCTGCTGTTGGTGCTGGTTTTGCTGGAGAGCTTGACGATGTTCTCGTCGCTCGAGGACCATATGATCGTATAGGTCTTGCCGGTCACATTGGTCAGCTTGCCGCTCACATACTCCTGCGGCGTGCCGGTGATGGTGAACGTCCCGCCGGTTTTTACCGTAGTCGGGTTGAAGACAATGTTGATGTGGTTCTCACCCGTGATGGTGATGATGGCCTTGCGTGTTTCGGCATACTTGCCGTCGTCGGTCGTGACGCGGCAGTAGAACACATAGGTTCCGGTACCGGTGATGTACTGCTTGAGATTGGACAGAACCGAACGGTAGTTCGTAGGCTTATCGGTAATTTTGTCTGTCTGAATTGCTTTATCCACACCGCCGGTCGTCTGGTCGCTGTTCATGTACCAGACCACGGATTTGATCTTGCCCGTCGAAACCGACGCTGTCATGGCCAGATCGGCAATGGTGTCCGTGATCTTATAGGCCGCGTTTGCGGGCTGCTCCGTAAAGGAAATGTCGGAGAAGGTCACCTTGCCTGTCGTCGTAACACCGCTGTCGTCAGGGTCGCTTCTGTTGTAGAAGAACTCCTTTGTGGCCGTTTTGAGTCCGTTAAGTGTATAGGTGAACGTATAGCCAGCCGCATCAGAACCATTTGCTTTTGCAGTTTTGACTGGCAATTCATAGATCATTACCTCGTCGGAGTAAATACTGGTTTGAATCTCGACCTTCGCCGATTCTTTCTTAAACAGAGCTTCGAGTTCTGTCTGGGTCATTTTTCCGACCGTTTCGCCGATACTCGGTTCTTCCGTGATCTTGTAGGCGCGGCCCTGATAGACCGTAACATTATAGGTCGCGGTGACATTGCCGTCGACCTTCGCGGTGATCGTCGCCGTACCGGCTGCGACCGGCACGATCGTCGCAGTTGCCGAGGTTCCGTCCGATTCGGTCGTGCCCACCTTGGCAACAGCGGGGGCAGAGCTTGTCCACTCAATGCGGGAATAGGCATTTTTCAAATCCGCAGCGCTTGCAAGCAGCGAATCGGGAGCCTTGATGCGCGCAGTAAGTATCAGCTCGTCACGGATCAACGCAGACTTCACAGCAGGCTTATAATAGCTGTCCTGCAGGCCGAAGACCATCGTGCCGTTGTCCAGCAGCGTCTGCAGGCGGGAGTCCTTCCCGTTATATTTCACGCTCTCGTTGTTCATGACCTCGATCGATGTGACGGCCATGCCCTTATTCTTGATGCTGACCGTGCAGACAGCGTAGCTGCCCTCGATCGATGCGGACGGGTTCGTCTGGTCGATCTTCGCGTATGTCAGACCAGCGTTGTAGTCCGCAATGCAGATATAGATCTTTGTTGCGTCGCAGGCCTTGTACGGCTCGACGGTCGCAGAGGTCGTCGAAGCGTTGGGGCGGACATACAGATTGTTATCCTTGGTGTCATACAGATACAGCAGCTTCGGCTGGGCTGTGCCGGAATAGCCGGTCACCTTCGGCTGCAGCGTGGCAGACGTGCCGCCTGCCTCCAGCGACAATACCTGCTGGGCGGTCGGAAGCGTGACCGAGATCGTCGCCGCGCCGCTGACTCTGAAGCCGATGGTCTTGGTCGCAGTCGCGGACGTGGACGGCTTCATGCCATCTTTACCCTGATACCAGACCTGCGCCGTCAGCGTTGCGCCGCCGACCTTCTCTGCTTTGACAGTCGCTTCAACCTTATAGGTCGTGTAGTGGCCGACCGTGCTTGCGGTGACCTTCGCGCTGGCAGGAGTAACCGAGATGGCATCGTTATCGCTGGTGAAATGAACTTCGCAGTTTGCCAGATTGCCTGCGGTCACGCCGCTGCTGCCGACCGTGACAGTCGCGGTGAGCGTTCTGGTGTCGCCCTGATTCAGCGCAACCGTGCCGTTGATATTACTGTTGCTGAGCGCCAGCGTAAGGGTATATGCGTCCCGCACATAAACCGTGAAATACTCCGAATAATCACGACCATTTACCTTGCCGGTAGCCGTGATCCGGATGGCCGTCGTGCTGGCCTTTACGCCCTTGATGACAGCCGTTGTGGCGGTGCTGCTTTCAATTTTTGCGACGGTCGAATCGCTGGACGTCCACGTTGCTTCCGTGAACGTGTACGTCGTCGTGAGCGTGATCGTCGAGTCCGGCTCGACGCTGTACGCGTTTGCAGCCAATGCCGCCGGAACCATCGCCAATACCATGGCGAGGACCAGCAGCAGGCTCATAAATCTTCCAAATGTACGCTTCATACCTGCACCTCTTTCAATTTGCGGCCTGTGGCAGCCGCAGATTTTATGTAACCAGTTTACCATAAAAATTAAAAATTGCAACCGATTTTTACGAAAATGTCTGTTTTACCAAGCATTTCAGCCCATTTCGGCCCATGTTGCGAGGTAGACGTAACACCCGCCACAAGATATTGTGGGCCGCGCCGCGTCCGCATCCGCACTTCTCTTTCCTACACGCAAAAATTCCGCAAGGGTTGCATCCTGCCGAAAATTTTCTGTCCGCAAAAAGCTGCCCTTTTGCAAAGAGGGCTTGACAAGAGCAGTCTAATGCGTTAGACTGCAATTACAGTCTAACGCATTAGACAAGGAGGGAGTGCCTATGTCCACCCCGAAGATCTTTGAGAGCGAATACCGGTTCTGCCTGATTTTATGGGAGCATGAACCGCTGCCCAGCGCAGAGTTGGCGAAGCTGTGCCGGGAAAGGCTTGGATGGAGCCGGACGACGACGTATACGGTCATCCACCGTCTAGGCGAGCGCGGCATCGTAAAAAACGAAAACGGCCTCGTCTCCTCCCTCGTCTCCAAGGACGAGGCGCAGGCGGCAGGGCTGGACGAGCTGGTCGAGAAGACGTTCGAAGGCTCGCTCCCCGCGTTTATCGCGGCGTTCGCGCGCAAGACGAAGCTTTCGCAGGACGAGGTCGACCGGCTGCGCGCCATGATCGACGGCTATGAGGAGAAGCGGCCATGACAAATCTTTTTCTAGGCTTTCTCAACCGCAGCCTGTCTGCGGCGGTTCTGATTTTTGCGGTCGTGCTGGTGCGGCTGGCGTTCAAAAAAGCGCCGAGATGGCTGCTGTGCGCCCTGTGGGCGCTGGCGGCGGTGCGGCTTTTGTGCCCGTTCTCGATTGAAAGCGTGCTGAGCCTCATTCCGAGCGCGGAGCCGGTGCAGCCGGAGATCGTGTATTCCGCCGCGCCCGCCATCACGAGCGGCATCCCGGCGGTCGACGCCATTGTAAATCCACCCTTACAGGCTGCATTCACGCCCGACCCCGCGCAGAGCGCGAACCCGCTGCAAATCCTGACGGAGCTTGCCGCATGGGTATGGCTCGGCGGCTGCGCGGTGCTTATCCTGTACGCGGCCATTTCCGCGCTGCGCCTGCGGCTTCGCGTGCGGACGGCGGTGCGGCTGGAGGGGAACGTGTTCCAGTCGGAATTCGTCCCGTCCCCGTTCATCCTCGGCGTGATTCGGCCAAGAATTTATCTGCCCTTCGGGCTGGAGCCCGGCGCGCAGGATATGGTTCTGGTGCACGAGCGCGCACATTTAAAGCGCGGCGATCAGCTCTGGAAGCCGCTGGGCTTCCTGCTCCTGACGGCATACTGGTTCAACCCCGTCTGCTGGCTGGCGTATGTTTTATTCTGCCGCGATATCGAGGCGGCCTGCGATGAAAAGGTCGTGCGCGAGCTGGGAGAGAACTGCAAGACGGCCTATTCCCGTGCGCTGCTGCAATGCAGCGTCCCGCGCCGGATGATCACGGCCTGCCCGCTGGCCTTCGGCGAGACGGGCGTGAAGGGCCGTATCAAGTCCGTTTTAAATTACAAAAAGCCTGCGTTCTGGGTCGTGCTGGCGGCGGTATTCGTGTCCATCGCCGTGGCCGTGTGCTTCCTGACCGACCCGAAGACGGACGCAGAGCAGCCGGAGGAAGAGCCGCCCGCTTCTTCTACCGCAGACAGCCCCGCAGAGGCAGACAGCACGCCCCAGACAAGCGCGTTCTTTTCCAGTATAGAGGACTACGCCGAATATTATATCGCGCAGGTCATTTTGCCGGAGCCAATCGAATATAAGGTGCTGACCGACGGCGGATTTGAGACTGTAACAGATACGGTGCAGGACGCGCAGATGGTGAACCTCGATCAGCTTGCATCCCTGTCCGGCCTCGACCCGGAGGGAGACTTGCAGCTCTGGAGCTACAAAATTGCGATCGCGCCGGAAAATGCCGACGGGCGCACCTTCATGCTGGGCACTGATACCGGCCTGTCGTATATCGACGGGCAGGAATATCTGGTGGACAACACCCGCTATCTCGTGACCGTCACCTATCGCAGCGAAACGCAGGACTACCGCCTGCTCGGCTGGACAAAGGACACGGACGGCACGGCGCTGGCCGTGTATGAACAGTCCGGCCGCTTGACGGACTATCTGCGCGACATTTACGCCGCGACCCATGGTGCGAATAATATACAAGGCTATTTCTATCCGAGCTTCTATAACGGCATGGACGGCTACGGCAGGGCCGTTCATATTGACGCGTACTTCTCCACCTTCCCGGACGAGGCCGGAGGCTGGGGCGCGTATCTGCCCACGACCGGCTGGAGCTATGACGAAAGCGGTCTGGTATCCAGCACGCATCTGACAGGCTCAACGCTCGAAGCAAAACTCCTTGCCGGTACAGACGTTTCCAGCCGCATCGCGGACTATATGGCGCAGGGATACGATTCCCAACTGACCAACCGCTATACGGTCTTCACGCTGGCCTCCGGCGCAGAAAATGAACTGGTATACCTCTTCGGCGCAGCCGACGGCTGCTATGAGGTGCGCGTGCATTGGACGCTGGGCGAGGACAGGGAAACATCCTCCGGCTATAACCCGTATTTGCAGACCCGCTATGAGGGGCAGCTTTTAAAGCAAATCGCGGCCAGCTTCACCCCGCTGGACACCGACGGCACAGTGCTGGACACGACGCTTCTGGCACAGGTCGGCACGCATCAGCTGCTTGTGCGGTCTGTCTCTGCTCCGTGCCCCGAGAACAAGGCAGGATGCAACCGGCACTGGAAAACGTCGCTTGTGTACCGCTCTGCGGAAACCGGCGCAGAGACCGTCGTTGACGGCCCGCGTGAAAACGCGATCTACTGGTTCTTAAAATCGGAATACGAGGACACGGCGGCGCTGCTCGGCATTTCCGAGCAGGACGGCCGCACCGGGCTGCTGTCTGCGGGGAATATGGAGGTTTCGTTCCAGTCCAGGACCGCACACGTCAACTTCCTGTGCGCAGAGGTGTACCTCTCCGGCCCGAACACCCCTCCGGCATCGGTGGAAACGGATAAAACTATCCCCGTCCAGCCGTGCGAACTGAC
>OGFF01002818.1_pt1 | contig 14230 bp, 8 predicted proteins | sample 1570751 | NCBI WGS metagenome assembly OGFF01 (sample SAMEA2581951, study PRJEB24529) | metagenome | biome: Human gut stool | place: China | collected 2011 | reverse complement strand
GGACGACGTGCGGCGGGAGCGGCTGCGCGAACCCGACAAGACCAGATACGAAATCCACGATGCGATCAAAAGGTGTCTGCCCCGATGCGCCGGATGGAAAGGGCTGGAGAAGCAACTGGAAAAACAGGGCATCGGCATCCGTTACAAGTATTGCGGTTCGACTGACCGCAAACAAGGGGTTTTGTTCTCGAAAAACGGCTTCGAGTTCTCCGGATCGAAGATCGACCGGGCTTTCAACTTTACGAAACTCGACAACCGGTTCAACCATATTCAGCAGCAGACCCAACACCGGGCAACGCTTGTCGGGAACCTCTCGGCGGCGGCAGGCAATTACCGTTCAGCATTTGCAGGGTTGTTCGGCGGTATGGGTAGCAGCGGCACGCGCGAAGAGCCGTCATCGGTAAACCTCGGAAAGGCAGGCGGGATTCCACTGCCGCCGGCCGATTCGCCCGGCGGAGTGTCCGCCAAGCAGTTACAGCGCAAGCCGGGAGAAAGCCCCGAAAAGTATATAGCACGAATCACGGCACTGCTCAACGCCGCGGCCGAGGCGATGGCCATCGCTGCGATGGAGCACCGCCGCAGGATGGAAGAACAGAAAAGAAGAGCCAAAATAAAACTGTAACCGAATTAGAAAATCTCAAAAATCATGAACGACGAAAATAAGATCGGACTCTCGATCGAAATGTACGAAGACCTCAAAGAAACGCTCGTCAAGGCTGTCAAAAGCACCAAAGCCAACGCGGGTCTGGAGAATGCACAGCTGGAACGGATCGAGCGGCTGATAGAGGCCACGGAGCTCTCGCAGGGGCAGGTCGCACAGATGCTCGAACAACTGCAACGGCATACGGCCTTGCCGGGAGTAAAAACCGAGCAGGAGCGGGAATTTACCGACAGATACAACACACTGCTGACGCAATTGGCGGGCAAACTGGGGACAATCAACCACGAGACCCAGCAAACGCATACATTGATCGAGCAGGTCGGGCAGGCCGTCGAAGCATTGAAAAGGCCCGGCGCCCTGCCCGTGCAGGAGCATCGACATACTTATACGCTCGACATTAAATCCTCGAAAACATTTCTGACGATGTTCGCCATGCTTGGATGTATTTTCCTGCAAGCTGCATTCATCTACCGAATCTCGGAGAATAATCGTCAGTTAGCTACCAACGATCTGAAATACCGTTACGTGAAGATGTGCGGGAAAATCGGCGAAAAGGAGCTGATGGAATTGGAAACGGTATTTTGGGACGAACAGTATAGAAACCTCCGCGATACCGTCCGAAACCAAGTCGAACGCTACGAAGAAGCCGTAAGGCGTCAGGCTGAACGGTTGGAGCAGGCGACTGTTAAGGAGCGGAAAGCGAAAAAACTACTCGACGATGCTGAGATATTGCGACAACAAAATTAAAATAATTCCAGATTCAATAATCTCGATTTCAACAGTAGGTGGGGTGTAAATCAAACTGTGTTAAAGTTTGTATTCGGATCGATTTTGGGTGGCAGGAAAAATATTTTTCCATTCTATTGTATTTTTCATTTTATTTTCATACATTTAGAATGTTAATAAAATTAACGCTTTATGAAAAAAATTATTTCTTTTATTATGGTAATCTCTATTTTTTTCCTCTTGTAAAATAGAGAAAAATGCCGACTCTCAATTAACGACTACAGAGTCCAACATTGAGCATGTATGTATTCCGTTAACCGACGCACAAATTATTGGGTTGTATAACACATTAACTACTGTACAGACTCGTGCGGTTGTTTTAGTAAGCAGTTTAGAAGAATTTAAGAGCTATTTGAATACTTCTCTGGTTGCTGTCTGTTTTACAGCGACATGGAGTGGACCATGTAAAATGTATAAGCCCATTTATCATAAAGTATCAGAAAAATACACTGCCAGTGTATGTCGTTTCTTGGAAGTTGATGTGGATGAATCTCCAGAACTGGCAGAACTATTCAATGTTGTTAAAGTTCCTACAACTATTATAATTAAAAACGGAGAAGTCGTAGCTCAAGCGTTGGGCATCTTGACTGAAGCAGCTCTAACCGAATTAATAGAAAGCTATAAAGTCAAATAATTGTTTTAATTTTCTCAATTTATGAAGAAACTTGTCTTACTGTTAGGGATTATTCTATACCTCGTATCTTGCAAGGTTGAAGAACCGAAATTTGCAAACCAGTCAACATTTTTAGAAGCCGAAACCACTACAATCGAACACGTGTCAATACCATTGACAAATTCGCAATTACTCGAATTATTTCGCAATATGAGTCCTTTGGCACAAACGCGAGTGGCCGTATTTAACCTTCTGACCGAGGAAGATATACGAATATGGTCAACTACAGGTCCCGGAGTATTAGCGATATACTTTTGGGCTCCATGGCATGGCCCAAGCAGAATGTATGCTAGTAGATTCGAAAAAGTTGCAGAATGGTATACAAACGAAGAGTGTTATTTTGGAAAAATTAATTTTGAAGATATAGATCAACAAATTCGAACAAAATACGGAGTTAATGAAATGCCCACAACTTTTATCATAAAGCAGAACGAGATTGTTGCAAAAGCAGTAGGGATCATAGAAGAAAGCACATTGAAGGCGTTAGTAAATCAATATAAAGCAACTGCAACAAAAAGGACAAGTCCTGACTAAAAGCCAGGACTTGTCCTTTAAGAATTTATCGTCTATTCGGTCACACGTTCGAATGTAAATGAAATAAACGGAGAATATGTAGTCGTCGGTTTAGTTTCTTCATAATATATTTTATCGACTAAGAATGATTTTGAATTATAGTCAACAAAATAGATTTTCATCTTATTGGAATCTTCATCCTTAAAGTTTATTCCAATATAAGCCTCTGTATCTTCGCTCTGCTCTGTTGCAGAAAAATAACGGTTTACGTTATCAAGCAAAATCAATTGAAGCGGAACCTTCGTCCCCATTCCCTCTCTTACAATGATCTCTTCACCTTTCGAAATACCTGAGTTCTCCCGGAAAAAGTTTTTCAAGGTCGATTCAAGCGAGGTCGTAAGACCCTCTTCCGTGAAAATCAACCGGTCCTTTGCATTGTATGCGGGTAAAGCAGCCATATCGGCGTCGAACGTAGGTTTGTCGTATTCAGAACTGCTTCCATTCAGATTGGCAAACTCCGTAGGATCATAGTTGCCTTCGGCACTCATTTTCCATGTACCTTCCAGTTTGCTGAAATACGATCCGAAAATCGTTACGGTAATCTCGTTATACTGTCCCCGGACGAATCCTTTGTTGTTCTCCAGTCCGGTTTTCAGAACGACCTTGTCTTTTCCGGTTTCCAGCGTGCCGGCTTTAAGGGTAATGGCACCTGAACTTTTACCCTGAGCGACAACCAGTTGTTTAGCCCCCTCGAACGTAAAATTGGTATTCTCGACAGCCGTCGAACCTTCGGCGATCTCAATGGGAATGACGATATCCTGCTCCGCAGTATATTTTGCCCCCGTAGCCGTATAAAGATCCAACTGAACGGAACCGGTCTCACCCATGGTCATGGATTTGACAGAGAAGGAATACATAATTTTACCTTTCACTCCCAGACTGATCTTCGCCGTGGCATTTTTCCCGGGGATAAAGTCAGCCACCGAGCCCAACGTCGCAACGATTTCCTTGGCTTCGTCGTAGTTGTCCAAAGCCGTTACCGTAATCGAAAGCGACTGATTGTTACCTCCCAATATGAATTGTTCGGCCGATACGGAATACTCGGAACCCTTGACAGCCGTACCCGAGAAAGCAACGGGAACGGTGACGGGCGACGCAAGCGATGATAAATCGACACCGGAGACTTGCAGATCCAGTGTTACGGAACCTGTCGAAAGCGCGAGCACCGGCTTCGCAAAAGAAAGCGTAGGCGTCGATTCATCGTTGTCATCCGAACAAGCGCCGAATAACAGCGGCGCCGCGAGCAATGCAAATAAAAATTTTCTCATAACCAAAGTTTTAATTAATAAAGGTTTGTTCAACAGTTATTTCGAACCTTCCAGAAAGGCTTCATATTCATCTTCTTCGCTTGCGATCTGCGCCCAATCCTCATTCCCGAGAAATACACCGTCGGGCATAATGTATTTCGTCAAATAATCCTTAGCCAAAGGCGGCGTCTCATCATAGTTGTCATCACAGCCACTCAGCGACACAACAGCCGCAATCGCTGCGACAAACGCAATCATTCGTCTTTTCATCGTATTGTTCATAATCCTGATTCTTTTATTCCATTTTATCGTACCCCGGATTTTGCTCCAACCCCTCGACCAATTGAATATCGGGAGCGTAAAGCGGGAAAGTATACATCCAGGAATAAGTCGTGTATTTCAGTCCCTGCTTGGCGACCCAGAATTCCGGACATCCGTTACGTTTGAGTTCGTACCAGCGATCTCCTTCAAGGAAAAGTTCCTTGCGGCGTTCGCAATGAATAGCATACAGCAGCGGAGTCAGCGCATTTCCCTTGGCATCGACCTGAATCAAATCGTCGTGATCGACCGGAGGCAGAGTCTGCATCGTGTAGTCCGAGACATCGGCAATGCGCTTTCGTCGCAGTTCGTTCAAAGCAGCAAGGGCCTTTTCGGGTTCTTCGCTATGATAGTAACTCTCAGCTAGAATCAACTGCAATTCAGCGCTTCGCAGGCAGGAAAGCAGGTTCTTAGCCGGCAGTCTTTTGGCATCGATCGACAGCGTGAAACGCACATCTTTTTCCTTTTCGGCGAAAAGATCGTAAAACAGGCGGGAACAAGGTCTGTTTTTCAAATAATTCTTTGAATTCGTCAGCGCTGTAGATTCCGAAGATCCAGCATAAATCTGTGCCTTGAAGATCATGTTGCCACTCTTGGCCATCTGTTCCCCGATCATCGCCTTGTAAGGTTCCGCATCGAGCAACGGATATTTTTCCAATAACTCCGAGGCATACTGAGCTGCCAAACGATACTGCTGTGTCCAGAAATAGAGCCGGGCCAGATAGCCTTTGGCGACATCGGAATTGAAGCGGTAGATCTCATCCTGAATGTCGTATTCGATCGCTTTATTCAAATCCTCTTCGATCCGTTTGACGGTCTGGTTATAAGTACTGCGAGTAGGCTTCGCCTCCATATCAAATTCTGTAACCAACGGTACACCAGGCCCCGGATTATCCGGATTGCAAGCCTGACAGAAGTTGCGCAGCAAATTATAATAGCAGATACCGCGAAGGGCATACGCCGTACCGAGCACGTCCATCCCGAGCCGGCTGCTCCGGTCTTCGAGATAACCGATTATGATGTTGCAATCCCGAATCACCGCATAAAGATTCGTATACAGAGTTTGCTTAGCGGAAAGTTGCTCTCCTATGTAAAGCGAAATATAATTTCCTCCGGGATATTGAGTCAGATTAGCAGCCAGGTTATCGGCATAACACTCCAAATCGGCCATTTCCAATCCGTCGCCCATCACGACCTCCTCTCCGTAATCGATCTCGTCGAGATGCGCATGGAGCAACGCTGAAAATTCCTCGGCTGTTTCGGGGATGGTCTGTCCGTAAGGTTTTATATCCAAATAGCGGTTGCAGGATACGGCTAATAACACGAGTGCAATCACTGTGAATGTCTTTTTCATACTCTCTGTTTTGAAATTACCGTTTCGGAATTAAAATCCGATCGAAAGTCCGATCGAATAGGAGCGGCATTGCGGGTACACCGCACCGGGAGTTTCAGGGTCCAGCCCCGAGTAATTCGTGAACGTCGCCAGATTGTTCATCGTAAACGACACGCTGCAATTTTGCATGTGAAGTTTCTTCACCCACGCGCCGGGAAGGTCGTAAAGCAATGTCAGGGAACTGATTTTCAAATAAGAAACATTCTCCAGCAACAGACAGTTCGTAACTCTTGATTCGGAAGGAAGACTCTGGGCGATAAGATTGCCGTTCTGATCGTAAAGGCGCCCTCCGTATATGTCGATCAGACGCGGATAACCGTCCGTAACAGGATTATCCGGAGTCCAGCGATAGGTTACATCACGCACGACATTGAGATGGTTGACATAAAGGTCGTATTTGGAGTTGGGAATGGGCTCCTTATCCACACCGGTCATATTCCGGTCACTCACCGAACTGTAGGATGCGGGGGATACGATATCGTTCAGCACTTTGCCGTTCAACGAAAACACACCGTTCATACTGAGCGTAAGCCCCTTGTAACGAACGGACGTATTGAACCCGCCCGTCCAGGGAGCCGTCGATGTACCTACATAGAAAAGATAGTTTTGCATGTTCCGGTAGTCCGCGACTTCGTTTATTTTCGCATCGGGACGCAGTTCGTAATTGTAGAATCCCGTCGATGGATCGATGCCCGTACTCTTGCCCGTGATGATCATCCCCTGGGGATAACCTACATAATACTGACCATAGATACCGCTGTTGGGCGACACGTATTTGGTCAGTTTGTTCATATTGTAAGCCGCATTGGCAGTAAAATTCCACGCAAAATCCTTATAACGCAGAATCGTCGCCCCCAAAGTGAACTCGACTCCCCGGTTCACCTGTTCGGATGTATTATATCCCTGCGAAATAAATCCGACTGCCGAATTCACGCGCGAAGAAGTCACGAGATCGTATCCTTTACGGTTGTATGCTTCGACCTGCAATCGCAAACGATCCTTGAAAAATCCGATGTCCAGACCCGCTTTGATATCCCAGGTCTTCTCCCAGCTCAGATGCGGATTCGGGGCATTCGAAATAGTCCCCATCCGGTAGGAATCCGTATCGGAAATTCGAAACGTGTTATCGTATTTCATGATGATTACCGGATAGACCGACTTATTGACACCGCCCGTATAACCCGTGGCCAAACGGAGCGTCATCGAACTGATCACATCCGAGATTTTCCCTTTCATCCACGACTCTTCGTCTATATTCCAAGAAAAACCTGCCGACCAGGTAGCATTGAACTGCTCCTTGCTGCCGAAATTATTCGATCCGTCGGATCTTACCGAGGCATTGAAAACATAGCGGTTGAGCAGGATATAGTCGATCGTACCGTAGAACGAGGCCATAGCGTTTTCCGTAATAGCTTGCCCGGTGGAATTATCGAGGGTCTTCCCGAAACTGACAAGTTTATCGTAATCGATCACCGAATTGTTTCCGCTCGCAGGATAAAGCGGCGTCGAGTGGTTGCCCGTAACGGGGTCGTAGCCGTAACGTTTGGTAAAAATCGTCTTGGCGTAATTCCGGCTGATCTGCGCTCCGGCCAACACATTGAGCCGATGTATTTCGTTGAAAGTATGTCCATAGGCGAAATGTCCCCGTAACATATAATTGGTATTGTATGTCGAAGTCTGATAAATGGAACCATAGATTCGTTTCGAAGTCGTCGTATTGTTTTCGAACGGCCGATCCATCCATGCCGCATAGGTATTCTTTCCATTGATATTCTCCCCGTGATCCGAAATATAGGAGAACGACGCCAGACCCACGAACTTCAGATCCTTGGTGATATTGACCGTCGTATTTCCCGTCAGTGTGAAGTTTCCGCTGGTACTCTTGGCCGAAGTCTCATTGATCTCCCGCATCAGGTTGAATCCGTTTTCGGGAAGCGCTACCGTATAGCTTCCATTGATTTCACTCAAGGAAAAATAAGTCTCGTCAGCCCGATAGGAACCGTCGTCGTTATAAGGGCGTTCATAGGGATTGGCGAAATAGGCGTATTTGAACATATCCACATTGCTCGACGGTGCCTTGGATGTCTGATAGGAGAAATCCGTACTGATACCGAACGATACGACTCTGTTCGGTGTTACATCGATCTTGCCGTTGAAATTGTAACGGTCGTACGAGTTTTTCAACACAATGCCCTGATCGTTACCATATCCCATTGAGAGATAATAGGCCATTTTGGGATTACCTCCCGAAATGGAGAGATAGTGGCTTGTGGAAACTGTCGTCCGGAACAGTTCCTCGAACCAGTCTGTCGTATGGCTGCCCAGTTCCGCAATCCTGGCATCCTGCTCTGCGACGCTCAATCCCTTATATTTGCCGTATCCCGAACGAATCATGCCCACGATACCCACAACCGGATAGTAACTTTTGCCATCCTGAAGATTATTCGCATAACCGGCAGCTGCAAATTCGTCCCATAATTCCTGCTCCCAGGCCAGTTTCTCGCGTGAGTTCATCAAATTGGCAGACCGTACAGGCCGCGTCTGAATGGATACGGTTCCCGAATAGTTGACGTGCGTAGGTCCCGACTTGCCGCGTTTGGTCGTTACCACGATCACACCGCCGGCAGCCTGAGATCCGTAAATTGCGGCAGCGGCAGCGTCCTTCAACACGGAGATCGACTCGATGTCGTTAGGATTGATCCCACCGATGCCCGTAGCAAAAATATTCGAAAAGTCTCCGGAGCGAATCTGCGTGTTGGAAACAGGAGGTGTCGGGACCTCCTTCTGCATCGGTACGCCGTCAATGACCCACAGCGGTTCGGCATTGCCCGTGATGGTGCTCGTTCCGCGAATGCGGATCTTCACGGCTTCGCCCGGACGGCCGGATACGGATTGCACGCTCACTCCGGCCAGTTTGCCCTGCAACAGTTTGTCTACTCCCTCCAAAGGCGAAGTCTTGAGATCTTTTCCTTCAATCACGGCAACCGAACCGGTGCTTTTGCGAATCTCAGTTTTGGCAAAGCCTGTCACGACGACTTGTCCGATGTCCGTGGACTGCTCCTTGAGCGTTATATCATAACCGACCCGATCAGGCTTTATCTTGAGTTCCTGCGGTTCATAACCAATGTATGAGAATCGCAACGTAGCGCCGTCGGCAACTATGATCCGGAACGTACCCTTAATATCAGTATTCACACCGGAATGCGTTCCTACGACAACCACGGACACACCGACAAGCGGTACACCATTCGTATCCTTGACCGTACCCCACACCGGATGTTTGTTCCCCTCGCTCTCAGAAGCAGCGACGGCAGGAAGTATCGTTACAAGTAACAATGACGTAAATACGAATGGTAAAAAATTTCTTAAAGTTTGCTTCATACGCATTATCCATTAGTTGTGTTTGACTATATCGATCTCCTGCTGAGGCAACCCGAGAAGATGTTCCGTAAAATAATAGCGGATCAGATTTACATAATATGAGTTCCCGAGACCATGATCCGCTCCGGGAATGACCGTCATGTCGAAACGCTTGCGGGCCCGGATCAGCGCATCGGCCAGCCGGGCCGTAGATGCCGGATGCACATTGTTGTCCATGTCTCCGGTGATGAGCAGCAGCCGTCCGGCCAGCCGGTCGGCCAATTCGATGTTGGTCGGAATATGACATTCGAAATGCGGTTTCCCGTCTTTCCCCCAGGTCTGCTTTACTCCGTGGAAAGTTTCGCCCCACCACTGGGAGTAAATATTATTGTCATGGTTCCCCGAAGCAGCCACCCCGACCTTGTAAAATTCCGGATGGTTCAGCATGGCGGCGACCGTCATGAAACCGCCTCCGGAATGTCCGTAAATTCCGACTCTTTCAATATCGGCGCAAGGATAGCGGGCTGCAATCTGCCGGATCGCGGCCATGTCGTCGGCCAAAGCATAGTCCCGCAGATTCCCGTAGCCGAACGTATGGAAATCGCGTCCGCGCCAGGGGCCGCTGCCGCGGTAGGCGAAATTTATGACGACGAATCCCAGCTGTGCGAGCGATTGATTGTAGTTGTCATCCAAGGTAAAGGCCTGCGGAACCAGATCGACATGGGGGCCGGGATAGACATTGCTGATGATCGGGTATTTCCGCCCGGGTTCCCGGTCGAAAGGAAGGTAGACGATGCCATAGAGCCGGGTCACGGAATCCGCAGCCAGCACTTCGACGACTTCCGGTTCGTGCCATCCGCGGGCATAGAGTTCCGAAAGGTCGCACGGCTCCAGTTCGATACGGCCGCGGCCTTTCATGTCGCAGACCTGATGCCGCGGGGCACGATCCATACGCGACCAAGTGTCCGTCAGGAAACGTCCGTCGGGAGAGAATGCCACCGAATGTTCGCCGTTTCCGGGAGTGAGCAAAACCGGCTCGCCGCCGTTGAATCCGGTTTTGTAATAAAAGCGGTAATGCGGATTGACACCCGGTTCCCGTCCGTAACCCTCGTAGACGATCGTCCGGGCGAGCGTATCGATACGTTCGATCTTTCCGGCGACGTATGCGCCCGAAGTGACGGCCCCTTGCAGGCGTCCGTTTCCATCGTACAGGTAATAATGACCGTATCCCGTTCGCTCCGACCACCAGAGGATATCGCGGCCTTCATTCAGGATATGGAAACAAAATTGCTGGTCATTCTGGGCCGGTTTGCACACCTCGCGGATAATCGGCTCGACACGGTGCGCCGCGAAATCGACCCGGCACAGTTCCACGCTGTCGCACGTCCGGCTGCGACTAACGAGCCAGGCATAACGGTCCGTATGAGCGATCATGCTGAACCGGGGAACTTCGACTTTCTGATCGGGCCAGCGGGCGATGTCGAGTTTCCGAATGCACATGCTGTCGGCATCGACCAGCCAGGCATCGTATTGAACGACATGCTCATCGCCAGGCATGGGAAATTTGTAGCTTTTAGCCTTGGGGCGCGGTCGGGCGAGGTTGTCCACCAGCGTGAGCTCCTCCTCGCGCTTGTCTTCGCGCACCAGCAGGTAATAATGGCTTTTCCCCATCCAGCGGCCGATGGCGGAGCTGCGCGCCTCCGGCCCGACGACGTTGTTCCCGCCGGTGGAGAACGAATGATAGCGCTCCCCGTCGTGGGTCAGCCGTACACTGTCGCTTCCATCTCCGCGAAAGAGCATGAGGTCATGACCGACAGCCGTAACATAATACGAGCTGTCGGCGGAGTAGCTGCGCCGATAGTCGCCCCGCGAGAAAAGATTCCCGCGGGAAGCATCCTGCCGGGGCTTTTCGCTCAGTTTGCCATTTCGGCCATCGTAGTGCAGCCGGTGCTTATTGAAATCGAACGTAAAACCGCGGGGATCGGAAGAATCGAATTCAAGGCCGTAGAGCCGTAACTCCTTCGGGGTCGGCATCCGTGATGAATCGGCGTATGCGGCCAACTGCCGCGTCATCGAGAAACTGTCGAACAGCGGGCGTTTCCGCCAGGTGCGGGTATCGACCAACCAATAACGGCGTGCATCGGCGTCATCCGACGTATAATGGAACCAACGGCACTCCTCGCCGATCCACTGAACCGAAACATATTGGTTACGGATCAATCCACCGAGCGAATCGGACGAAAAGCGGTCGGCCCGCGCCATATAGGATTCCTGAGCACAGAGCGGATAAAGACTCCATACCGTTAAAAATACAAGCAACCGTTTCATCGCTCTCCGAATTTGCTGATTTTCGACGCCTCTTTCATGGCCGCCTGCGCATTGAGAATCCCTCCACCGAGACAGACCTGACGCCCCTGGATCATGCGGGAAGTTTCGGATTTCCCGGGAACAGGCATCTCGTCCGCCGGAAAATGCGTAACGGTACGAATCAGAATTTCCCGTATCTCACGAGCCGAAAGATCGGGATAGAAACTCCGCAAGACCGCTGCGACACCGGAAACTATCGGCGCAGCGATACTCGTTCCCTGCGCCGTATCGTATCCGCCCTCGGGAGCGGGCGATCGTACATTTTCTCCGGGGGCGAGCAGATCCACATTTTCCGCTCCGTAGTTGCTGAAAGAAGCGACCCGTCCGTCGGGCGTCGAGGCCCCCACGACGATCTGGTTTTCCAGACGGCGTCCTTTCGTGTCCCGGCAAGTCGGAAATATCGGACGGACATCGACATTGACGCCGTCGTTGCCGGAGGCCATAACCAGCAATACGTCCTTGCTCCGGGCATATTTCATCGCAGCCAGTACTTCATCCCGGTGAGGCGATAGGTACTTGCCGAAACTCATATTCACCACCTCTGCGCCGTTATCCACCGCATAACGGATTGCCGCAGCTACATCGCGGTCGTATTCATCGCCTTCGGGAATGGCACGGACGGAGAGGATCTTTACCGGGCGCGGCAACTCCCCGGCCGTCGCCGCACACGCCGCAATCACTCCGGCAACCATCGTCCCATGATAGGGATCGTCGCCGATAAGATTGTTTCCGTAACGGAAATTCCGGAAATCGTCCGGGCGATTGCCCAATTTTATATGAGGATCGTCATTCAGGGAATCGAGGCTGGCCACACGTACGGCGGACAAACGATATTCGCTGTCGATCTTTTCCACCGCTTCGTGCCACGGCATGTCGGGTGTGAACATAACGGGCGTGGAAGCCGCAATCGACAGAGGCAGCGCAAGCCCGGTCGTGTCGGCCAATTCAAGACGCTGAAAATCGGCGACCGTTGTTTCTCGATCACCGTATTTCAGGCGCATCAATGAATCGCAAATGCGGAAAGCATCGGAACGAATACGCTGATATTCGGTAAATTTGATGTAGGTATCGAGCCGGGCGGCCCGTTCCATCTGCTTATAATAGGCATATTCGGCCTTTGCCGAAAGAGTAAGGCGGCTTGTATCAGCGTCCTTGAAGCGAGGCCGAAGCCGTTTGTATTCCCGGAAAGGTTCCGTGCCGGCCCTTCGAAGACTCTCTCCAACAGCATTGCCGAGGAAATTCCAGCCGTGAATGTCGTCTACATAGCCGTTTTTATCGTCATCACGGCCGTTAGCAGCCTGTTCGCGTGGATTGGTCCAGATGAAATCCGCAAGAGCCGTATGCGAAACATCGAACCCGCCGTCGATGACGGCGACGATTATTTCAGATTTTTTTCGGGAGGGGGGGGGAATTTTACCTCTTGCCGCACAAATCTCTGTCAGACGGACTCCGCATAGCGAATCGGAAGCGGACAAAAACCAAGGGGCATCCGTTTGTGCAGATGACGGTACTGCCGCCAACAGATACACGGCAGAAAATAATACTTTTGAATTCATATTGCAATAGATACCTGACGCGACAAATATAATAAAAATCTGAATTTATTACATTTTTTATATACCTTAATGTCAAATTCAGTAATACATTAACACTTCGTTCCAAAAAGATAAAATTGTCTGCGGGGAAAATGCGGGGAAAACCCGAAAATTAAAAATCGCTTAACCTGTCATAATCAACAAATTAAGCGATTTTACTTGTACCCGGAGCCGGGGTCGAACCGGCACGACATTGCTGTCATTGGTGTTTGAGACCAACGCGTCTACCGATTCCGCCATCCGGGCATTTCCGCGAGCATTACGCGGCGAATCGGGTGGACAAAGATAGGCGATTTTCGTAACTTTTCAAAAAATACGGCTATTTTTCGAAAAAGGCCCTGATTTTTTTCGCCTTTGCCGCCCCGACCAGCGCCGAAAGTTCTTCGATGTTGGCCGCACGGACCTTTTCCACCGTGCGAAAATGGCGCAGCAGGGTCTGGAGCGTCTTGTCTCCGACCCCCTCGATCTGCTCCAGTTCGCTGTGGATAAATGCCTTGCTGCGTTTCTGCCGGTGGAAGGAAATGGCGAACCGGTGCACCTCCTCCTGGATGTGGGACAGGAAGTGAAACAGGGGCGAAGTAGGACGGATACCGACCAGCACGGGCGGAAAGCCGTAGAGCAGTTCGGCGGTGCGGTGACGGTCGTCCTTGGCCAGTCCGGCAATGGGGATGTCCAGCCCGAGCCGCTCCAGCACCTCGTGAATGACTCCCATCTGCCCCTTTCCGCCGTCGGCGATAATGAGGTCGGGCATTTCGGCCCCTTCGGCCATCAGCCGCGTATAACGCCGGAAGACGACTTCCCGCATCGAGGCGTAGTCGTCGGCTCCCGTCACGGTCTTGATGTTGAAATGGCGGTACTCCTTGCGGGAGGGTTTTCCATCCCGGAACACCACGCACGAAGCCACCGGATGAGCGCCCTGCAGGTTGGAGTTGTCGAAGCATTCGATGTGCCGCGGCTGTCTGTCGAGGCGCAGCTCCTTTTGAACGGCATTCATCAGCCGCTCGGTATACCGTTCGGGATTCTTGATTTCGAGGTTTTTCAACTGCTCGGCGCGGTAGATGCGGGCGCTCTTCCGCGAGAATTCCAGCAGTTCGAGTTTCTCCCCGCGCTTCGGGACCGTGAAAGTCACGCCTTCGAACAGCAGCGTCGTCGAGGGCAGCAGCGGCACGATCACCTCGCGGGAGAGTTCGCCTCCGGCGATGTTTTCGACGATGTGCTGGATGGCCAGCGTCAGCATGTCGCGCTCGTCGCCCCCGA
>OGFF01002817.1_pt1 | contig 14230 bp, 12 predicted proteins | sample 1570751 | NCBI WGS metagenome assembly OGFF01 (sample SAMEA2581951, study PRJEB24529) | metagenome | biome: Human gut stool | place: China | collected 2011 | reverse complement strand
ATGGTCAGCATCGATCTGAAGATCCGGTACATGCTTTAAAAGTCCTTTTACGAACTGGTAAGTCGGACGGATCGTCTCAAATCCGTTCAGCGGGATCGCATTCTGGACACGTGGGTCGTGTGCATCGAAAGTGATGATATTGTCAACACCCATGCGGACAAGCTCCTGCAGACCAAGTGCACAGTCCAGTGATTCACGGCCGCTTCTCTTGTGCTGGCGGCTTTCATACAGGAAAGGCATAATGACGTTCAGACGACGTGCTTTTCCTCCTACAGCGGCGATGACACGCTTCAGGTTCTGGAAATGGTCGTCCGGTGACATATGGTTGGTATTGCCGCTGAGCGAATAAGTCAGGCTGTAGTTGCAGACATCGACCATCAGATAAAGGTCTTTTCCTCGTACAGACTCATTGATAATACCTTTGGCTTCACCAGATCCAAAACGCGGTACCTTTGCGTTGATCAGATAGTTCGGCTTTTCGTAGCCGTTGAAAACAAGATTGTCTTTCTGGAAACGAGTCTCTTCCTTTCTCCATTTTACGAGATAGTCATTGACTTTATTTCCCATCTCTTCACAGCCGTCTACAGCAATAATGCCGAGAGAGCCAACTGGAATATTATCCAGAATTCGTTCACTTCGATGTAACATCAGTGTTCCTCCCTGTACATAAGTTTCTTTTGAATGCGGATATCATCACCGGCAAGGCGAAGTATCTTATAATGGTTGCTTATCCGGGAAAATGTACGTTCTGTATAGTTCGTCTTGATTTCCTCCAGAGTAAGATTAGTAGAAATGATCGTGGATTTCCTGTTCAGGATCCGATCATTTAAACACACAAAAAGCTGAGAAACGACAAAGTCTGTATTTCGTTCGGTTCCCAGGTCATCAATGATCAGCAGATCACACTGGTGGATCTGCTCATATAAAAGACAGCTCTCATCATTCCGGGTCAGTGCTTTTTCAAGGAGCGCATCGAAAAATTCAGAGGCAGTCAGGTAAAGAACGGAATGCAGAGAATCCATCACTTCTTTTGCAATGCAGTGACTGAGAAATGTCTTCCCAATACCAGTATTCCCAAAAAGGAGCAGATTACCATGTTTGGTATCAAAATTGTGGATGAAATTCATACATTCCTGATAAGCCTGCGTTGCAAGCTCGCGGGAATTCTGACCGGAAAGCCGGTCTCTATAATTGGATGAATAATAATCAAAATTAAAATGTTCAAAATTTTCCTGTTCGAGAAGCCCTTTTAAGTTGGACTGGGTGTAGAACAGATCAATGATCGCTTTTAAAAAGCAATGGCACTTTTTCGTGCCGACATAGCCGGTATCCTGACAGTCCGGACATTCAAAATGCTGTTCCAGATAGTCTTCCGGGAATCCGGCGTCGGAAAGGAGTCGGCGGCGTCTGTCAGAAAGAGACCGGATATCTTCCTTCAAAGAAGCGAGGGCAGTGTCATCGCCTGCGAGCAGCTTTTTCGCCTGATCAAGACTGGCAGAAGAAATAGAGGCATCAATCGATGCAAGCTCCGGAACCTTCTGGCAGGCACGCTCGTAGTGAAGATTCGCGAGGTCGCGGCTCTTCGCTCTTTTTTCTTCATATACGCGCATCAGCGCATTGTATTGTGAATTAGTTAACGGCACAGTGTTCCCCTTTCTTAGTTACTGCGTAATAATTTTTTGGTAAGCTCGTCCATATTGTAAGAACGTTCTTCAAAATTACGGAATTTGGAAGGCTGCTGGGCAGAAGGTGTACGGTTTTGCCCCGAAGGAGTTTTCCTCCGGTCTTTTTCCTGCTCAAAGGCAGAATCAAGACGCTCAACATCTGCCAGTGTACGAACGTTGCTCGTCTTCCAGTTTTCGAGAATCTTGTCAGTATATTCAAAACTTGGCTGGTGGATCGCACTGATGGTGCGGTTGCATGCTTCCAGAATGAGATCCAGTTCGAAATTCCCATCCTCCAGCCATTTGCGGATATAATCCAGTTCGGCAGATGCAGGTCCCCGCCCTTTGATGCCAAATGCATTCAGGATAGAATAGCAGGTTTTGTTGTAAAATGCAGAGGAATTACGTGCCTGATCGACGGTTGTAATATGTTCATCTGCCCATGAAAGTGCTACTTTCTGAATGTAATGCATGCTCTTATGTCCGTTCTCCACACAGTATTCGATCAGATACTCGATCAGGTCTGCGGAAAAACCAAGGGAATCATAAAAGTAGGTAATCGCATCAACATCGGTACGGGATAAGGTTTTGCCAAGATATTGTTCAGCAATAAAAAGAATCTGCTTTAATTCTCTTCTTGCAGCAAGGGAACGTCTTGATGCAGGAAGATTCTGACCGGCAGCTTTGTCTGAAACAGTGGTATTTCCATCAGACTGCGCGACCGGAGATTTTTCATGAACGGAAGCAGACTGTGCGGAAGGTGTATGGAAAGCCGCTTTGACAGGTGTCTGATGAGTTGGTGCTTTTCCGATACAGATTCCGGCGAGTTCATTTGTTTCGTCATATTCGAGAGAAAGAATTCCTTCTTTTTCCCAGTATTTGAGTGCGCGCAGGATATCGCCTTCGGTATTCTCCAGAAGGTCTGCCATCTGCGGGATATCCGGAAGCTGCTCCGGGATATTCTGATAACGGAGAAGAAGAAGATAGACTTTTACATATTCTCCGTTCGCAGATACCATATAATGATCGATAAAGTCATTCTCCACGATCGTTATGTTATTGTGGGAATGATTGCGCAAAATAAGTGCACTCATAATTTCCGCTTCCTTTCTTTTCTGACTTTGTTCATTATAACATCATCCCAGATTGTAAAAAAGAATTTTCTGACGGAAATTTTTGTTATTACAGATAAAATTTCGCAAATATTGGAGAAAATCAGGCTTTTAACAGGTCTTCCCCAATGGTTACAACATCTCCGGCACCCATTGTGATCAGAAGATCGCCAGGCTGGCAATGGGTGGTGACGAATTCTTCGATGGCTGCAAAGCTTGGCAGATAAGTTGCGTCACATCCATGTTCTTTGACTGCATCTGCAAGCTGTGCGGAAGAGATGCCTAAAGTATCTGTCTCACGCGCTGCATAGATGTCAGCAAGGATTACATGGTCTGCATGTGCGAGTGCTTCAGCAAATTCTGAGAATAATGCTTTTGTACGTGTATAAGTATGTGGCTGGAAAATACACCACAGCTTTTTATGTGGATAATGTGCAGCACTTTTCAGCGTTGCAGCAATCTCTGTCGGATGGTGTGCGTAATCATCAATGATGGTCACTCCGCCGACTTCACCTTTGTATTCAAAACGGCGGTCTGTTCCGTGGAAGGAAGCAAGACCTGTCTGGATCGTCTCCGCAGGAACACCAAGAATATCGGCAACTGCGATTGCCGCAAGTGCGTTATATACGTTGTGCTCACCGCCAACTGCAAGAGCGAGATGTGCAACATTCTGTCCGTCTTTTACGACATCGAAAGAGGCATTGCCCTGTTCGTTATAAGTAATATTGGCTGCACTGTAATCCAGGGAAGCTTCTTTGCCAAAAGTGATAACACGACAGGAAAGATCGGAGGTGATCTCTTCAATTTTATCAATATCTCCGTTGATGACGAGAGTTCCGTTTTCCGGAAGAAGCTTAGCAAAAAGGTGGAAAGAATTACGGATATCGTCCAGGTCTTTAAAAAAGTCCAGGTGATCCGCATCCACATTCAGAATAATACCGATTTTCGGGAAAAAGTGCAGGAAACTGTTGGTATATTCGCATGCTTCCGTAATAAAAAGGTCAGGTCCGCCGACACGGATATTGCCTTCGATCGCTTTCAGGATACCGCCGACAGAGATTGTCGGATCCAGGTCTGCTGCAAGAGCAATATGAGAAAGCATAGAGGTTGTGGTTGTCTTACCGTGTGTACCGGATATAGCAACCGGTGTCTTATAGTTAGTCATAAGCTGACCGAGTAATTCTGCTCTGGATAACATCGGAAGATTCTGACGCTTTGCTTCTGCAAATTCTTCGTTGTTTTCGTGGATCGCTGCGGTATAAACTACAAGGTCGATACCGTCTATAATATTGGAAGCTTTCTGACCGTAAAATACGGTTGCACCATTCTGAGACAGATGATCCGTAAGTGCCGATTCTTTGTTATCGGATCCGGATACTGTGAAGCCTTCTTCAAGAAGGATCTCAGCGAGTCCACTCATACTGATGCCGCCAATTCCGATGAAGTGGATATGGCAAGGCTGATTAAAATCAATTTTATACATAATGACACTTCCTGTTCTGTGAATTTGTTTCATAGTATTTGACTTACGTGCATAATTATAACATAGATAGGTCAAAAACCAAACCTTTTCTTTTTGTGATATTTCTATAAAAAAGATAGGTAAACAGAAATATTTTTGTAAAATATGTTCACTATATGTATGTAATATGTTATAATGAAAAAACCAGAATTACTGAGAAGGGGTGAAGACATGATAAAAAAGGAAATGATAGCAATGCTATTGGCAGGAGGACAGGGCAGCAGACTTGGCGTCCTGACTGCAAAAGTTGCTAAACCGGCTGTTGCATTTGGCGGCAAATACAGGATCATTGATTTTCCGCTGAGTAACTGTATCAACTCAGGAATCGATACAGTCGGTGTCCTGACCCAGTATCAACCACTCAGGCTTAATACACATATTGGAATTGGTATTCCGTGGGATCTGGACCGGAATATCGGAGGGGTGTCAATTCTTCCGCCGTATGAGAAGAGTACAAGCAGCGAATGGTATACAGGAACGGCGAATGCAATTTATCAGAATTTGGAGTATATGGAGACATTTAATCCGGATTATGTACTGATCTTATCAGGAGATCATATTTACAAGATGGATTACGAGGTCATGTTGGATTTTCACAAGGAGAATCATGCAGATGTGACGATCGCGGCAATGCCGGTTCCGATCGAAGAAGCAAGTCGTTTCGGAATCGTAATTACCGATGAAGACAAGAGAATCACCGAGTTTGAGGAGAAGCCGGCGAATCCGCGGAGCAATCTTGCGTCCATGGGAATTTATATTTTCAGCTGGCCGGTGCTCAAAGAGGCACTGATCAAGATGAAAGATCAGCCGGGATGTGATTTCGGAAAGCATATCATTCCGTATTGTCATGAAAAGAAGCAGAGACTGTTTGCATATGAATATAATGGTTACTGGAAGGATGTCGGTACATTGAGTTCTTACTGGGAAGCTAATATGGAACTGATCGACATTATTCCTGAATTTAATCTTTATGAGGAATTCTGGAAAATTTATACGAATAATTCAATTATACCGCCACAGTATATCTCAAAAGAAGCTGTGATCGACAGAAGCATCATTGGCGACGGAGCTGAGATATACGGCGAGATACATAACTGTGTGATCGGCGCAGGTGTTGTTGTTGGACAAGGCTGCGTGATCCGGGATTCGATCATTATGCAGGATGTTGCGATAGGAAATGACTGTGTGATCGACAAAGCGATCATTGCGGAGAATGTTAAGGTTGGAGATAATGTAACCCTTGGAATCGGTAATGAAGCACCGAACAAGCTCAGGTCTGATATCTACAATTCCGGACTGGTTACGATCGGTGAGAATTCTGTGATTCCGGCAGGAGTACAGATTGGAAAGAATACTGCGATCAGCGGTATTACCGTGAAGGAGGATTATGTACAGGGTGCTCTTGAAAGCGGCGGAGTATTGATAAAGGCGGGTGACAGATCATGAGAGCAGTTGGAATCATTTTAGCAGGCGGTAACAACAACAAGATGCGGGAGCTTACACAGAGGCGTGCAGTGGCAGCGATGCCGATCGCAGGAAGCTACCGGGCAATTGATTTTGCACTCAGCAATATGTCCAATTCGCACATCCAGAAGGTAGCAGTGCTTACTCAGTATAATGCACGTTCACTGAATGAACATCTGAATTCTTCCAAGTGGTGGGATTTCGGACGTAAGCAGGGTGGTCTTTATGTATTTACACCGACGATCACCGCAGACAATGGCTACTGGTATCGTGGAACGGCAGATGCGATCTATCAGAACCTGGAGTTCCTGAAGAGGTGCCATGAACCTTATGTGATCATCACATCCGGTGATGCGGTTTACAAGATGGATTATAACAAAGTACTGGAATACCACATTGCCAAGAAAGCAGATATCACTGTGGTATGCCGGGATCTGGATCAGGGCGAGGATGCAACCCGTTTTGGCATCCTGAAGATGAATGAGAATATGCGGATCGAAGATTTTGAGGAAAAACCGATGGTGGCAAATTCCAACACGATTTCCACAGGAATCTATATCATCCGCAGACGTCAGCTGATCGATCTGATCGAGCATTCAGCTGAGGAAGACAGATATGATTTTGTAACGGATATCCTGATCAGATACAAGAATCTGAAAAAGATATACGGTTATAAGATAAAAGACTACTGGAGCAATATTTCCACGGTCGATGCCTATTATAAGACAAACATGGATTTCCTCAAACCGGAAGTCCGGAACTATTTCTTTAAGCAGCTTCCAAGTATTTATTCCAAGGTGACAGACCTGCCTCCGGCAAAATATAATCCGGGTGCGGTCGTTAAGAACAGCCTTGTGGCAAGCGGAAGCATTATCAACGGAACTGTTGAGAATTCGGTTCTGTTTAAAAAAGTGTTTGTTGGAAATAATTGTGTGATCAAAAACTCAATTATTTTAAATGATGTGTATCTTGGGGACAATACTTACATTGAGAACTGTATTGTAGAGAGCAGGGATACGATCCGTGCCAATACACGGCATGTTGGTGAAGATGGCGTGAAAGTAGTAATAGAAAAGAACGAAAGGTACGCATTATAAAAACTGAGGGGGACTTGTAAGAGTCCGGATCAGAAGGCATGCCGGTCAAATAAAGGAAAAGGAGCGGACCGGTATGTGCGTTACTGGAGAAAGGGGCTAGAAAGTTATGCAGATTACAGATGTACGCGTGCGCAAAGTAGCAAAAGAAGGAAAATTAAAGGCAGTAGTATCAATTACAATGGACGAAGAATTTGTTGTTCACGATATTAAAGTCATTGAAGGGGAAAAAGGACTTTTCATTGCAATGCCGAGTAAGAGAGCACTGGATGGGGAATATCGTGATATTGCGCATCCAATCAATTCCGGTACAAGAGACAGAATCCAGAAGATCATTCTGGACAAGTATGCGGAAGTACTGGAAGAGACTGACGACGCGGAAACTGCAGAAATCTAAGTACAGAAAAATACTGAAAACAAAAATCCCGGAGACTGGAAGTAAAACCAGTTCTCCGGGATTTTTATATTTTGAGAAATGATATTTCTACGACGGTCAATCGCGCATAAACTGATCGATCACATAGAGAACTCCGTCATCATCATTTGATTTTGTGATAAAATCTGCTTTTTCACGGACCAGTGGCTGTGCATTTTCCATTGCCACTCCAAGACCTGCGGTTTCGATCATAGTCAGGTCGTTGTATCCGTCACCGCAGCAGATCATTTCATCAGCAGTCAGACCGATGCTGGTAAGAAGCTTCAGAAGAGAGGCGGCTTTGTCTACATTCTTTGGAACAATTTCGAGGAAAAATGGATCCGAACAGTAAACATCGATATAACCATGGAAATGAGCGGACATTTCCTCTTTAGCAGCAGCGATGCTGTCTGGTTCTCCGGTCAGGAGAAATTTATTGTTTGGAAATGTGGATACTTTCTCGCAGAAATTATCAATTTGTACAATTGGTAAATGGTTGATCCGGGATTCTAATTCGGAATATTTTGTCGGGGTAAATCCGGACAGAAGCTGTCCATCCTCATAAGCCAGAATATCAACCGGGTAGTTGGAAGCGATCCGGTAGATATCCGGGATCACGTCCTGCGGAAGTGTTTTGTTGTAAATGACCTGGCCGGTGCGGCAGTCAGTGATCCGTGCTCCGTTGAAGGATAGGATATAGCTTCCGTAACGTTCCAGATGGAGCTGCCTGGCAAGGGGAACCACGCCGTATGTAGGGCGACCGCTTGCAAGAACAACTTTTTTTCCGGCTTCCTGGATCTCGATCAGAGCCTTTAACGTTGGTGGAGTGATTTCTTTCCTGGAGTTGGTAAGTGTTCCGTCCAGGTCAAGAACAAGTATCTGATATTTCATGTCTTACCTCTCTTAAAACTTCATCTGTCTGAGTACATCAATGATCTCAGGAAATTCCATACCGTGGGAAGCTTTGACCAGAATGGTATCATCTTTTTTGACAACATTCCGGATTTTTCCCAGGAAGTCCTGTTTGGTTTTAAAGTAAAGTACGGCACTGCTCTTTGCACAGGCTTTTGCACCTTCATATGCGTGGTGGGAAAGTTCTCCGATACAGCAGATCACATCAATGCCGATCTCGGCAGCATGTGCGCCGGTATTGTAGTGAAGTTCATTCTCCTTATCACCAAGCTCATACATATCGCCCATTACAGCTACGGTTCTTCCTGTTGCGGTAGAAAGTACATCCAGAGAAGATTTCATGGAAACCGGATTAGCGTTGTAGCAATCATCGATGATCAAAAGAGATCCTGTGTCGATCAGATTGGTACGTCCGGCAATCGTCTTCAGGGAAGAGATCCCGGTCTGGATTTCCTCCAGAGTAAGTCCAAGCTTCATGCCGACACATGCTCCGGCGAGAGCATTATAAACCATGTGATTTCCCGGCACCGGGATATGTACGTTGATTTCACCAAGTGGAAGGTGGAGTACAGCGTCAGTTCCGCGAAGTCCCTGACTTACGATTCCGTCTGCATAGGCATCCAGCTGGTCTGAAAGACCGAAGAAAACAGGCTTTTTCCCTTGTACCTCTGCGACTGTGGAAAGTTTGTCGTCATCTCCGTTTAAGATGACAGAAGCATTTGGACGCAGATGATCAAAAACTTCGGTTTTGGCTTTTAAGATTCCGTCGCGGCTTCCGAGATTTTCCATGTGTGCAAGACCGATGTTGGTGATTACACAGATATCCGGCTGGCTGATGGATGCAAGTTCATGCATCTCTCCGAAATGGTCAATTCCCATCTCCAGGACAGCGACTTCATGTTCTTCGGTAAGATTGAAGATGGTAAGCGGAAGTCCGATTCCGTTGTTAAAGTTTCCCTCTGTCTTAAGAACATTGTATTTCCGGGAAAGGACAGAGGCAATCGTTTCTTTGGTGCTGGTCTTGCCAACACTTCCGGTGATGCCGACAACCTTGATGTCAAGCTGCATGCGGTAAAACGCTGCGATATCACGAAGTGCTTTTTCGCAGGATTCTACATGAATGCAGGGACAGGTAAGGGAAGAAGGATCTTCTTCTGTAAGAGTAGCAAGTGCACCCTGTTCCATAACCTGTGGGATAAAGGTGTGGCCGTCTACACGGGCTCCTTTGAGTGGAACAAAAAGAAATCCCGGTGCTGCTTTCCGGCTGTCGATTGCAACGCCGGTAATCTCTTTTTCAAGAAAACTGCTGTCACCATGGAAGGTTCCATGGCAGGCAGCGGTTATATTTTTTAATGTCATATTTTTCATCGGTAATACCTCTTTTCAAATTGTAACCTAGTCATCAGCACTCATGCGGTCAAGAAGCTGTTTCTTTACTTCATAAAGTCTTGGAGACAGATCGATATACATCTGGTGAGGATTGAAGAGTCGTTTGGATTCATCCCACAGGGTATCTTTTTCCTGACGGCAGTAAGCGGCAATCTCTTTGACAGACGGGGAAGTGTAGACACATTCACCGTTGATGAAGATTGGCTGCATCATTTCGCGGACGGTATAGGTTCCGGCTTTCATCTTTGTCTTTTTCCATGTCTCGCTTGGATCAAAGAGGAGAAGATCTTCCTCCGGATTGATTTCTTCGTCTACAAAGCAGATATAATCAGCTTTCATCTTGCCGGTTTCTTTTTCGTAAATACGGTAAACCGTCTTGTTGCCCGGATTGGTGATCTTTTCTGTGTTCTCAGAAAGTTTGATTTTAGGTTCGAACTCGCCATTCTTATTCTGGATGGCAGCGAGCTTATATACACCACCGAATGAAGGACAGTCTTTGGAGGTGATCAGATTGGTTCCGACACCCCATGAATCGATCGCTGCGCCCTGCATCTTGAGGTCGTGGATCAGATATTCATCAAGGTCGTTGGATGCGCAGATCGTTGCTTCTTCAAAGCCGGCCGCATCCAGCATTTTACGTGCTTTTTTGGACAGGTAGGCAAGATCGCCGCTGTCAAGACGGATACCAAGCTTTCTCGGACTGATGCCGGCATCTTTCATCTCCTGGAAGACACGGATCGCATTCGGCACACCGGATTTTAAGGTGTCGTAAGTATCGACAAGAAGGGTACATCCTTCAGGATAAAGATCTGCATAGGCTTTAAATGCGGTATATTCATCCGGGAAACTCATGATCCAGCTGTGTGCATGGGTTCCCATAACCGGAACGTCAAAAAGCTTGCCGGTAAGTACGCAGGAGGTTCCCACGCAGCCGGCGATCACGGCAGCACGTGCGCCGTATAATCCGGCATCCGGTCCCTGGGCACGGCGAAGCCCGAATTCCATAACACCGGTATCACCGGCAGCGTATACGATACGGGAAGACTTGGTCGCAATCAGACACTGGTGGTTCAGAATGTTCAGGATTGCGGTTTCCACAAGCTGAGCTTCCATGATCGGGGCAACGACTTTGAGGATCGGCTCCTTTGGGAAGATCAGGCTTCCTTCCGGAATTGCGTAAATGCTTCCGGTAAAGTGATAGCCGCTCAGATACTGAAGAAAATCTTCAGAAAAAATGTGGAGACTGCGAAGGTAATCCACATCATCATAACTGAAGTTCAGATTTTTCACGTACTCAATAACCTGTTCAAGTCCGGCTGCGATTGCATAACCGGAAGAAAATGGGTTGGAACGGTAAAATACATCAAAAATTACGGTAGGATTGTCCTGCTTATCGTAATAACCCTGCATCATAGTCAGTTCGTATAAGTCTGTAAGTAATGTTAAATTTTTAGAATGCATAATCGTACCTCTTTTCTGTTATAGGTTTAGATCAGACTGGCGTTTTTCTTAATTGTGTCCTGAATAAGATCATGACAATAGATTCCAAGATGTTTTCTTGTCTCTTTATCCAGTTCTTTTGGATAGATTGGTTTGCCGTATTCGATGACGACATGTACTTTTTTTACACGTGGGAAATGTGCTTCAAAAATGTCAGCAGTATTGTTCATGCTGATCGGAATGATCGCACACCCGGTCTTTTCGGCAATTTTAAGTGCACCGTCACGGAATGGAAGCATAGAAAGCTCTTCGCCATTGTTGCGGGTTCCTTCCGGGAAAATGCAGATGGAAATGCCATTTTTTACATAATCAATTGCCTGAAGGATTGTCTTCAGACCTTCTCTCATATTGTCTCTGTCAAGGAAGAGACAGTACAGATTCTTCATCCATGTGGAAAGAAGCGGAATCTTTTCCATTTCTTTTTTGGCAACAGAAGCTGTTGTGGGTGTGCAGGTGGATGGGAACGCTGACCGTCTCCTTCAGCGCCTTGACCAGAGAGTAGGCCTCCATGGGCAGCAGCAGGTTGGCCATGTCCTTGATGCAGATGGCGTCCGCGCCCATGCCCTCCAGCTCCTTGGCCAGCTTGACGAAGTAGGCCTCGTTGTGGATGGGAGAGATGGTGTAGCTGAGGGTGGCCTCCACCTGTCCACCGTATTTTTTGGTGGACTTGATGGCCTGCTCCAGATTGCGCACGTCGTTGAGCGCGTCGAAAATGCGGATGATGTCGATTCCGTTTTCAATGCTCTTGGCGCAGAACTCGTCCACCACGTCGTCGGCATAGTGCTTGTAGCCGAGAATGTTCTGACCGCGGAAGAGCATCTGCAGCTTCGTGTGGGGCAGGTGCGCGCGCAGCTGGCGCAGGCGCTCCCATGGGTCCTCGTTCAGGAAGCGCAGGCAGCTGTCGAAGGTCGCGCCGCCCCAGCACTCGAGGGAATAGTAGCCGATGGAGTCGAGCACCTCGCAGGCGGGGAGCATATCCTCCAGCGTCATGCGCGTGGCCGCCTGCGACTGATGCGCGTCACGCAGGATGGTATCGGTGATCAGAAGCGGCTTATTCGATAAAAATTCCATAAGAACAGGAGGTCCTTTCCTAAAATTACCTTTAGTTTAGCATACTGCTGCAGATTTAGCAAGAGGGTATTTGACGGATTTCCGTCATTTAACGGCAAGAAAATGACGGAGAAGTTGCGAAAAACAGCAAAGCGGTAAAAGTGCTGTAAAAGAGGCGTGGCCGGCCTTGACTTTTTCCCTTGCCTTGTGCTATACTGTGCAGACTTTGAGGGAGTAGATGGCGCGAGAGCGTGGCAAGTCAACAGACTGGCCGAAAGGCCTGGCTTGTCTTAAACACCGAGACTCAAGTATGGTTTTGCCGTACCTGCGTCTTGTTTTCGGGTGCGGCGACGTACCTGATTTTTTTATGTGCGGAGGACAATCCATGGGATTTTTTGAACTGTTCCTGATCGGCATCGGTCTTTCGATGGACGCTTTTGCCGTGGCCATCTGCAAGGGCCTCGGCATGGAGAGGATCAACAAGCGTGACACGCTGCTGCTGGCGTTGTTCTTCGGCGGCTTTCAGGCGCTCATGCCGCTCACGGGCTATCTGCTCGGCAGCCGGTTCGCGAGCTACATCGAACGCTGGGATCATTGGATCGCCTTTGTGCTGCTCGCCTTCATCGGCGGCAATATGATCCGCGAGAGCCGCGAGCAGGAGGAAGAGGAGATCGAGCACGGCGGGAGCATCCGCTATCGCGAGCTCTTCACGCTGGCGGTCGCCACGAGCATCGACGCGCTGGCCGTCGGCGTCTCGTTCGCCTTCCTCGGCGTGCACATCGCGCCCGCCGTCACGCTCATCGGCTGCACGACCTTTGTGCTCACGCTCGTGGGCGTTTGGGTCGGCAATCTCTTCGGCTCGCGCTACAAGAGCCGCGCAGAGCTGACCGGCGGTATCATTCTCAACCTGATCGGCGTGAAGATTTTGCTCGAGCATTTGGGCATTTTAGGATAAGATCACCGTATATTGATAAAAAGGGGACTGCGCGTGAGCGCAGTCCTCTTTGTGTAGCTTGTGTCGATGCTCAGCAGCCGCAGCCGTTGTTGCAGCCGCAGCCATTGTTGCAGCCACAGCCGTTGCCGCACCCGCCGCCGCAGCCGCAGCAGCAGATCAGGAGCAGAATGATAATGATGATCCAGCAGCACCCGCCGCCGCCAAAACCGTTATTGCACATAAAAGCAACCTCCCATGAAGATAGAGCCGCCGCCGTGGCGGTCTCAATCCATAGTATGCGCCTCGTGCAAAAGAGTGTCAGGCGATCCGCGCGGTTTTGACGAGCGCCTGCGCGGCACGGTAGTCTGCATCGGTGAACACACCCGCGTCGATGAGCTTCCGGCTCAGCGCGGCGCCGCCGCTTGTGCGGACGGAGAGCGCGTAGTAGGAGAGGTAAGCGACGTCCGCGCGCAGGAAGTCGGAGGACTGGAGCGCCGTGCGCTCGCCGGCAGTCAGGACGCCTGCGGTCACGGCGCGGTCGAGCGCATCGGAAATATTGGTGGTGGCAGTGGAGCTGTAGCCGAGCGCGCGGAGCATGAACTCCACATACATGGCGGCGGAGGCCGTCTGCTGCGTGCCGAAGTAGGAATGGCCGAGACTGTCCGTTCCCACGCCGTTGCTGTAGCCCCTTTCGTAGGCGTAGGCGACGTAGGGGGCGCACCAATCCGGCACGTCGATGAAGGGCTGGGAGGCCGTACAGGCCATCGCGGCCTTTTCCTCACCGAGCATACGGATGAGCATGATGAGAGCCTCGGCGCGGGTGGGAGTCTTTTCCAGCTCATAGCCGCTGCCGATGCCGCTGCCCGTGCCGCGGAAGAGGGAGAGCGACTGGAGCGCCTCGGCCATCGCGTTGCGGTCCGGCTTGTCGGAAAGGGCGAAGTGATAGCTGCCGCAGTAGCTGAGCACGGCGGTCTTGGACGTGCAGGTGAACAGCGCCGTGGTGTCCTCGGCGACGAGGCAGCGGTGGTTGATGGGAATGGTGCTGCCGCTCGTAAGCTCTCTGCCGTCGGTCACGTCCACGACCGTGCCGGCGGAAAAGGAAACGGTCAGCTCACCGGCGAGAGGGATGACCTGCAAGCCCGTGACGCCGGAGAGGATGTCGTCCTGCTTGACG
>OGFF01002801.1_pt1 | contig 14290 bp, 10 predicted proteins | sample 1570751 | NCBI WGS metagenome assembly OGFF01 (sample SAMEA2581951, study PRJEB24529) | metagenome | biome: Human gut stool | place: China | collected 2011 | reverse complement strand
CATGGAGGAGATGCTGGAGCGGGCCTACAGTACCCTGCAGACCGACCAGGATTTCTGTGCCTTTACGGACAGCCAGAACCTGGGCCGCAGCGACAAGCAGATGGGGGAGATCATTGAAAAGGTCTATGCCAGCGCCCGCTGCCACAAAGACCCTGAGAAATGGCTGGAGAGCTGCCTGGAATCCTCGGAAAGCCTGCCGGAGGACGTGGGGGAAACGGTTTGGGGCAGAGCCCTGATGGAGAGCCTGTTTATCTGGCTGGATAGCTATATTCCCGCTCTGGAGCGCTGCGTCCGGGCGGCGGGGGATATGGAAAAGGTCCGCGCCAATCTGGAAAATCTGTTGGACGCGGCGAAATATCTCCGAGGGAGCCGGACCTGGGATCAGGTGGCGGCGCGCATCTGGATCAGCTTTGGACGGCTGGATTTCCCAAAAAAGAATGTGGACGAGGATGCGAAGGCGCTCATCAAGCCCGTCCGGGAGGGCTTCAAGACGGAGCTTGGCAATCGGGCCAAGGTTTTTGGCAGGACCTCTGCGGAGATCGCCGGGGATTTTGACCTCTGTGCCCAGGCCCAGCGGGGTCTGGTGAAGCTGGTGCGGCAGTTTTCGGCGGAGTATGAGAAGCTGAAAAAGCAGAGGCATATTCTCGATTTCAGCGATTTGGAGCACCGGACCCTGGACCTGCTGCTGGGTAAGGACCGGTCTGCCCCTACGGCGGTGGCGGTGGAGGTTGGGCGGCGGTTCCGGGAGGTGCTGGTGGACGAATACCAGGACTCCAACGGCGTCCAGGATGCGATTTTTGACAGCCTGACCCGGGAAAAGCAGAATTGCTTCCTGGTGGGCGACGTCAAACAGTCCATCTACCAGTTCCGCCAGGCAGATCCCGGTATTTTTCTGAAAAAGTACGATGCCTATGGCCCGGCCGGAGCAGGGCCGGAAGGTGCTGCTGAGCCACAATTTCCGGTCCGGTCCGGAAATTGTGGAGGCGGTGAACTATGTCTTCTCCCACTGCATGACGAAGGCTGTGGGGGGGCTCGACTATGGCCCTGCAGAGGCCCTGCAGGAGGGTGTGCCCCGGGAGAAGCTGCCGGACCCTGCTGCAGAGCTGTGGGTCCTCACCGGGGCCCAGGACAGCAGGGCGGGAGAGGCGGCCTTTGTGGCAAAACGCATTCGCCAGATGCTGGAAAGCGGCACGCCTATCCGGGGGGATAAGGGGCTGCGGCCCGTTACGGTAGGGGACATTGTGCTCCTTATGCGCTCCCCCAGCTCCCGGGCAGCGGCATTCCAGCAGGCGCTGGAAAAGCAGGGCATTCCCTGCCGCACGGATGCGGGGGTAGATATTCTGGCAAGCCCGGAGATCGCGACCCTGCAAAGCCTTTTGCAGACCGTTTCCAACCCCAGGCAGGATATCCCGCTGCTGGGGTGCCTGGCAAGCCCGCTGTTTGGCTTCACGGCAGAGGACTTGGGGCAAATCCGGGCCGGCTCCCGGGAGGAGCGGTTCTTTGATGCCATGCTGGAAAACGACAGCCCAAAGGTCAGGGCCTTTTTGGGGCTGCTGGACCGGCTGCGCAGCGTCGCCCGCATGGGGACGCTGACAGAGCTATTGGAGCTGATTTTTGCGGAGACGGATCTGGAAAGCATCTATGGAGCAGGCCCCCAGGGGAGCGCTGCCAAGGAGAATCTGCGCCAGTTCTATTTGTTGGCTGCAAGCTTCGAGCAGGGGCAGCTGTGCACATTGGAGCGGTTCCTGGAGCACCTGGAGCGGTCTGCGGAAAAGGGACTGTCCCGGGCGGCGGCGAAGGACGAAAATGCCGTGACGATTATGAGCATCCACCAGTCCAAGGGCCTGGAATTCCCGGTGGTGTTTTTGGTGGACCTGTCCCACCGGTTCAATATGATCGATGCCGGAGAGCAGCTGCTGTGTCACAAGACCCTGGGTCTGGGGGTCCAGATGGCGGATCCGGAGAAGCGTATCCGCTATCCGTCCTTGGGAAAACTGGCCATTGCGGACAGGATCCGGCAGGAGACGGTCAGTGAAGAGATGCGGGTGCTGTATGTAGCTATGACCCGGCCAAAGGATCGGCTGGTGATGACCTATACCGTACCCAATGCCAACGGTCCTAAGGCGATTGATGTATTGGCATCTACGCTTTCCATGCGGGGCATGGAGGCACTGTGCCGGGAGGCCCAGTGCATGGGCCACTGGATTTTGCTAGCGGCTTTGGACCGCCCGGAGGCTGGACAGCTGCGGGACCTGGCCCAGACCCATGAGGTCGCCCCTTCTGACGGCTGCCCCTGGACAATCCGTGTGGTTCCGGAGGAAATAGAGGAGCAGACCGCTGCCCGGGAAGCTCCCCGGCAGCAGCCCCAGCCTCTGCCGGAGCAGACCATACAGGCCCTGCGGCAGGCCCTGGCCTTTGCCTATCCCTACCCTCAGGCGGCGGTTGCCCCCTCCAAGCAGACGGCAACTGCCCGGAAGGGCCGGGACAAGGACCAGGAGGCTGCGCAGGATGCCCCGGAGGAGCGCCAGCCCCAGCGGGTCTGGCGGACCCCCGGTTTTCTGGAAAAGACCCGGGACGGGCGGGCCTATGGCAGTGCTATGCACCGGGCCATGCAGTACCTCCACTTTGAGGCCTGTGGAGACAAAAAAAGCGTCCGCCAGGAGATCGACCGGCTGGTAGCCGAGGAATTCCTGACGGAGGAGGAGGGCAAACTCGTCAATTGTACCCAAATCGCCCGGTTCTTTGAATCGGATATAGGCTGGAAGCTGCGGCTGGGCGGGCAGCTCCTGCGGGAATTCAAGTTCTCCATTCTGGATGACGGCCGCCATTATGGCGCCGGGCTGGAGGGAGAGCAGGTGCTTTTGCAGGGCGTTGTGGACTGCGCCATTGTGGAGGAGGACGGCATTACGGTGCTGGACTTCAAGACGGATCGCGTCACCCCCGATACCCTGCCCCAGGCCGTAGACCGCTACCGCACTCAGGTGCAGACCTATAAGGAGGCCCTGGAGCGTATCTACGAAAAAAAGATCAAAAAGGCCCTGCTGTATTTTTTCCACCTGGATCAATTTGTGGAGCTTTAGCGCGATTCTTCCCATTGCGCCCCTATCTGCCCGTCCTTTTCGGCCAGATAGGCGTCCTTGAGCCGCTGCAGGTAGGCGAAGGGCTCTTCCGGGGAGATGGGGGCAAAATGGGTGCGCGGTGCGTCGTGCTTGCTCACCAGGCGGAAGGACAGCACTCCCTCGCCCAGGCGCTTTACAGGCCGCCGGGTGTCCAGGCCGAAGGAATCCCCCATGGGCACCAGAACCCCTAAGTCCTCCTGCTTTTCTCCACAGCTTGCAAACAGCCGGAAGGCTGTCTCTCCGGAAAGCGCGCAGCGGCAGCGGAAGACGTAGTATAGCCCCTGCCGCTCTACCAGAACGCGGCCTACAGACCTGTCCCCAAAGAATAATTCCTGTTCCATAAGAGAACACCCCCTGCCGCAAAGCTATGCGGCAGGGGGATTTTCTATGCAATTGTCAGGGCCTTAGCGCAGGGTAGCGCCCAGCTTTTCTTCCAGGGCGGCAAGAACCTTGGCGGTGACGCCCTCGGAGTCGGCGTCGGTCAGGGTCCGGTCGTCGGCCCGGAGCTCCAGGGAGAAGGCCATGCTCTTCTTCCCGGCAGGCACACCCACGCCCCGGTAGATATCGAAGAGCTTCACGTCCCGCAGCAGCTTTCCGGCGGCCTGGGAGATGATGCTCTCGGCCTGGGCCACGGTGACGGCCTCGTCGCACACAATGGCCAGGTCACGGCTGACAGCCGGATACTTGGGCAGGGGCACATAGGTGGGCTCGGGCAGCAGGTGGCAGAGCATTTCGGAGAAATTCAGCTCGGCGCAGTAGATCTCGCAGTCCATGCCATAATTCTTGGCGACCAGGGGATGCACCTGGCCCATGACGCCGATGTCCGCGCCGTCCACGCTGAGCTTGGCGCAGCGGCCGGGATGGTAGCTGGGGTTGTTCTTCTCGGCGGTGTAGTCCACCTTCTTCAGCCGCAGACCGGCGAAGATGGCTTCCAGCTCGCCCTTCAATGTGAAGAAGGTCTCACCGGAGCCGTAGGTGCCGAACATGAGCATCTTGGGCTCTCTGGGCAGCTTCTCGCCCTCTACGGGCAGATAGACCTTGGCGACTTCATAGAGCTTGGCAGCCTTGTTGTGGTAGGCATTGTTCCGGCTGAGGATCTCCAGCATGGAGGGCAGGGCAATGGTCCGCATAATGGAGGTATCCTCGCCCAGAGGATTCTGAATCTTCAGCACATTGCGCAGGGGGCTGTCTGCGGGAATGCGGATCTGGTCAAACACCGTGGGGGAGACGAAGGAATAGGTGATGATCTCGCTGTAGCCCATGGCCCGGCACAGGGTAGCCGCTTTGGCTTCCAGCTTCATCTCCTCGGAATAGCCGCCCTGGGTGGAGATCTTGAAATCGGTGACGGGGATGGCGTTGTAGCCGTAGCTGCGGCCAACCTCCTCGGCGATGTCTGCCATGCGAACAAGGTCCGGCCGGAAGGAGGGGACCAGGATATCGTCGCCCTGGACGGGAATTTCCAGCAGGTCCAGATACTTCACCATATCCTCTCTGGGAATATTGGTGCCCAGGAGCTTATTGATCTTCTCCGGCTCCAGCTTGACGGTTCTGGGCTGGGGCACATTGTTGATGACGTCGATCATGCCGTCCAGCACATCGCCGCACTGCAACAGCTCTACCAGCTCACAGGCCCGCTCCACGGCGGGAACGGTCAGCATGGGATCCAGGTGCTTCTCAAATTTGCCGGAGGCCTCGGTACGCATGCCCAGAGCCAGAGCAGTCTGGCGGATAGAGGTGCCGTCGAAATTGGCGGACTCAAAGACCACCATGGTGGTGTCGTCCCGAATTTCGGAATTCAATCCGCCCATAATGCCTGCCAGGCCGATGGGCTTATTTTCATCGGCAATGACCAGCATACCGGGCTTCAAGGCCCGCTGGGTGCCCTCCAGGGTGGTCATGGACTCGCCCTCCCGGGCTTCCCGAACCACGATCTTGCCGGAGGAGACATAGCGGTAGTCAAAGGCGTGCATGGGCTGGCCGTATTCCAGCATGACATAATTGGTAATGTCCACGATGTTGTTGATGGGCCGGACGCCGTTGGCACGCAGACGCTGCCGCATCCACTTGGGAGAGGGGCCGATCTTCACGTTGGCGATCATCCGGGAGGTGTAGCGGTTGCACAGGTTTTCAGCCTCCACTTCTACATCCAGGTGGTCGAAGATGGAGCCTGCATCAGAGCCGTGGACCACGGGCTCGTGGTGGCGCATATGCTTGCCAAAGGCGGCGGCAGTTTCCCGGGCCAGGCCGATGATGGAGTAGCAGTCAGGGCGGTTGTTGGTGATCTCGAAGTCAACGACGGTGTCGTCATTGCCGATGATATTGTTGATGTCGTCGCCGGGCTTACCTGCGTCTGGCTCCAGAATCCAGATGCCGTCGGCGAAGACGCCGGGCAGATCGTTCTGGGTCAGGCCCAGTTCCGCGAAGGAGCAGAGCATACCGTTGGACACCTCGCCCCGGAGTTTGCCCTTGGTGATGTGTACGCCGCCGGGCAGATAAGAGTTGTGCAGGGCGGCAGGTACCAGGTCGCCCTCGTGGACGTTCTGAGCGCCGGTGACGATCTGTACGGGCTCGGCCTGGCCCACGTCCACCTGGCAGATGAACATATGGTCAGAGTTGGGGTGGCGGACGATGGACACGACTTTGCCCACCACCACATTCTTGATTTCCGCATCCATGCGCTCCCAGGTCTCTACCTTCTGGCCGAAGACCGTCAGCGTTTCCACAAATTCCTTATCGGAGACCTCGTGCAGATCCACGAACTCCTCATTGATCCATTTTCTGTTCAGTTTCATTTTCTTTCCCCCCTCAGAACTGGTTCAGGAACCGGACATCGTTGTCGAAGATCAGACGCAGGTCGTTGATCTTCAGCCGGCCCATGGCCATGCGCTCCAGGCCCAGGCCAAAGGCAAAGCCGGAATATTTTTCCGGGTCAATGCCGCAGTTCTCCAGAACCGTGGGGTGGACCATACCGGCACCCAGCAGCTCAATCCAGCCCTCGCCGTGGCAGGTGGAGCAGACCTGACCGTCAATTTCGCCCACGCCGTGGCACTTGTGGCACTGCATATCCATTTCGCAGCTGGGCTCGGTGAAGGGGAAGTGGTGGGGACGGAACCGCATCTGGGCATCGTGGCCGTAGATCTTGCGCATGATGCCGATGAGGGCGCCCTTCAGGTCGCCCATGGTGATGTTCTCTGCCACCACCAGGCCCTCGATCTGATGGAACATGGGGGAGTGGGTGGCATCGGCCTCGTCCTTCCGGAACACCCGGCCGGGGGCCAGAATGCAGATGGGGGGCTTGGTGTTTTCCATGACCCGAATCTGCATGGGGCTGGTCTGGGTCCGCAGCAGCACGGAATCGTCGTCGGTGAAATAGAAGGTGTCGGAGCGGTCCCGGGAGGGATGGCCCTCTTCAATGTTCAGCCGGGTGAAGTTGTAGTCCGCCAGCTCCACCTCAGGGCCTTCAACAACCTGGTAGCCCATGCCCACAAAGGTGTCCTTGATCTGCTGGAGCACCTGGTTCATGGGATGCTGATGGCCCACACAGTAGCTCTCGCCGGGGATGGTTACGTCGATGGCCTCGGCGGAGAGCTTTGCCTCCAGAGCGGCGGCGTGGATGGTGGCCTTGCGCTCTTCCAGCTTCTCCTCAATGGCGGAGCGGACGGAGTTGGCCATCTGGCCCATGACAGGCCGCTCTTCGGCGCTGAGCTTGCCCATCTGCTTTAAGACGGCAGTGAGCTCGCCCTTTTTGCCCAGCAGCTTCACCCGCAGCTCTTCCAGAGCGGCAGGGGTTTCGGCATCCTCCAAGGCAGTTATGGCCTTGAGGCGAATGCTCTCCAACTGTTCTTTCATAATGCTTCCTCCTAGTAAAGAAAGATGATTTTGGGTATAAAAAATACCCTCCATCCCACATTCGGGACGAAAGGCAAACCTTCCGCGGTACCACCCGCATTTGCCGGAAACCGGCACACTCTTCGGGCGCAGACACGCCCCAGACGGATAACGGCGTCACCCGACCAACCCTACTTGCGTTTTTTGTGATTTCAGGCGGCAGCTCCTGGGAGAAAGCCTGTTTGCTGCACATACGGAGATTCCACCAGCCCCCGCTCTCTGAAATGCAAACCAACAAAAGGCAGCCCAATCGCAGCTTTTGAATATTACTTTGGTATTATAGCACCGGAATTGCGGTTTTGCAAGTGTTATTTGAAATAAAATGCGGCATTTGAAGGGAGTACGTCAATGGTGCGCATCAGACAAAAGAAAAAGCAGCGAACAGAATGATGCGCGCCATGGCTGCGCGGCCCGGACAAAGCCGAGAGGCATTCCGTTCCCTCATCAACCTAATGCTTTCCTGTAAGTCCGGTCAAGGCGCACACCTCCTTCACCGTTTTATACTGCTCCATAGTCCCAGTCCTCCGAGGGTAATATAGAGCATTCCCGGAGAACGGTTCAACCCGCATAGAAATCGCCCGGGTCAGCACTCGACCCAGCAGCACAGCCTGTATATATTGTTCGTGACTCATAGAAGAACCCCCTGTTGGTAGCAGCGCATCGCGCTCCACAACAGGGGGTGTAAATTTTGCGAGGTAAAATTGCCGCCGCCTGCACACGGCAAGCAGTTTTGCCCCTCGGCAGGTGGGAATGCCAGTTGCTTTTCGGCGGGAAATGGGGTATTATATAAGTATATTTTTGGCGAGGAGGAACCACCCATGGGAATTGAAATTGGGCTTGATGAATATGCCCATGCGCTGAAGCTTGGGCAGCGGGAGGTTGCAGAGCTGTCCGCCCGGGGGAAGAGCACCAATCCCGTCGTGCTGGACGAGATCCTGCCGGATAACAGCACCAATGTGGTGCAGGATCTGGGCGTACTGGAAATTCCTTCCCAGCAAATCATTGGTACAAAGTCCGCCGGGCGCATCACCGCCTTTTCCCCCAGCTTTCTGCCGCTGCTGAGTCCCCAGTCGGAATTTGCAAACAAGTGGGCAAACCTGTGCGTCGCCCACCTGGGAGAGGTTGGCATCCGGGAGCCCATTATCTGCTATGAATATCTGGGCAGATTCTATGTCCAGGAGGGCAACAAGCGGGTATCCGTGCTGCGCTATTTCGGTGCGCCAAGGATCCCCGCCACGGTGCACCGGATCGTGCCGCCCATGGACGGCACGCCGCGCATTCAGGCCTACTACGAATTCCTGGATTTCTTTAAGGCCAGCAGGCTCTATACCGTTCAGTTCCGCAGACCCGGTGACTATGCCAAGCTGCTGCAGGCCGTGGGCAAAGAGCCCGGAGAAAGCTGGACGGAGGAGGAGCGGCGGACCTTTAACGCCTACTATTCCTATTTTCGGGATGCCTTTTCCCAGCTGGGTTCCCTGCAGGAGGACGTACTTCCCGAGGAGGCGCTGCTGCTGTGGCTCCAGCTGTACAGCTACAAGGACCTGGGCCGATTCTCCGTCTCTGAGATCCGGAAAGCCCTGACAGCCATGCGCTATGATATGCTCTCCGCCGCCAGTCACGACTCCATCAAGGTCCAAACCACCACAGACACCGGAAAGAGCGGCATTTTCTCCCGACTGGCCACGCCGGTCTATCTGAATGTGGCCTTCGTCCACCAGCTTTCCCCGGCGGCCAGCGGCTGGGTGCTGGGCCATGAGCAGGGCAAGGAATATCTTGTGGAAAAGCTGGGCAACAAGCTCACCGTCCGCAGCTATTTCAATGCCGACACCCCAGAGGAGGCCACCCGGCTGCTGGAAGAGGCGGTGAAGGATGGAGCCCAGGTGGTTTTCACCACCGCGCCGCTGCTGCGGGCACCTACGCTGAAGGCCGCCATTGAATATCCCAAGGTTCAATTTCTCAACTGCTCCGTGGACCAGCCCTATTCCAGTGTCCGGTCCTACTATGGCCGGGTCTACGAGGGCAAATTTATTACCGGCGCCATTGCAGGCGCACTGGCCCAAAATAACCGCATCGGCTACATTGCCTCCTATCCCATCTATGGGCAGCTGGCCAATATCAACGCCTTCGCCCTGGGGGCACAGCTGACCAATCCTCGGGCACAGATCGAGCTGCGGTGGTCCTGTGTGGCAGGCAACCCCCAGGCGGATTTCTTTGCCGACGGCATCCGCGTGATCTCCAACCGGGATGCGCCGGGGCAGAACCGGATGTATCTGGATTTTTGCAGCTACGGCACCTATCTGATGGACGACAAGGGGGAGCTGGTCCCCCTGGGCTCTCCAGTGTGGGTATGGGGCAAGTTCTATGAATATGTGCTCAATTCCATATTCTCCGGCACCTGGAAAAGCGAAAAAACCGGCTATACCGCCTTGAACTACTGGCTGGGTATGGACAGCGGAGTCATTTCCGTGAACCTGTCGGACCGGCTGCCTACAGGGCTGCGGACCCTGGCCGGGTACTTGCAGATGGGCCTGGCCACCCGAATGGTTGACCCATTTGCCCGGCGGATCACTGCCCAGGACGGCACCGTGAAGAACGACGGAACCCACAGCTTCACCCCGGATGAGCTGCTGCACATGGACTGGCTCTGCGACAATGTGCTGGGCGGGCTTCCGGCAGAGGCGGATATTCTCCCCATCTCTCAGGCCATGGTCAAGGAGCTGGGCATCTACCGGGACAGCGGGAAGAAGGGCGACACATGAAGATTCTCTTTCTCTCCGACGAAGAATGCCCCGCCCTTTGGGACTACTATGTGCCGGGCCGTCTGGCTGACTATCAGCTGATCATATCCTGCGGGGACCTGAAGGCCAGCTATCTGAGCTTTCTGGTGACCATGGCCCGGTGCCCCGTGCTCTATGTCCACGGGAACCACGACACCCGCTACGGCAGCAACCCACCCGAGGGCTGCGACTGCATCGACGGCCGCGTGGTGGAATACAACGGTGTGCGGATCATGGGTCTGGGGGGCTGCCTCAAATACCATCCGGGTGAGCACCAGTACACAGACCGGCAGATGCGGGGCCGCATTCTCAAAATGCGCTGGCCCATCCGCAAGGCAGGGGGCGTTGACATTCTCGTCACCCACGCTCCGGCCGAGGGACTGGGGGACAGTGAGGATGTCGCCCACTGGGGCTTCCCTGCTCTGCGGGCCTTTCTGGACAAATACCGGCCCAGCTACCACGTCCATGGCCACGTCCATATGACCTACGGGCAGGGCATTCCCAGGCTGCAAACCTATAACGGAACCACGATCATCAATGCCTACGAGCGCTACGCTCTGGAGCTTCCGGACCGAGAGGTTCCGGAAAAGGATAAAAACAGGCTGATCTGGATGAACGATCCGCCGGAATATGCACGCTGAACAAAGAAGGAAAAAGCTATGTTTGAAGGTTTTACCCCGGAAACCATTGATTTTCTCTGGGGCATTCGCATGAATAACAACCGGGACTGGTTCCTGGAGCACAAAAAGCAATATGTAGATACCCTCTATACCCCCATGAAGGAACTGGGCCAGCTGCTCTTTGAGCCCTTTCTGGAAAAGCCGGGCAGCATTTTAAAGGTCTCCCGCATCTATCGGGATGCCCGGCTGCACCATCCGCTGCCCTATAAGGAAAGCCTCTGGTGCTGCATCCGGCAGGATGTGGACTGGTGGGCGGAAAATCCCTGCCTGTTCTTTGAGATCCGGCCGGAGGGCGTCAGCTATGGCTTCACCCTCTGGCGGCCCAAGGTGACTACCATGGATGCCTTCCGCCAGAAAATTGCCGCTGCCCCGGAGCCCTTCCTGGGGCTGCTGCGCAAGACGGAGCAGACCACAGGAATCCCCGTCACAGCGGAGTGCTACAAGCGCCCCAAACCCGCCCCAAGCCCCGCACTGGAGCCCTATTTCGCCTGGAAAGGGGACATCAGCTGCATTCGAAATGAGGAAGTCGGCGAAGACCTCTTTGGCCCCGCCCTGGGCGACCGGGCTCGAACGCTCACGGAGCAGCTGATTCCGCTGTATGATTATTTCTGCCAGGTGACGGCAGGGTAAAAGAGGCCTTCCCCGTAGGGGAAGGTTGGGAGAAAAAGCTTCCCCTACGGGGGAGCTGGCTCGGCGCAGCCGAGACTGAGGAGGGGCGTAACGGACGGGAGTGCTACGAAGAAAGCAGCTTACCAACCGCTCTCGCACGCAACACCCCTCTTCCACCACCGCCTACGGCGGCGGTCCCCCTTCCCCGCAGGGGAAGGTTTGCGGGAACTGCGATATTAGAAAAGGAGAATCCCTATGAAGAAAACGATATTCAAAGGCATGGCTACGGCCATGGTGACACCGATGACTCCGGAAGGGGTGGATTATGAAGCCCTGGGCCGGTTTATTGACTTCCAGCTGGAAAGCGGCATCAACGCGCTGGTTGCCGTTGGTACCACCGGCGAAAGCGCGACCCTGACCCCTGAGGAGCGGGAAAAGGTCATTGCCTTTACCATTGACCGGGTGGCGGGCCGGGTGCCTGTCATTGCCGGAACCGGAACCAACAATACCCAGCACGCCGTGAACTTCTCCGTCAGCGCCGCCCGGGCCGGGGCCGATGCCCTGCTGGTGGTGACCCCTTACTATAACAAGGCCACCCAGAATGGCCTTATTGCCCACTTCACCACCATTGCGGACAAGGTGGACAAGCCAATCATTCTCTACAACGTCCCCTCCCGCACCGGCTGCAATCTGTTGCCGGCCACGGTGGAAAAACTGGCAGAGCATCCCAACATTGCCGCCATTAAGGAAGCCAGCGGCAACATGAGCCAGGTGGTGGAGCTGTTTGCCCGGTGCGGCGACAAGATCACCGTCTACTCCGGCGAGGATGGCCTCACTGTGCCCATGCTGGCCATGGGCGGTATGGGCACCATCAGTGTGCTGAGCAATGTGGTACCCAAGCAGGCCGTGGCCATGACCGATGCCTTCTTTGCAGGCCGGGTTCAGGAGGCTGCGGACTGGCAGTGTAGGCTTCTGCCGCTGATCAACGACCTGTTCTGCGAGGTGAACCCCATTCCCGCCAAGGCTGCCGTCAGCGCCATGGGTTATGGCGAGGAGCATATCCGCCTGCCGCTGACCCCCATGGAGCCCGAGAACCGCGCAAAGCTCTTTGCGGAAATGCGCAAGCAGGGGGTGAACGTATGAGAGCGGTTGTCTGCGGCGCCAATGGCGCTATGGGACAGCTGATCTGTGCCGCCCTGGGAGAAGCCCCCGTGGGAAAGGTCAGTGTGGATGGGGAAAACGGCGCCTGCAAGCACTTTTCCGAGCTGCCGGACGTGAAGCCTGAGGTGGTCATCGATTTCTCCCACCATAGCGCTGTGGCAGACGTGCTTCGCTACGCCGTGGCACAGAACTGCGCCGCTGTCATCGGTACTACCGGCCATACGGAGGAAGAAAAGCAGCTGATTCATGATGCCGCCGGGAAAATCCCCGTGTTTTTCAGCGGCAATATGAGCCTGGGGATTGCGGTGCTGTGCCGCCTGGCTGCCCAGGCCGCCGCAGCCTTCCCGGAGGCGGATATTGAAATCCTGGAAATTCACCACAATCGGAAGGTGGATGCCCCCAGCGGCACCGCCCATATGCTCTTCCGGGCAGTGAAGCAGGTCCGGCCCAACGCCGTGGAGCACTGCGGCCGTTCCGGGGAGTGCAAGCGGACAAAGGAGGAGATCGGCATTTCCTCTCTGCGCATGGGCAACGTTGTGGGTGTCCATGAGATCCACATCTGCACCCCCAGCCAGACCCTGACGCTGCGCCACGAGGCCCACAACCGGTCCATGTTCGCCGATGGGGCCGTGGAGGCCGCCCGGTTCGTCCTGGGCAAGCCTGCCGGGCTGTATGATATGGAGTCCCTTCTGGCGGAGGGGCAGGCATGACCTATTTTTGCATGAACGGAGCCGGCAACAGCTTCGTGGTTCTGGATGCCCGGGGGAAGCGCCTGGATTTTCCGGAGCTTGCCAAAAGCCTGTGTGCCCTGCACCGAGCAGATGGCCTGATCGCCGTTGGAAATTCGGACAAGGCCGATTTCAAAATGATCTTTTACAACGCCGATGGTTCTCTGGGGGAAATGTGCGGCAACGGCGCCCGATGCATCTGCCGGTTTGCCCATGACCAGGGCATTGCAGGGGATACCATGGTTTTTGAGGCAACCGCAGGCCTGGTCCGGGGCTGGCGGGTGGACGAGAGCCAATACCGGGTGGCCCTGAACCTGCCCTCTGTACTGGACCTGCACCGCAAGGGAGATATCGCCTATGTGGAGCTGGGGGCTCCCGGTGTGCCCCACGCCGTCCGGCTGTGGGAAACAGAGGAGGACCTCTTCGCGCACAAGGATGCCCTGCGGGAAGAAATGCGCGCCCTGCGCTTTGACCCGGCCTTCCCCAAGGGAGCCAACGTGAACTACTGCCATCTGGTCGGTGAGGGCGAGGCCCAGGTTCTGACCTTTGAGCGGGGAGTGGAGGATCTCACCCTGGCCTGCGGCACCGGCGCCTGTGCAGTCACAGTCGCTTCCATCCTCAACGATAAAGTTGACGGCAGCAAACCGGTAACCGTACAGCTCCTTGGCGGAGACTTAAATATCTCCTGGGAAAGAGACGAAAATCTCATCTACATGACCGGTCCGGCAACTACGGTGTTTGATGGGGAGATTGATCTTGGGTTTTTAGGTGAATAAATGGAAATGGAGGGAGCTTTTTGTAGCTCCCTCCTGACATATTATACCTCTGTTATATTTCTGTATCTCCCCCTGCAAAGCGTCTCAGTTCTCCGGACATTTTGCGGTAGATATCTTTGTAGTGTGACTTGGGGGATACCTGTTTAATATTTAATTCGCTGCTTTTCTCATTGAATATCGCCCCCAGACGGTACAGGTTCCTGTACATGAGCAATCCATTTGCTTCTTCCAGAATCTGTTTTGCAAGCAATGAATCTGTTCTTCTGCAGAAAATCACAAATGTAAAGTATATTGGCTGTTTTTTCTCTTCTTTTCCAATATTTTCCTTCCAGAATTCCCCGAAAAAATCATTCAGCTGTTTTGTATGTTCGTCTTTCAAGGTTTCTGTTTCGATCACGGACAATATATGGACTTCTGAGGCCTCCGCTTTTTTATAAAAAACAGCATTTCCCTGATCTGAAAAATCGAATTCCCGCTCTTTTTCATAGCCATCCGCTACACAGGATTTCTTTATATTTTCTTTTACATGGTCATCTTCTTCATATGGATATA
>OGFF01002797.1_pt1 | contig 14297 bp, 15 predicted proteins | sample 1570751 | NCBI WGS metagenome assembly OGFF01 (sample SAMEA2581951, study PRJEB24529) | metagenome | biome: Human gut stool | place: China | collected 2011 | reverse complement strand
ATCCCCCACGAGGGTCAGAGTCTGGAATCTCTGCTGGCTGCCGCTATTGGTCATATCCAAGGTGAGATACAAGCCGTAGATCTGGATGATCTTCAGGAGGAAGAAACGGGTTATCTGCCCGCCGACCCCGATGTGCGGAATTTTAGTTTCGCCGTTGTGGAGGGCAAGCTGTACTTCCGGGAAAACAGCCTCATGCGTCCGGTATCGGTATCGGCCACCGCCGAGCAGCGCATCCGCGGCCTTATCGGTATCCGGGACTGTGTTCGCAAGCTCATTGAATACCAGACGGAGGACTACCCGGAGTCCATGATCCATGCGGAGCAGGCAAACTTAAATACTCTCTACGACAGCTTCGTAGCGAAGTATGGCCGGATCAATAGCCGCACCAATGTCTCCGCCTTTTCTGCCGACAACGCCTATTATCTTCTGTCCTCTCTGGAGGTACGGGACAGCGAGGGGAATTTCCTGCGAAAAGCAGATATGTTCACTAAGCGCACCATTCGGCAAAGAGTGACCATCACCTCTGTAGACACTGCCTCGGAGGCACTAGCCCTGTCACTGGCTGAAAAAGCAAAAGTGGACATGCCCTACATGATGGAGCTGACCCGTAAGAGTGAGGATGCCATTCTTTCTGACTTGAGGGGCGTCATCTTCCTGAATCCGGCTCATGACGGGAATGAGGATGTGGCTCATAAGTATCTGCCAGCGGATGAATACCTTTCCGGCAATGTCCGGGAGAAGCTGCGGACGGCAAGATTATTTGCCGAGAAGGACGAGCGGTACACCGTCAATGTTCAGTCTCTGGAAGCGGTGCAGCCCGTTGACCTGACAGCGGGAGAAATCACTGTCAGATTGGGCGCTGCATGGCTTCCCCCGGATGTCATTCAGGATTTCATGTTTGAATTGCTGCGCACCCCGTTCATCTATAAACGGAATATCAAGGTGCATTACAGTACCTATACCGGCGAATGGAATATCGAGGGGAAAAGTCTGGACAGAGCCAACGTTCGCTCCGACAGCACCTTTGGTACAGAGCGCGTCAACGCCTACAGGATCATTGAGGAAACGCTGAATCTGCGGGATGTGCGTATTTTCGATTATACGTATGACAGAGACGGTCGAAAAATCGCTATTCTGAATGCAAAGCAGACCGCCATTGCTCAGGGAAAGCAGGAGCAGATCAAGCAGGAATTTGCTGACTGGATATGGGCCGACCCCAATCGCCGGGAGCGGCTGACGGCGCTCTACAATGAAAAGTTCAACAGCATCCGCCCCAGAGAGTACGACGGAAGCCATCTGAACTTTGTAGGTATCAACCCGGAAATTACGCTCAGACCCCATCAGGTGAATGCCATTGCCCACATCCTTTATGGTGGAAATACCCTGCTGGCACACACGGTGGGTGCAGGGAAGACGTTCGAGATGGTAGCTGCCGCTCAGGAGAGCAAGCGTCTGGGATTGTGCCAAAAGAGCCTGTTTGTGGTGCCAAATCATCTGACCGAGCAATGGGCCTCCGAATACTTGCAGCTCTACCCCGCCGCCAACATTCTGGTTGCCACCAAGAAGGATTTTGAAACCAAGAACCGGAAACGGTTCTGTTCCCGAATCGCTACCGGCGACTACGACGCCATTATCATCGGCCACAGTCAGTTTGAGAAGATCCCTATGTCTCCGGAACGGCAGAGGTTCATACTGGAGCAACAGAAACAGGAGATTCTGGACGGCATTCAGGAGCTGAAGCGCAATAACGGCGACAATTTCTCCGTGAAGCAGCTGGAGCGCAGTAAGAAAAGCATTCAGCAGAAGTTGGACAGGCTCAATGACCAGAGCCGCAAGGATGATGTCATCACCTTTGAGGAACTGGGCGTTGACCGGATTTTTGTGGATGAAGCCCACATGTTCAAGAATCTCGCCGCGTTTACAAAAATGCGCAATGTGGCCGGTATCTCCCAGACGGAAGCACAGAAGTCCAGCGACCTCTATATGAAATGCCGCTATCTGGACGAATTGACCGGAGGACGAGGCGTGGTATTTGCCACCGGCACTCCCATCTCCAACAGTATGGTGGAGCTTTATACCATGCAGAAATATCTGCAATACCACACACTGGAAGAGAAAGGGCTGCTCCACTTTGACGCATGGGCGTCCACCTTTGGTGAGACCGTCACCGCCATTGAGCTTGCCCCGGAAGGCACCGGCTACCGGTCGAAAACCCGGTTCGCCAAATTCTTCAATCTTCCGGAGCTGATGTCCATGTTCAAGGAAATCGCGGACATCCAAACGGTGGATATGCTGAAGCTGCCTGTACCGGAGGCAGAGTATCATAATGTAGTGTTACAGCCCTCGGAGCAGCAGAAGAAGATCGTCGCCAGTCTTTCCGAGCGGGCGGAAAAGGTGCGCAATAAGCAGGTAGATTCCAACGAGGACAATATGCTGGTCATCACCAACGATGGCCGGAAGCTGGCATTGGATCAGCGGCTCATTAACCCCACGCTGCCAGACAGCGATACCGGGAAAGTCGCCGTCTGCGCCGAAAATGTGTATAGCATCTGGGCGCGGACAGCCGAGAAAAAGTCCACGCAGATGGTTTTCGTTGACCTCTCCACCCCGCACAACGACGGGCAGTTCAATGTGTATGACGATCTGAAAAAGAAACTGTTGGCCAAGGGCATCCCGGAATCCGAAATTGCCTACATCCACAACGCCAAAACGGAAGCTGCCAAAAAGGAGCTGTTTGGGAAGGTGCGCTCCGGCGAGGTGCGGGTGCTGATTGGCTCCACCCAGAAAATGGGAGCCGGAACCAACGCTCAGCGGAAACTCATTGCCCTGCACCATATGGATTGCCCATGGCGGCCATCTGACTTACAGCAGCGGGAGGGGCGCATTATCCGTCAGGGCAATGAAAACCCAAAGGTAGACATCTACACCTATGTGACAGAGAACACCTTTGACAGCTATCTGTATCAGCTGGTGGAGGGCAAGCAGAAGTTCATCGGCCAGATCATGACCTCCAAATCCCCGGTGCGCAGTGCGGAAGACATTGATGAAACCGCTCTGAGCTATGCCGAGATCAAGGCGCTGTGTTCCGGAAATCCTCAAATCAAGGAGAAAATGGACTTAGATATTGAGGTGCAGAAGCTAAAACTCCAGCGCTCGAACCACATGAGCCAGCGGTACGCGCTGGAAGATAAGCTCATTCACAGCTTCCCTATGCAAATCGCGTCCACGCGGCAGATGATAGATGGTCTCCGGTCAGATATGGTACTGCTCAAAGAGGACACGCATCCAAACGAGGGCGGTTTCAGCCCCATGGTGATAGACGGGCGCACCTTCACGGAGAAGAAAGCTGCCGGTACTGCCCTTCTGGATGCCTGCAATACCATGACCGGTACCGATCCCGTTTCTCTCGGCTCCTACCGAGGCTTTCAGATGACGCTCTGCTTTGACAGCTTTGAAAAGCTGTTCAAGATTTCCATGCAGGGTGCGCTGACCTACAAAGTTGGTCTGGGTACGGATATTTTTGGCAACATCCAGCGCATAGATAACCTGCTGGAAAGTATGCCGACACGACAGATTGAATACAAGGAGAAGCTGAAAAATCTGGAAATTCAGGTTGAGAACGCCAAGCAGGAGGTTGCGAAGCCTTTTCCCAGAGAGGACGAGCTAAAAGAAAAATCCGCCCGTCTGGATCAGCTGAACATCCTGCTGAATATGGACAAGCGGGAAAATGAGATCGTGGATGGCATACAGGATGAAGGCGAAATCCAGCCCCAGCGGGAATCCCGTGATTGGGAGCGGTAAACACTTCGCACATTTGCTTGCTTTCTGGAAATGCGATATAATGGAAGAAAAAGGAGTTGTCCATTATGTTGTTTTCCAAAAAGAAAATGCGTTATGTAACCCTGAGTGATTCCGAGCTGCGTCTTGCCAAATACGCGCTTCTCCAGTTCCGCAATGCCCTCATTGCCAAGGGATTACCCACGGAGGACGTAAACGGCCTCTTATTGAAGCTCTACAAGTAAGCAAATCCACCGCTTTTATTGACAATGCTCTCTTGCTGGGTCTGAAAAATGTTACATATAGCCTCCATCGAAGCAGGAAAAACGTTACACACCATTTAACATAACCGGAGAATAATGTTACACTGGCCGTATTATGATATGCTTAGAGGGTGGCCGAATAAAAGGCGGAATGGGAATCGAGCTGATCGAAGCCAAATCCGGGAACGATTTCAAAGTACATTCCGCCATGGACAGAATCCGCAGAACAGAGGGTTGGAAATTTGAAAAGGCAACCGTGCTCTGCAAAGGAAATATCGAATCCGTTGACGGGGTGTGGTATTATCCATGGTATATGGTCATGTTCATGAAAGCCTATCAGCCGCCAAAAGAGATGAAATACGAAATTGATTTAAGCGCATTGCAATAATCCAAACCGGAAAATAGCATCTGTCTTCACCGGCAGATGCTTTTTTCTATACCCGAAAATGAAAGGAAGGCGATATTTATCACAAATCAGGAATTAAACACACGTCTCTACCAAAAGATGTTTGATGAACAGGAACACTACCGGCAGCACCTTTTGACGTTACCTCCAGCGGAAATTCTGGACAGCGCCTACGAGTACACCATCCGGGAGGACATTCTGTTATCCCTGGAATACAATGACCTAACAACCAAGCAGTGTCAGGCACTTCTCAAATCCGAGCATCCCTTGCAGGATGTATTTCGGGTCTGGGAGCATCACGAAAGTCCCCATATGGAGGAAGTGCAGGCCATTATCGAAGCAAAGGCGAATGATATGTGCCATCTGTATGCCCAAAAGGCACACCGAGAGGAGCGATAGCCCGTGGCATACTTCACCCCGGAGGATATTCAGCAGGCAAAACAGCTGGATTTGCTGACATATCTTCAAATCAATGAGCCGGATCAGTTGGTAAGGGTATCCAGCGATACCTACTGCACCAAAGAACACGATTCCCTCAAAATCAGCAACGGGAAATGGCACTGGTTCTCCCGGCAAACGGGCGGCAAAACAGCCCTTGACTATCTCGTGAAGGTCAAGGGCTGTTCTTTTATGGAGGCTATGGAGATCATTCATGGCGCGCCCCTGCCTAAGACGATCCCCGCACCGGTTCCCAAGGCAGAATCAAAAAAGCTGCTGCTCCCTGAGCGGAACGGCAACGCGGACGCCGTGATCCGCTATCTGAAAGGCCGCGGCATCCATGACGTTATTATCCGCTACTGTCTGGAAAACGACTTGCTCTTTGAATCCCGGAAATACCACAGTGCCGTATTTCTGGGCTATGACAAAGACGGCAATGCCCGCTATGGCAATGTCCGGGGAACCGTTGGTAACTACAAAGGGGAGCTGTCCGGCAGCGACAAGCACTACTCCTTCTCCATTCCCGGAAGCAGCCAGACCGTTCATGTTTTTGAGTCTGCCATTGACGCCCTGAGCTACGCCACTCTGGAGCTGTTCGAGGGAAAGAACTGGCACGAAGATCCTCTGCTATCCCTTGCAGGTGTGTTTATCACCAAACGGGAAGATGTGGTGCCGGTTGCCCTATCCCGGTATCTGGCAGATCACCCGGAGATTCATACGCTGCGGCTCCATCTGGACAACGATGCCGTTGGCCGGGGCGCGGTGGCCGGAATCGTCGGCGGTCTGCGTGACAGGTACGAGATTTGGGACGAGCCGCCCAAGTACGGCAAGGATGTCAACGACCAGCTCAAAATCAGGGTTGGATTGAAGCGAAAGGAGTATTTTTGCCGTTGAAAATCAATATTTATCAGATCAACACAGGCCGGGACCCCAAGCAGCTTAAATTCCTGTGTCTGGACACCGCTCGTCGGATTCTGCATTCCGCGGAGCCGGACAGTGCCGCCTACGATAAGGTCTACTCCGGGGATGTGAAATGCCGGAATCTGGAGGATGTATTCACTCTCTTTAATTCCGGCAGACCGGAGGGCTTCCGGGGACACATCCTCTCCGTCTCGGATGTTGTGGAAGTGGAGGATGCCGCCGGCATCACACCGGGCTTCTACTTCTGTGACAGCTTTGGATTCAAGGAAATTCCTTTTCAGCCGGAGCTTGCCAACGATGTTGTCCAGTCACCCACCATCCAGGTGGTCCTGGTGGAGCCTGGAAAGCTGGCCCGGATCGCAGAAGTCGGCACTACCTTGGATGCCATGCAGCGAACAGTAGGCGGCGACATTGAAGCCTATTACCCTTTCGAGGAACAGGTCTGTATCGTCTGCAACGAGGAAGGAAAAATCAACGGTCTGCCCCTGAACCGGGCCATCCGGGATGAGGATACCGGAGATATTGCGGATATTATCGCCGGTACTTTCTTCATCTGCGATTGCAGCGGCGAATCCTTCGGCAGCCTTTCCACGGAGCAGCAAAAGCGGTATCTGGAAAAATACCGCAACCCGGAACGGTTCTTCCGGGTTGGCGAAACCATTGAGGCCGTTCCGTACAAGCCGAAGGAGCAGGAGCGCTGAATGGAAAATCAGAAAGGAGGTGATGCCCATTTGACAACAAAACCCACCGCATCCAGCACCCAAGGGAGGTCCCGGAAAGTGCCGATTTCCCCGGAAGAAAAGCTCTGGCTAAAAGAGAAATTGAGACAATCCCAGTACGATGAGTACATGCAGAGCTGCCGGGAGGCATGGCTGTTTCTTCGGCCCGGTCATAAAAAGAACTACCAGTAGGAGGCTTGTCATTTATAGAGCAAGCATCGCCTTTTGTCCCCAAAAGTCAGCTTGCCAGGGCGTATCCCTGAAACCCTCTGTCTATAAGGAGTGAAATGAACAATAGAAACTATGAAATTAAGGTCCGGCTAACACAAGCGGAAATGGTACATCTAACCCGGCTGGTCAGCGCTTCCGGTCTGTCCCGAGAAACCTATCTGCGCAAGCTTATTTCCGGCGTTGTTCCCAAGGAAGCACCGCCTCCTGACTTCTTTGCCATGGTGCGGGAGCTGCATCACATCGGGAACAACCTCAACCAAATCGCTATGAAAGCCCATGCGTTGAATGTCATTGATGCCAAGCACTATGACGACGGTGTTCTGCTGTTTGAGGAAGCTGTTCAGAAAATCCTGGCAGCGGTTCTCGATCCTGTACCTATGGAGCACTGACCTATGGCAGTTACCTCTATCTGGCGTGTCCATGGCCGCATTGGGAAGGTTCTGGACTATGTGGAAAACGAAGAGAAAACCACCGCCGTTTCCAGCGACGACGGTGACTTGTCCGATGTCATTGACTACGCCATCCAGCAGCGCAAGACCAGTCAAACCCAGGTGCGGGACGGAGAGGAAGTGGTTCAGCGATTTGTGTCCGGTATCAACTGCCATCCCAATACCGCAAAAATGGAGATGCAGAAAATCAAGAAATTCTACGGGAAAGAGGATGGTGTCATTGCTTACCACGGCTACCAGTCCTTTGCTCCCGGCGAGGCCACCCCAGAAATTGCCCATGAAATTGGAATCAAGCTGGCACAGCAGCTGTGGGGAGATCGGTATCAGGTGCTTGTAGCCACCCACCTGGACCGTGCCAACCATCTGCACTCCCATTTTGTTATCAATACGGTCTCCTTTGTGGACGGCATCAAATACCACCGCACCAAGGAGGATTATAAGGAAATGCAGCGAGCGTCCGATGCCCTCTGCAGGGAGTACGGCTTGTCCGTGATTCGGAATCCCAAAGGCCGGGGCAAGACCTACAGTGAATGGGCCGCTGAAAGAGATGGAAAGCCCACGCTGCGCGGTGTCATCCGCTCTGACATTGACCGTGCCATTCTGGCCTCCACCACCCAGCGGAATTTTCAGGAAGCCATGCAGGCCATGGGCTACACTTTCAAAACCCGCACTCCGGATGGGCAGCCCCTCAAATATCCGGCGTTGAAACCGCCCGGAGCAAAAGGATACTTCCGCTTCCACCGACTGGGGCCTGGGTATTCTCTGACCGAAATTCTGGACCGGGTTTACGACAATGTACGCAGGCAAACCCCATTCCCAGAGGCGGACCGGATGGCAAAGCAGCGCAACCCCTTTATTCCTTATCCCAAAGCCAAGGGCATTCACGCCCTGTATTTGCGCTACTGCTATGAGCTGCGCATCATCCAAAAGCATCCGGCATCCGTGAAACGGGTGCCTTTTTCTATGCGGCAGGACCTGATCCTTCTGGACAAGCTGGATGCGGAGACCCGCTTCCTTGCCAAGCACGAATACGGCACCGCCGCTGAACTGGAATCCCACAAGGAAAAATCCACAGACAGAATTTCCAAGCTGGAACAGGAGCGTAACGCACTCCGCAGCCAGCTTCGGGCAGCCACCCGCAGGGAGGATGCCCCCGCGGTGGAAAGCCTTAAATCTCGTATCAAAGAGGTATCCTCTGAGATAAAAACACTGCGTCAGGAGGTGAAATTATGTGACGGAATTGAAGCCCGTTCCGCTCTGATGGAGCGGAATCTGGAGCAACTACAGCAGGAACAGGAAATCGAAAGGAAGGAGGAAGAACAGCATGAGCTATTCCGGCGAGGCGGCAGATCAGGTCGTCCGTCTGAGCTTGAACGGCGTTGAGGTTGCGGCAAAATTGTCCGGCTCCGCCGCCAAGCAGCTGGCCATCATGATTTACGCCATTTTGAAAGACCAGAAGAAAACCAAAGGCAAAATCCGTCTGACCAATATGCTCCGCTCCGGCAAGGAGCTGAAGGTGTTCGCCGTCAAGGATGGGGACCTCCAGAAATTCTGCGAGGAGGCCAAGAAGTACGGTGTTCTTTATTGTGTCCTCAAAGACAAAAACGCCACCGATGGCATTACGGACATTATGGTGCGGGCAGAGGACGCCGCCAAGGTCAACCGCATTTTTACCCGGTTCGGTCTTGCCACTGTGGATTTGGCGTCTCTCAAAACAGAGCTTGTCAAGGAGCAGAATAAGGCCCGTACCGAGGAGGACGCGGATGTGCGCTCCGGTTCTGACAAACCCCATAACGATGATTTCGTGAAGGAGCTGTTTGGTGAGGACCCGGAGAAACACATTGTGGAGGAAAACCCTCAGATCGGACGGACCGAGGCCGAACGTCCGTCCGAGAGTACATCGCAGAGCAGATGGGCCGCAGAAATGTCTTCTGACCGCCCCTCTGTCCGTGAGGCGATGAAAATCATTCGGCAGGAAAGGGCTGCACACCAGCCCCAGAATACCATTGCCGAAAAGGCGGTGGAAAAAATTGCGAAAGGAAAGGAACGATGAAATGAACGAAATTTTTGACAAGGAGGAATGGGCCAGCCGCAAGCAGCAGGACCGGGAAGCTGCCTATGCCATGGTAGATGACACTCTGAAAAAGATGGGTACAAACGGAAAGGCTTTCCAGACCTACCTGGATGTGCAGTCCAAATTCGAGCGGTATTCCGTCAGCAATGCCTTGTTGGTTGCCGCCCAGAAACCGGAGGCCACCGATCTGGGAGATGCCAATTTCTGGCGTGGCCGGGGCGGCTATATCCGAAAGGGAGAATCCGGCATTCTTCTCATGGAACCAGGAAATTCCTACACTCGAAAGGATGGTTCCAAAGGTGTCAACATCCATATCAAGCGTGTCTTTGATATTTCCCAGACCACGTTGACCCCCACAAAGCAGCCTGCTGTCAGCCAGGACACCCGGCTGCTTCTCAACGCTATGGTGCGCTACGCCCCCTGCAAAGTGGACTTCCGGGACGAGCTGCCGGATGGGCAAAGTGCCCTCTACAGTCCCCAGGAGAAAACCGTCTTTGTTCGGCGGGGCCAGTCCATGGAGGACGTATTCCGGGGTGTGGCCCAGGAGCTTGCCCACGCCTATCTGGATACCGGGAACTACAGCCGGGAAAACAATATATTTCTCGCCCAATGTGTTGGCAATATTCTCTGCCAGCGCAATGGGATCGATGGCAAAAGTCTTGCCGTCACCCAGCTGCCCCAGAAGTATACGGAGATGGAGCCGAAGCAGCTGCGGGAATATCTAAAATCCATCCGCACCGCCGCCAATCAGATCTCCGCTGATATGTTCCGCTTCCTGGATGCCAAAAGCCACGGCAGCCGACAGCGGGACGATGCCCGGTAAAGGAGGTGCGCATGGCAGAAGTACAGCATCTGATCCAGGTCAGCGACTATGAGCAGCGGCTCATGGTCAATGGCCTGAACGCCTTCCGCAATTTTCTTCTCCGGGAGGGCAAGCCCACGGAGGACATCAACGCCCTGCTGATCAAGGTCATTGACGCGCCGGAGAAGAAGCCGAAAAGGAAGTTTGACCGTGAACGATAAGCTGTCCCGGCAGAACTGTATTCTCTATGTCTGCGGCATTCTCCCGGTGGTCTGGCTGGCCCTGCTGGCGGCTCCTCTATTGGAGGGCGGCCTGGGCACGCTGCTGGAGGGCTTCGGCACGGCATTGGAAAATCCCTTTCACATCATCTGGTGTGACAAGAGCCTCAAAACGCTGCTGATTTTCCTCATGCTCTATGGCCTGGGCATTGGCATCTACGTTTCCAACGAGCGTGTCTACAGGCGGCGGGAGGAACAGGGTTCTGCCCGGTGGGGCGATCCCGGGGCAGTCAGCAAGAAATACCGCCAAGGTGGAAATGAAAATAAACTGCTGACCCAGCAGGTGGCGTTGGGCTTGGACGGTAGGAAGCACCGCCGGAACTTAAATGTCCTGATCTGCGGTGGTTCCGGTGCCGGTAAGACTCGCTTTTATGCGAAGCCGAATATCATGCAGGCCAACACTTCCTTTGTGATCCTGGACCCCAAGGGAGAACTGCTGCGAGACACCGGACATCTGCTGGAGGAAAAGGGGTATGCCATTAAGGTTCTGGATCTCATCAACCCGGAACGAAGCCACTGCTACAATCCCTTTGTGTATCTCCGGGACGACGATGACATTCAGCGGCTTGCCACCAACATTATGAAGAACACCACCCCAAAGGACAGCAAATCCTCCGACCACTTCTGGGAGGATATGGCGGCCATGCTTCTAAAGGCTCTCATTTCCTATCTCCACTACGAGGCACCCCCAGAGGAGCAGAATTTCCCCATGGTCATGGACATGATCCGGGCCGGGGATGTGAAGGAGGACAACGAGGAATATGTATCTACCCTGGACGAGCTGTTCGAGCGGCTGGAACGTAGAAATCCGGAACATATCGCCGTGCGGTACTACAAGGGCTACCACTCCGGCAGCGGTAAGACGTTGAAATCCATCCAAATCACCCTGATTTCCCATCTGGAAAAGTTCAACCTGACTTCTCTTGCGGGAATTACCCAAACGGATGAAATGGAGCTTGGGGAAATCGGAGAGCGGAAAACCGCCGTTTTTGCGGTGATCCCGGACAGCGACAGCTCCTACAACTTCATCGTCGGAATGCTCTACACCCAGCTGTTCCAGCAGCTCTACCGAAAAGCGGACTTTGAGCATGGCGGACGGCTGCCGGTCCATGTCCACTTTGTCATGGACGAGTTTGCCAATGTGGCCTTGCCGGATGATTTCGACAAGCTTCTTGCCACCATGCGCAGCCGGGAGATTTCCGTCAGCATCATTCTCCAGAATCTGGCCCAGCTGAAAGCACTCTTTGATAAGCAATGGGAAAGCATCGTAGGCAACTGCGATACCTTCCTATACTTAGGCGGCAACGAACAATCCACCCACGAGTATGTGTCCAAGCTGCTGGGGAAGCAGACCATCGACACCAACACCTACGGCCAATCCAAAGGCCGCAGCGGAAGCTACACCACCAACTTTCAGACTGCCGGACGGGAGCTGATGACCCCGGATGAAGTGCGTATGCTGGACAACCGCTACGCGCTTCTTTTTATTCGGGGCGAACGCCCTGTGAAGGATCTGAAATACAACATCCTCAAGCACCCCAACGTGGCTCTCACCACAGATGGAAAGGCTGTGGCCTACCAGCACGGCACAGACCCGTTAAGTGTTGCCGCTGTTTCCATCAACTTGGAAAAGCTGAAACAGGCTGTTCCCGAGGATGCTGACACCGGGGATTATGTCGTCCTCACCGAGGAGGAAGTCTATGACTTCATGCGCAAGAAAGCGCAGGAAAATAACCAAAATCAAAATTCTAACAAACATCAGGAGGTAACTTATGAAAAACATGATCCACAACATCATTCATCCCACCACCCGTCGGACTTCTAACCGCTTGCCCATGCCCGAACCCGTCCGCAAAGGGTTCCGCCGCTACAGCTGCGCTGTGCTCACCGGTGCCATGATCCTGGGTCTGGCCACGCCCGCCTATGCCGCGGGCGACCCGCTGACCGTGGTCAACAACCTGAGTACCTTTATCTTCGGCCTGATTCGGGCCGTGGGCCTCATTCTGCTGGGTTGGGGCATTGTCCAGGTGGGCCTTTCCTTGCAGTCCCATGACCCCTCCCAGCGGAGCAACGGCTTCCTGACTCTGGCCGGTGGTATCGTCATCACCTTCGCCAAGGAGATTCTGGACCTGATCATTGCGTAAGAAACCACAAAGGGCAGGCCACAGGGCCTGCCCAGGATAGGAGGTGAAAACCATTGTCAGACAACTGGGTCGTACAAAACCTGGAAAAAGCCCTGAATGTCTGGAATGACAAGCTCAGTGAGATCTGGCAGCTCATTACCCAGTCCCCCACCAGCTTTAAGGGCGGCACCCTTTGGAATGTGGTGTCCAGCATCCACGGTGCCTTGCAGGCCATAGGTTATGCCCTGCTGGTGCTGTTCTTTGTGATCGGTGTTATGAAAACCTGTGGCTCCCTGACGGAAGTCAAACGCCCGGAACACGCATTGCGGCTGTTCGTGCGGTTTGCCCTTGCTAAGGGCGTGATCTCCTACGGCATGGAGTTGATGCTGGCACTATTGGACATTGTGCAGGGGGTGATCTCCACCATCATGCAGGCAGCTGGCTTTGGACAGCCCCAGTCCGCTGTGCTGCCATCTGAAATTGTTTCGGCCATTGAGGACTGCGGGTTCTTTGAATCCATCCCGTTGTGGGCCGTCACGCTGATCGGCGGTCTGTTCATCTGGGTGCTGTCTTTTCAGATGATCCTCAGCGTTTACGGACGCTTCTTCAAAATGTATATGTACACAGCCATTGCCCCCATTCCGCTATCCACCTTTGTCGGGGAACCCACCCAGAGCATTGGCAAGAGCTTTCTTAAAAGCTACGCCTCTGTCTGTCTGGAAGGAGCCGTCATTGTGTTGGCCTGCGTGATTTTCTCCGCCTTTGCATCCTCGCCCCCTGTGGTGGATGCGGGGGCGGCAGCGGCCAGCATGGTGTGGAGCTATATCGGAGAGCTGATTTTCAATATGCTCATTCTCGTAGGTTCTGTGAAAATGGCAGATCGGGTGGTGCGGGAGATGATGGGATTATAATATTAAATCGTGCGATTCCTCTTGATAATTTCGTTCGATTCGTATATAATGAGAGTACATCGAAAGGAGGTTTGATCTATGTCCATTACCGCAACTGAACTAAAGCTCAATCTCGGAAAGTATCTTCTGCTGGCAGCCACGCAGGACATCTATATTACCCGCAACGGAAAAACCATCGCTAAGCTGGTTTCACCTTATCAGGATCGTGTGGACACAGTGGATACCCTATTTGGCAGTGTCCCCGATACCATGACATTGGAAGAAGCACGGGAGGAGCGATTGAATTCCTTATGAAGGCAATCTTGGATACCTGCGTTGTCATTGATTTTCTGCAAAAGAGAGAACCTTTTGCGAATACCGCACTGCAAATTTTCCGGGCTGCTGCCGGAGAACAGTTTACCGGCTGCATTACCGCAAAGTCCGCTACGGATATTTACTATCTGACGCACCGTTGTACACACAGCGATGAAAAGGCCCGGAATATCCTCAATAGTTTGCTCAGTATTGTTAGTATGCTGGACAGCACAGCGGTAGATGTCTTTCATGCGCTATCCTCGGAAACCACGGATTTTGAGGATGCAGTCATGATAGAAACCGCTATCCGCTCTAAAGTGGACTGCATTGTCACGAGGAACACAAAAGACTACCTAAAATCTCCGGTTCCGGTATACACCCCGGATGATTTTATGAAAGCCCTGGAAGACGAAATCGTATAAGCATTTCCTCTTTAGAAATCTCTGGAAGTTTTGCCTATCTTTCTCACGAGAAATTCAATTACAACACAATCATTCTAACTTATCGGCTACTCTGTAAATTTTCAGAGTAGCCGATTTTCTATTGAAGGAGGAAACCATTGGAAGTAAAAATCAACAAAGAAATTCAGTCCTACAGTGAATCCATGTTCT
>OGFF01002793.1_pt1 | contig 14310 bp, 12 predicted proteins | sample 1570751 | NCBI WGS metagenome assembly OGFF01 (sample SAMEA2581951, study PRJEB24529) | metagenome | biome: Human gut stool | place: China | collected 2011 | reverse complement strand
CTTTGATTTTTGAGTTGAGAAAGATTGTTGGTTGTGAATATCTTTTCTTATTTGCAGCTGATTGTGACCCTGATGAGCATCTTGTGAACTATTATAGTCAAAAGTTGAAATTTAAGAAAGCAGATGAGCATAGTGCAGCAATGCCGATTTATGATTTTACATGCAAGTTCATGTATCAGGAAATTGCGGAATTAGAAGAGAAGCGAATGAAGTTCTATGAGAACTTTAATCATGACGAAGATGCTGTCTAACCTGGATATTGCATAGTAAAATTAAACATGTGAAGGTTATTAAACGCTAAGTATTTGAACATCAAATAAAAAACTAACCTTCACATGGACAAAATTAATAAACTTCCGGTTATATAACCAAACAAAATCGGTAGGAATTACTCTTCCTAGTGTGAAGAAACTCTCAGTTGTGGCAAAAACCAAAAGTTTACTCCTCTCTTCTTTCCGAGGCATGGCAATCTTGAAAGAGGCAGAGAAGCGACTTGCTTTGGCCAACCAGCTTGCATCTTGGCTTCATGACAAACGTGCAGCCCATTTAGTTCGCCATTCGTTTGAAGGACAGATATTGACACGTATATTCCAAATCCGTTTGGGTTACAAAGATACCAATGACTAGCTGATGATATAGTTATCATATCGGTTTCAGTCGATAAGTACCCAACCTATTTCTAGCAAATATCATCCCCACAATGAAACTGATGCAATCTCAAAAACTTTTCTTCAGACAACACCTCAAAACAATGCTCTCCTGTACAATGCCCGGTATAGAATTCAACATAAGGATAACGACGCACTAATTCCGAAGAGATTTCCCGTAACTGCTCATCCGTCTCATAATGCTCGCTTAAATGACTGTCCAAAAGATGAAAGCCACCAAGACACAAACGAATAGGTTCCTGGATGGATTCCAAAATATTCAAAATACCGTTATGGGCACAACCTGTAAAGAGAACATCACCCACTACAAATGCCAACTCATGATGAAAAGTATCCTTCACAAACTCCCCACTATCAGCCTTTATCAACAGCGTTCTATCGCCCAAAGGTTGTGCATGATGATGAGCCAGATGAGAATAGACATGAATACCATCCACATAAGAATCCTCTTTGATGAAAACAAACCGATCTCCATGTTTCTGAAAATCCACATCTCCTGTAATAGAATGCAGATAACGCCTGACAGAAGCATATTCAGCCCCAGGAATCTCAGAAGACAAAATTACCTTTGCCTTGTGATTCATCTCTAAAAAGGCAGATAGCCCACCAATATGATCATTATGCCCATGCGAGATCAGACAATAATCAACCTCTCCTAAATCTACACCCAGTTTCTCTGCATTAAGCATGAACAAGTCGGAAGCCCCGGTATCGAGCAGATACCTTCTTCCCCCATATTCCATATAAGCAGATAACCCATGCTCCGTCCCGAGCAAAGGGGTATCTGTACGATTGTCACTCAATATAATGATTCTTCTTTCCATTCTTTCCTATTAACATCCGAATTCTTGTGAAATAACTAGGCAAAAGTACAAATAAAAAACGAGATTTCCCCATTTTTAAGAGAATAATGACGAAGACTCATTGTAAAATCTGCCAGTATAGCCAAAGATGTAGAAGTTTTTCCAAACATCTCTAGAACTGCGGAGGTCATAGCAGACACTATCTCCTACCCTATCCGTAATGCAGGAAAAGATAGAAAAAGGAGAAGTAGATATAGTAGTAGAAGAAGAAGTAGTAGATATAACAACATACAAAAAAGTGCCATCAATCCAAGACTACCTAAAAGATAGCCTTGGAAAGATTAACATAGCAGATATAGGAAAGGAGGCAAATTCTATCATATCGCCTGCATGACCTCCTACCTATCTGTTAGAAGGTAGCCTACCCCCATTGCAACTCTCCAAACTTCTCCAAAAAATATAGATATAAAAAATCAGCCATTAGGCAAGCATCTGCGATACCTATTTCCGGCATAACCTTCCTGTTATGCCGGACGGCTGCGCCCTAAGAAAGCAGCCGAACCGAGGGGAAGAAACCCTAGATAGAGCCTCTCCCCCACTCCCTGCTAAAAGACAAAACCAGCAAACAAGTCCAACTGCAGGGTACCAGAAAGCCGACCCTTTAACTTCTTCACAAGTTTAGCTGCTTTCTTGTCTTCCTGTAGAAATCTGACCAGGCTATTGATAGCCGTATCATGCGCCTCATTCTCGGAACGAAAAAGACCGGTAAAAAGACCTGGCAAGAAAGACCATCCCCTGGTTCCATAGCTTACAAGAACCCCATATGTCCACAATCCATTGGGATGCTGCAATATTCTAATTTCCAGGTTTTCCTCAATCTTCTCTACTTGAGTGCGTGGTTGCAAGTAGAAAAGTACGTCAACCCAAAGATACTCATTGAGTTTAAGTTCAGAAGGAGCACGGACATACCCCAACTGCTTGAGCTTTACATAATCACGTCTGGCAAACTCTATATGCCGATTTCTCATACTTGAGTTGTCTGATGCAAAAAGACCTTCCAACTCCAAAATTTCATCATCTAAAATGTCAGCCATGTTGAAAAAGTTGTGGCAAGGTGGTTAGCCTTGCCGTTTCCTTCTTTAATCTGTTACTCTATAATAATACTGTAGCTTAGCCCCTTTGAGATTATCCTCTGCGTAACAAGCTGCTGCATGATAATACTTATCGTAAAGTTTGGCTAGCTCCATGTTTTTTTCATACCACTGGGCAATCTTATGATTCAACACCATAACAAGTTCAGTAATGTAAACACAATTGTCTTTCCATTCATTGAACGCACGATGGAATGTGTCTGTAACGGCATCCCCTCCAAAAGCATCAGCTATGGAAAAATCCTGCCAAAATGTGGTACGTGGCTTGTAACCTGTCTCACTCTCGATGTTCCACATGGGAACCTTGATTTGAATTGTCTCTGTCATGTTCTTAATCCTTTAAAGTTCAACTTGAATTTATTCTGGATTTCAGATTCACAGCCTTTTTAAGACTTTTGCTATCGTAAAATCCGAGTTTTTTTTAAAGTCATTCCGGCATACCCGTCATCACTTTGCCTTTTTACGTGCTCCCAAAGATGGCTGGCCAAAAAGTCAGAACACCCAACAATCTGTAGAGAATCTTTTCTGGAATACCCAATCTCTGATTGTGGAAGGCTGCTTGAAAAGATTCTCTGCAGATAAAAGCAAGTGATAACAGGTAAGTCAGACCGAAAAAGCACGAGGTTTTATATCGATAGCAAAATTACCTATAGATATAATACATAGACAAACATCGCAACAGTATAAAAAGTTAATTCTGTTTACATAGAAAAAAGCAAGGAAACATCAGTACAGCTTAAGACAAAATAAAAAAAGCCATTGCCTAAGATCCAACAATCTCAGTCAATGGCCACCCCTATCTCTTAGCAGACATTTTACTTAAATGCCTGAATATACTGCTTTAAAGCATCACGTAATATCTCTTCACAACTCTTTTTTGTCTTAATCTTAGTGAGCATAAGCTGCTCATAGTCTTCATCAGACAAATAAGTCTGAACACCATGCATAGTGGCTCTTTTCTCTGCAAGAGACATCTTCTGTTTCTTAACAACAGGCTGTTCATTACCAGGACGTACTGCCTGATTCATATTACTAAACGCTGCGCGAAAATCCTTTCCTGCCATAATTCTAAATATTTATAGATTAAACAATTCTTTAATTACTAAAGAGTAGTCATTTGCTGCTGTACAATAAGGTGAATATGAGAACAGGTCAGTCAGCTCTGTCTGCGCTTCATTTACCTTGATGCAACGTCGAATACCATGCGACAAGACCTTATCACCATATATATCTTTAAGAAAACCCAGCGCCTGACGGACAATGCGAGGTCTCTCATCCAGCATTACAGGTAACAGACCTAATAATTCAAGATCTTTATTCAAGGCAAATCTGCCATTCTTTACCTCATTCAATGCTCCAAGAATGGCAGCCAAACCATTCACAGAAAGTCCTTCCATCTGAACTGGTATAAGCAAATGACTGGCAACAACCATAGCATTGTAAGTTGACTGAGACAATGCTGGAGGGCAATCAATGAAGATATAGTCAAAGAAATCTATAGGATCAGTGATACCTTCACCGGTAAAATCTATGCAAGGACTGCTGATGCAAGCTCCTAACACTTGACGAGGAGATCCGGTATTCTGAAGGAAAGGATCAACATCCTGCATTTTTGCAGAACCTGGAACATAATACGCACCTATCTTAGACTTGTATATAGGAAGACCCTTACAAGCAATCATAGAATCAAAAACAGTAGCACAACCTTCTGGAGCATGGTTCAAAAGGGTTAAGTTACACTGAGGATCCAAGTCTATCTCAAGGATTCTTAGATTCTTATCCTTTCGGAGCATACCAGCTGCAAGATTTTGCACTGTAGTCGTTTTGCCAACGCCACCCTTATTATTGACGATAGCCAAGATCATTTTCAGTCTATTTTCCATATCTTTGACTTTTAATTATTAATTTATGGTGCAAAGATACATTAAATAATTGAAATAAACAAGAGAAATCGCAAAAAAGATTGTTTTCAAACATAATATTTTGCAAACATGTTTGTGTACATAATATTTTGTAAACATCAAACAACTCATATTATACTATTAATCAAATGTTTATAAAAAACAATTAAAATGGTTTTCAAACATACACATTTTATTGTTTTTCTACTTTCGGTTTTACAAACTGCCAAACATACTAACTTTCAAACATAAACGAACTGAGTATAAAAAGGAAAAGGGACAGTTAAGCAACACTATAAAGAAAAGTAGAGCTGATAGAAGTTCCAGCGGAAACACCTACCTCCCTACTCCTCTCTATTAACATCAACAAGAAACATACCTCCCCAAAAGTAACATACAAAAATCAGATAAGGAAAGAAAAGGAGATTGCAGATAATTGATGATAGAATACCAAACAAAATCAAGCAACACCAGGATAAAACTGTTAGGAAACATTCAGGAATACAAACTTACGAAAAAACATCGATCCTTGTTCCAGTCATCAAAAAGATTATAAAACAAATTATTGAATGAAAAATGTAAATTCTCCCCATGAATGATTATCTTTGCAAAGCGTCTGAGAGAAAGACCAACTGAGTGCACGTTGGATGGCATTGTTCGTCACCCTCAGACACACTCTCTGTCCAACCACCGAAAGAATTCTCGACCAAATTCTAACATACATGGTTGCGGTGTTACAAAAAAGAAAGTAAATATGAAATGCATCACAAAGATAATGAACCGAAATGCTAAATGCAAACATGTTTGCTTTCAATCATACACGTTTACATTCTAGCTAGTTTGCCAACTATCAAACAATCAAACAACCAAAGAAAATGTTAGCAAGCTTTGAAAGGAACCAGTGTAAAAAAACAAAAGACTTTGTTTAATTGAAATCAAACATACAGATAATCATATATACGTAATTATCGGTTTGCAAAGAATCAAACAATCAAACATACAAAGTTACATGTATTCATGTAGGCGTGCCAACAGATAAAACAGGAATATTAAAAAGTTACAGAAAACAAAGTAACATGTAACCAAACATACATGTTTACGAACAAATTAAAAAGACATAAAGGACATTTGATATGCCTGCATGTTTTCAAATATTCAAACATACAAACAATCAAACGTCCAAACATTCAAACAAAAAAGGTAAGATCAAAACTAAAAAGAAGCAATGAATCTCAAGTCATAAAGTACATTACAAATAGTAAAACAAAACAACCTAAAACCCTATAAAACACAATAGGAAATACATGTATACAATCATACATGTTTTCATGTAAGCAATATTATAAGTATATTAATAAACTGCATATCAGTAAGTTAACAACTCTAAGAAACACCAGAAAAACTAATTCTAACTTTCAAAGATTCATTCTTTCAAACATGTTTGTTTTCAAACATACAAAGAATTCAATAAAATAGGAATATATTAGTAAATATGAGAAAGTAAACAGGAATAAATAAAAGTCATAGTGTATCGTGAATTTAAACAAGGATTCAATGAAACATATTTTCAAACATACAAAATAGATACCCAATTAAACTCATGTAACAGTTAACAGACTGAACCAGGATAAAACGATACTGTTACAAATATTTTTGTTTTTTAGTTTACAAACATACATGTAAACAAACGATATTGAATAAAAGAGATAATAATATGATAACCCGTATTCTGACTTTATATCTTTCTAGTTAACATGTTTTCGGTTTTTCATGTTTAGAAGTAAACAGCTTCACATAATGCTTATTTTCAAACATTCAAGAAATTTTCCACAGAGTCAACAATATAATAAAATCAGGCAGTAATACGGATAATAAAACATACTAAAACAAAATATCATGTTTACCATGATACAAAGAAACAAGAATGTTTGAGATCAAAAGAACAAAAATCAACCAGACAAACTAGCAATTAAACGAGCAAACAATATATCTTGAAAAAGAAAGAAGGAGAGAGCACAATGATATATAGAGATTCAAAAAAAATGGAAGAGTGACAAATGCAATACGTTTGCGTACGGGTTTTCCATTTATCTGTTTTTTTTGTTTTCAAACATACTTATAAACATATACTATAGCTATATATCTATATATTAATGTATTAAAAAACACAATACAAATATACAAATATACTTGTTTATAGGTTTTCAAACTTTCAAACAGAAATTTAAAGTAAAAGAGAACACATCATCAGGTGAAAAGATTTGGAAAGCTCAATACAAAATAAGATAGTAAAGAATAACAAAAAGTATGTAAGATAGATTATTGATGGGGTAGGGTAGCAGGTATCTTATACAACTATGACAGTTAAGTCTGTCCAAATATAATTAATAAGCATCTGATACAAATTCGTGTTACGGCAGTCACAAATCATCTATGTAGCCACTTATATCTTCAATCATGAACTTTCATGGCAACAGTTCATAAGTTTCCAGAAGGAGTTTCTAACGAAAAATCAGAATTTTTATAAGCAGAGCCTTCAGATTCTGCAAGTCGCTTATCTTTTATATCCATTCATTCTACAATTGGATTGTATAACGCCGCAGTTCCGCCACAAAAAAAAGTCCTCTGCAACAATCTTCTTTGGAACAGCGGCTTCTTGCATTAACTCCTCACCATGAAGAGTCGATAACCTGGCTGCAGCATCCTCCATCTCCTGTATCATTACTTCAGTCATATGTTACGACTACTAAAGTTGATTTACCCCATTCTTAATCTATAGTCAAGACTCCCTACTTTTATGTAGTTTTCAACAGACGATTCCATTCTCATGGTAACTATATAGGTTTACTATCGCCACGTTGCAAATACAATAAGCAAGTAGGGTAGGGGATAAACTAATTCCCATGCTCTGAACAAAATGGATTCTAAAATAAAGTAAATAGCGAACATTTTTATTTGTTTTCAAACATGTTTGCAAACCTGCAAATAAGATATAATTCTATAGATCAGCTATTTACATCATACTACAATCAAGTAAGGTAACCTACATGTAAATGTGCTTACAAACTTTCAAACATACAAACTTTTAATGATAGCGTTCAATCAAGAATGTTATAGATGGGAAAATATCCAGATATTAATGCAAGTAAGAGGTAAAGGAAAATGCCGGAAATATGTTACAGAATAGGGTAGGGGAGAGGACAAAATACAACGAGAAAGGGCATGCCTTGCTGAAGACATGCCCCGTATATACTATTCTTCCTCAGAGATTTCAACAGATGGGATCTCACCAAGATAAGCTCCCATATCCTTCCTGTCTCTCCATACAAAAACATCATTGATAAAATTCATCAACTTCTCATGCTGCTCATGGATGCTATCAACAATTTGATTATAATAGTCTAAATCCTCATCTTTAGAAGTAGAGGTAAGCTGAATGTTCAGGTCATCCAGAGCGTCAAGATGAGCATTGAGCTTGAAATACACTTGCTGATAATATTTCCTTTTCTCCATTTCCTCATGATGAGTAGATTCTAAAATCATTCTCAGACCTTCATCCTGTTCCGAGAAGTCAACTTCTTCTAGCGGAATGAATGCAGTGGCAGCTTCATCGCCAGCCAGGATGAAGAATACAACCAACCTATCTCTACCATGCCAAATGTGATGTGGGTCAGTTTGCAACCAATTCTTCACTTTGCGCACAGATGGAATGGATGAATTGAAACTAGAAATTATTTTCACCATAATCTTATGTATTAATCGTCAAACAATCTACCTTGTACTCCCTTACCTGGCTTTCCATTCATATACGGAACTCCATAATCTTCATAGAGCATCTTGCATACTGAACCACAGATTTTTCTCTCGTTAGTATCAAAATCATCTTTACTATATCTCAAGGCTATTTTCTTCAGCTGCTTGGCAATTTTCTCTAGAATTTCAATTCTTTCTGACTGCGAGTCAACTGTAGAAACAGATTTGCTGATGGCAGTGATATAATAGCTGGACTGCTCAACTCTGAAATGCGCACGAAGGAAGGTGTTGATCTGGGTGATGATCTTGGTCAGTTTTGCACCATAACCTTCAGACAGAATCTTAATCTGTGTTGGTGTAATCGGCTTCTTTGCACCAAGTCTTGCAGTATTACCATTTGTTTCAATGATAAAATAGTAGGCAGTAACAGCACCTCTGGAGTTCTTGCTCTTAACCTTATAATCAAAACAAACGTCACAAAGTCCCTTTTCGTAGAGTTTCCTGATGTCGTTCTTAGCCTTGTCAAGCACTCGCTTCTTGAAATCAGAACCGTTTTTATACTGTTCTTTCTGGATAATGTTGCCCTTTTCATCCTTAATTTCTAGAAGGTTGAACATCTTCTTGATATCATGAACGGTCATGAAGAAGATCTTGTCTTCCTTGTTGCGATACTGACAGCAGAATTCATAGAAGCGTTGTGAGTACACACTCTTGAAGCTCATCTCGATATACATGTCAAAGACAGTAAATTCAGATGAGAGGTTGGTAAAGTAGGGGAGGAGTACTGGAGTAATACCCACAGTGTAGGTCTCTTGATCAGGATGCTCATCCACATACGACAATAAACCAGCATAAATGCGGTGACCGTCTTTGGAATGAAAGACCTTCTTTGAATCAGTGATGTTCTTTAATGCATTGAAGGCATAATCCAAGTTTGAGCTATGCCCGGATACACATTCAAGCAGCTGGCTACGAGTCAGGGTAAGCTGATACTTCTCAGGATGTCCATCTGGAAGATCCTTGTTTTTCTGTATACCACGAAGAATCTGCAACCAACAATTTCTCTCAACTGCAGAAAGATTGCTGATTGCCTGAGTAACATCGTTTGGCTGAGAAATAAAATAGTGTGGATTTTCTGCCAGTATCAATCCATCAACTTTCTTAGGACGCCCAGATTTCTTCTTAGCAATCTTGCCTCCTTCATCGCCAGAAGGTATTACCTCTGCAACGACCTCCTCAATTTCTTCCTTTTTCTTCGCTTTAGCCATAGCTGTATGATTTTAATTTTGGGCACAAAAATACATAATTTCTGCGACAATACTCTTAAAAGAGTCGTAAATTACATTTTTTTAACCTCTAAAAGACAAGACAAAATTATAAAATCTAGAAACAATGAGTTCAAAAAGCAGGAAGTCATTCTATAACTTATTGAAAATCAATAGGGCAATTTGAGTTCTGACCGTAAAAAACATGGTAACAGATTAGAAAATAGATGAGACAAAATTATAAGTAAAAATAATATTTTGAATTACTTTACGACATATATATAATATGGATTGTCGTAAACAAAGTTATTTCACAACTCTTCTTTTGAGTAATCTTTTATTATTATCACTTATAATTATATTGCAGTGTATTGGATTTAATTAATTTATTGGTTTTCATTAAAGTAATACTTTAACATAGGTTACCTATCTTATTACGACAATATTATAAATGATAATTGTTTTTATAGTAAGAAAAGCCAGAGTTTAAAGGCAAAATCACGCTAAGTTTATAATTTTGTCCGGGCTTGAGTTTTAGGGATTTGGATATAATATATAAACTTTTGAATCTCTGAGAGTTAAAACATTGCTGCGACAAAATTATAATATATAGAAAGGAATGATTATCAATTTTTTAACTGGCACTTTGCTACGACAAAATTATAAAAAACCAAAAAATATGATTTTAAAAACGACTATTTAATAATTATGTCGCAAATAAAATCATAATAACTATAATTGTGTCGCATGTGATATGGCATATTATGGAGTATTCTCAATAAATAAAGGCTGTAAAAAGAATACTTTATTAATTGTATAGCGTGATTTTAGGGAGCTGGATGAAGAAAGACTTTAAGGAATATTCCATGTTACTGCGACAAAATTATAAACCAAATCTAATTCTATAGGTGAAGTATTCCAGGATAGAAGTTAACGTTATAATTGTGTCGTAATGTACGCCAAAAATCGAAGTATAAGATAATTATAATTTTGTCGCAACATGATTGTATTTGTTTGTTTATCAGTGAATTGAATGATTTTAATAAAGTAACTTGCGACAAAAATAGAAATACCAAATAGGGCAGGGGATTACTATCTAATATATCTGCGACAAAAAAATAAAGGAAATCAGATAAAAGTAGAACGTTTTACGACTTCGTTGAATTTTTGTCGCAAATAGGTTTAATTGGTTTATTATTCTGTCGTATGATGTATGTTCAGAGCAAATAAAATATATAGAAGGTATACTATAAAGTCCTTTGCTTCAATATGGTATAAGTATTTATAGAAATGTTATCGCGACAAAATTATTGGTTGAATTAGGACGGAATAGCAGCAAACTCATGAATTTGCATGTTATGCGTGAGGATTATGACTTATATTAGAAAGAATAAGAAGACCTTAATATAACACTACCTAACATAAAGATACATTTATTAACGCGCAAAAAAGTCTGTTCTTTCTTTATACGGCCTGGCTTTCAAAAACTTTCCCTCCATGAAGCTAGGAGTTTCCCCTTTCTTCATCATAACGGAGGAAGAAACACCACTATAAGTCTTCTTGCCAGTCTGCTCTTTTTTAAATCTCTATTTTTGGCTTATTTTTTCAGTATCTATAACTAACTGATTTATAATATCTCCCTTTAGCTACCTGCGACATAATTATAAGATGGTGCGACAAAAATATAAACCCATCTGCGACATAATTATAAATCTTAGGTGCTTTGCTGCGACAAAATTATAAGGGTATAATATGAATCTAGATTAACGTTTTTTGCATATAAGATGGTTTGTTAGGATAGATGTGATTACTAGAAGTGATATATTAGAGTAATCATTGTCCAATTAAATAATAGAAATATTCATATATCTATCTGGTAATCTGAATTTAGCAGGTATATTTTAATGAAACGAACTTGAATTGTTTGGCTCAAACTGTTCTTCTTTTGTCTTTTAAATGGCTTTCCTTACTATATATTATTTCGCATTAATAGTATTCTTCAGGATTGCTTCGATTTAGCTCTTTATAAAAATGTCGCACTATTAGAATGAGGATGATTAATATATGTACCATATGATAACATCATCTAACATAAAGAAACATATATTAACGCGCAAAAAAGTCTGTTTTTTCTTTATACGGCTTGGCTTTCAAAAACTTTCCCTCCATGAAGCTGGGAGTTTTCCCTTTCTTCATCATAACGGAATAAGAAACACCACTATAAGTCTTCTTGCCAGTCTGCTCTTTTTTAAATCTCTATTTTTGGCTTATTTTTTCAGTATCTATAACTAACTGATTTATAATATCTCCCTTTAGCTACCTGCGACATAATTATAAGATGATGCGACAAAAATATAAACCCATCTGCGACATAATTATAAACTCTTGGAGATTTGGTGCGACAAAATTATAAAGATATGGGATTTGCGGCAATTAACAGATTTTTCATCTCTCCTTCTCCTGTAGTATTGGTTCTGGACCTTTTCCTCTGTACTCCATATAGGCATTCTTGAGTTTGCTGCGACAAAATTATAAGGAAATAAATGCTTGTAGAATCCTAAGACAAGTTTGGTGATATGAGAAGAGATAGGTACAGGGGGCTTCAAATCAAGAGAAAGCCTTCTTTTTCTTGATTTGTATGGGAGACCAGGCTCTTGGATGATTTGCAATGAAACTTTCCTCGGTAAAATTGCAACAATGTCTTAAATCGCAGAAATATGCCCTTTTTCCTTTTTAGTAGTGTGAAAATGAAGAGAGGGGAGAAGTTGTCTTTGCTATTATGTGATAGATGGAAAAAGAGAAGTATTACCCAAAATATTATGGTGTAGCACTTCTCTTCTTTCTTGAGACCTTCCAGCAACAAAGGACTCTTCTACGTTTCCGATTCTAGGCTAGAAATAGTAAGGCAAAAAACTAGTTCTCTGTATTTTGTGGGACGATTTCTTCATGCAGCCTGTTATGAACTGTGAAAAAATCATTCATTAACTTTATCTATTATTTCTTTCCATTTCTCAGGAGAGTAAGCTGTAACAACTGCAAGAACTGAAACGCCAAGAACAAAAAGTAACATCATATGAATACTCGTTTTCCGTGTGAACCCACGACAGACCTGCTGCAACTAGTAATTTAAAAATATTATTCCCTCTCCCCAAATCCCGAAGATTAAAAGGTGATAGGCTTTTTACGTGCAAGCAAATACGATAAATACGAGTAAACATGATGCAAGGAATTTCTGTATTTTTTTCGGTAGCTACCGGCTGCTTAGACAAAAAATCAGAAATAGCCTTTAGGCGGTACTTGCAGGTTTACGTTTGTCGTAATTTTGCAAAGTAAAAACCTGGCTCCTTGATATTGGATATGGGGCGATAAGGAGATGGTAAGAATCATCGTTGCAATAGGTAAGGAGTCTATATTCGCGATACCTATAAAGAAGTTACTTTGAAGGCATCCCCCCATTGCTGTGACTCCGGAAGTGGTATCAATGGCTTTCACCTGGATGATCATGAAAACAAATGCCATTTTCTGTTGGATTCTGTCAGAAATCTCTTGTTTTGGAAAAAAATGCAGGTGTGAACAAAAAAATACACACCAAAGCAATATCTTTGCAGGCGAAACGTTATCAAAACAATTAATGTAATATACAAATATGGCATTGAATCAAACCAACAAGCTCGTGTGGATTGTGGAGACCATCTATCGGGCACATAAGATTTCCTTCGAGGAACTGAACCGCCGCTGGATGGACAATGTGGATCTGAGCGGAGGCGAGGAGATGTTGAAGCGCACCTTTCACAAGTGGAAGTGGAATATCTTCGACACCTTTGGCTTGTCGATAGAATGCGAAAAGACAGCACCTTATAGGTATTACATCGCCAATGAGAATGACATGAAGAGTGGAAGCATTGGGAATTGGCTATTGAGTACACTGTCAGTGAGCAACTTTCTTCTTGAAAGCAAATCAATCAAAAACAGGATTATCCTTGAAGACGTGCCCAGTGGTAGGGAATATCTGGAGCTCATCATAGATGCAATGAAGAAGAATCGCTTCATTCACATCACCTATTTTACCTACTGGAAAGGTAGCACGCACGATCATTACGTGATGCCATTGTGCGTAAAACTTTTCCGTCAGCGCTGGTATATGGTGGGACGTAATTGGCCGGCAGAAAAAGACATCGTCTTCTGTCTCGACCGGATTCAAGACTTCCGTCTTTCGAGCCATACCTTTAAATATCCAGAAGAGTTTGATCCGCAGGAATACTTTGAGGGTTGCATCGGTGTAATGCCCGGCGATGATTGCGACATGGAAAAAGTTAAAATCAAGGTCAGTGCCAGTCAGGCCAACTACCTGCGTGACCTTCCTCTGCATAAATCACAGAAAGAGATTAAGCAGACAGATGAATACAGCATCTTTGAATTGTATCTCAGACCGACATTCGACTTCCAGCAGGAACTGCTTTGGCATGGTGAATACCTTGAAGTTCTTGAACCTTGTTGGCTCCGTAAGGAGATAGCCGGAAAGGTAAAGAGCATGTGGAACAAGTATAAGGAGGACAAAGAGATATGACAGAGAATAAGATTATTGAAGTAACTCTATGGCCAGGACGGACTCAAGCGCATTGCTGACAACATCCTCGTCGCTCTCACACTGATGATTGCCGAGAGCCGCACAGAAGAGAAGGATGTGATGGTGAAAGTGGTGGTCAATCTAATTAACCTTAATTCCGCAACACTATAGTTTAACATTATTTATAAGTGCCTGAGCAACA
>OGFF01002786.1_pt1 | contig 14340 bp, 14 predicted proteins | sample 1570751 | NCBI WGS metagenome assembly OGFF01 (sample SAMEA2581951, study PRJEB24529) | metagenome | biome: Human gut stool | place: China | collected 2011 | reverse complement strand
CTTTCATTCATAGCTTCTACTCTTTTTATTAATTCTGGAGCTATGAAAGGTTTTTTCTTACTTGATCTTGACATATGATTTTCCTCCTATTCTACTTTCTTCTCTTTACTATAAATTTATTTGTTTTCTTTTTAGAATCTCTTGTCTTGTATCCTAGAGCTGGTTTACCCCAAGGAGTCATTGGTCCTGCGTGTCCTATTGGAGCTCTACCTTCACCTCCACCATGTGGGTGATCTACTGGGTTCATTACAGAACCTCTAACTGTTGGTCTAATTCCTAAATGTCTTGTTTTACCTGCTTTTCCTAATTTAACATTTTCATGTTCTGCATTTCCAACTACACCTATTGTAGCTCTACATCTAGCTAAAACTAATCTCATTTCTCCTGATGGTAATCTTACATGAGCATATTTTCCTTCTTTAGCCATTAATTGTGCACTTTGTCCTGCAACTCTTACTAATTTTGCACCTTGACCTGGATTTAATTCAATATTATGAATTAATGTTCCAACTGGTATATTTGATATTGGTAAACAGTTACCTGGTTTAATATCTGCTTTTTCACCAGATACAACTTTGTCTCCATCTTTTAAACCTTGTGGTGCTATAATATAATTTAATGTTCCATCTTCATATTTGATTAATGCTATGTTAGCACTTCTGTTTGGATCATATTCGATTCCAACAACTGTTGCTTCCATGTCATCTTTATTTCTTTTAAAATCTATAATTCTATATTTTTGTCTATTTCCTCCACCTTGATGTCTTACTGTTATTCTACCATATGAGTTTCTTCCTGCATTTTTTCTTTTCTTTTCTAATAAAGATTTTTCAGGAGAAGTTTTTGTTACTTCTTCATATGTAGATACAGCCATATTTCTTCTTGAAGGTGTATAGGCTTTGAAATGTTTCATTCCCATTTTTTGTCTTCCTTTCTCGCTTCTGCTAAATTCCAAATCTTACTTCGTAAGATTTGTTTTTATCAAAAGCTCTACTATATCTTTTTATTTGCGGATTTTTCCTGCCCGCCACAGATATTTTTTATTATCCGAGTTATTTCTCGATATCTTCTTCAGATTCTAATATTCTTTTTTCAAAAGCTTTTAGCTCTTCTCTTTTTTCTCTACTATATTCTGTTGGAAGCATTGGATTTATAGGGATAGCCATCTTTTTATAATCCTCAAAAGCTTTTTCAGCCCTACAAGGTTCTCCTCTTCCTTCAGCTATTTTTGCGATAGTTTTTCTGAATTCTTCTGGAGTTACTGTTCTTCTATCTCTAACAAATTTTTCTTTCATAATTAAGCTCCCATGAATTCATCGATTGAATCTTTGTATTTCTTAGAAACTTTAACTGATTTTCCACCTTTTCCAAGGTATGTTTTGTCAGATGGATTTGTGTCTATTGTAACAATAGCTTTTTTCCAATCTGGAGTTTTACCTTCTTGGTATCTAACTCTTTTTGTTTTTCCTTTAACTATCATTGTGTTAACATTTAATACTTTAACTTCGAAAAGTTTTTCAACAGCTTTAGCTATTTGAACTTTTGTAGCTTTTTTATTAACTTCGAAAGTGTATTTTCCTAATTGTAATTCATCATTACTTTTTTCTGTTACTACTGGTCTTACTATAATTTCTTCTGGTAACATTATGCATACACCTCCTCTAATTTTTTAACTGTATCTAGTGGTAAAACTAATTTATTGCAATTTAATAAATCAAATACATTTATTGTGTTTAATTCAATTGTTTTAACACCTTCTATATTTCTACTTGAACGTAAAACATTATCATTTCTATCTGCTAAGATTATTAATGCTTTTCCTTCAACTTTTAAATCTGTTAAAGCTTTAGCCATAACTTTTGTTTTAGCTTCTTCAACTTCTAATTTATCAACAACTGTTAATTCATTATCTAATACTTTTGCACTTAATAATGATCTAATTGCTAATTGTTTTTCTTTCTTATTTATTCTATAAGAATATGAACGTGGTTTTGGTCCTAATGCAATACCACCTTTAATCCATTGTGGTGCACGTATACTACCTTGTCTTGCTCTACCTGTTCCTTTTTGTCTCCATGGTTTTCTTCCACCACCACTAACTTCTGCTCTTGTTTTAGTACTTTGTGTACCTTGTCTTTGATTAGCTAAGTAGTTTACTAATGCACTGTGAACAATATTTTCATTTGGTTCAATTCCAAATACTGCTTCACTTAATTCTACATCGCTAACTTTTTTACCTTGCATGTTATATACATCTACTTTTGGCATTTCGTCTTTCCTCCTTTACTAAATTATTGTGCCTTAACGGCTGATTTTATTTTTAAGATAGCACCTTTAGCTCCTGGTACACTACCTTTTACTAATATTACATTTTTATCCATATCTACTTTAACAACATCTAAGTTTTGTATTGTTACTGTAACATGTCCCATATGTCCTGGTAATTTTTTACCTTTGAATACTCTACCTGGTGTTGATGTTGGTCCCATTGAACCTGGTCTTCTGTGATACATTGAACCATGTCCCATTGGTCCTCTTGATTGTCCATGTCTTTTTATTACACCTTGGAATCCCTTTCCTTTTGATGTACCTTGAACATCTATTTTATCTCCAGCTACAAATACATCTGCTTTTAATTCGTCTCCAACTTTGATTCCTTCTATTGAATCTAGTCTGAATTCTCTTAAATGTTTTTTTGTTGTAACATTTGCTTTTGCAAAATGTCCTTTAACTGGTTTGTTTAATTTGTTTTCTTTAACTTCTCCAAATCCTAATTGTACTGCTTCATATCCATCGTTTTCGATAGTTTTTACTTGAGCAACTACACATGGACCTGCTTCAATTACTGTTACTGGAATAACTGTTCCATTTTCATCAAATATTTGTGTCATTCCAACTTTTTTTCCTATTAATGCTTTTTTCATTTAAATTTCCTCCTACTATTGGCTGATATTTATACCAGCTTGGTTTGATTTATTTTTGAAACTAGTTTTTGATTTCGATGTCAACACCTGCTGGTAGTTCTAGTTTCATTAAACTATCCATTGTTTTTTGTGTTGGGTAAAGAATGTCTATAACTCTTTTATGTGTTCTCATTTCAAATTGCTCTCTTGAATCTTTGTGTTTGTGTGGTGAACGTAAAATTGTTACGATTTCTTTCTCTGTTGGTAGTGGAATAGGACCTGATACTTTTGCTCCTGTTTTCTTAGCAGTATCTACTATTTTTTCAGCAGACTGTTCTAAAACTACATGGTCATAAGCTTTTAATCTTATTCTGATTTTTTCACTTGCTACATTTGTTTTTGCCATTGTAATTTTCCCTCCTTAAATAAAATATATTTTTTAAATTACGCGCTGGCAAGTTATAACGCACCCTGGTGTTTTGAATTTTCCCATTATAAAATCCCTCACATGCATATATGTTTTAGGGATGATAAGTGCTTAATCTGTACTACTAACAAACATGATTATAATTACTATATTAATTTATAGTAATTATCTTTAGTTCGTTTATAATATTTTGAAACTTACCGCCTTAGTCTAGCTAAGACATACTCCGTCGAAGTTCCCTACATCTTTGTGTAGCCACATTCGACATCAACGCTAAAATTTATGCTTTATTATTATATAGCAATATGTGGTAATTGTCAATACATTTTTTAACTTTTTTATTATTATAAAATTTTATTCTTCAAAATATGTACTAACACCTTGTAAACCCTCAAAATTATTTTGTCTTAATATTTCATATGCTATAATACATACTGAATTAGATAAATTCAATGATCTTAATACTGGTCTCATTGGAATTCTTATTGTTTTATCAATATATTTTTGTAATAAATCTTCTGGTAATCCTTTTGTTTCTTTTCCAAACAAAACAAATATTTCTTCATCTTTAAATTTACTATAATCTATATCTGTATAGCAATGTTCTGCTTTAGTTGTTGCCATAAACATATTGTGTTCTTCTGGTTTATATTTTTCCAAAAATTTTTCTAAACTATCATGTTTTTCTATCTCTAATTTATCCCAATAATCTAAACCTGCTCTTTTTAAATATTTATCATCTATACTAAATCCTAATGGATATACTAAATGTAATTTAGCACCTGTTATTGCACATGTTCTTGCTATATTTCCAGTATTTTGTGGTATTTCTGGTTCTACCATAACAATATTTAATTTCATTTTTATATGTCCTTTCATATTTTCTTGCATAATAAAAAACGCTTTTTAAAGCGTTTTGTTTTATTGTGCTCTTTTAACTTTTCCGTTTTTTAAACATTTTGCACATACATGAATTCTTTTTATTTCTCCATCAACTTCAGCTTTAACTGTTCTTAAGTTTGGCTTCCATGTACGTGGAGCTCTTTTACTTATATGAGAACGAGTTATGCTTAATTTATTTCCATGAATAGCTGTCTTTTCACAAATTTCACATTTTGCCATAATAAATAGCACCTCCTAATTTTTTCTTTTTTAAAATTGACTACGATTAAGTTTAACACATATTTTTATAAATTACAAGTGTTTAACTTAAAAAAATAGAAAAAATTACAATTCTTTATCTTCTTCTTGCTCTCCTTCTAAATAATATTTTTTTACTCTAGGTAATTCAGAGTAGTTTAATCCATCGTCTTTAACTTTTTGTAAAGATTTAAAGAATTTTTCTTTATCTTCTACAACATGTTCTATAATCCATTGTAAATCTGATATACTTGTTTCGAAATTATATGATTTACTTTCTTTATTAGCTCTATGTTTTATTCCATATACAATTCCTTTTTTCTTTGTCTCTTCTCTATCTTTTGTTTCAAGATATCTTATAGTTCTATTACAAATATCACTCATTTTATCTTTTTCTGATATTCCTTCAGTATACTTATATTCATCCATTAAATTAGAAACAAATTTGTCTGACATTATATATGTCATATTTTTTAACTGTCCAATTGGCTCTAATATAATTGAATCATTTACATATATTGCACAATAAACTACTTTTTTAACTCCTTTTCTAGATGTTCCTCCTCTAGAAACAATTTTTGGAGCAATTAAAGAATTATAAGCATCACTATTAGCAATTGTTGTATGTAATAAATTTATAGTTTCAGCAGTCTTTTCATCTAATATTTCTTTTTTCTCTTCTATTCTAGTATCTACGTCTTTTCTTATTGGTGGTGTTTTTAAAGTTCCAATACCTTGTACAAATATTTTTTTCCATCCTTCTGTTTCAATATCTTCAACTTCAATTCTTTCCACTCTTCTTCTTTCATCTTCTAAATTCCTAAATACTTCTTCTCTTTTTCTTGGTAATGGATAATTTACAATAGTAGCTTCTTCTACATCTTGTATATCATATTCTTTTTCATTTTCTTTTTTATCTAAAAACCAACTTCCGTATTTTTGTGCAAATGTATTTCTATCTAATCCAAGAGTTTCATCTATTGTTTCACTTGATATTTCATCTGCTTTATCATTAAAAAATTTCATTCTTGCATATAAAATATCTAATGGTATTGTTAATACATTGCAATGATCTGGAGTAAATGCTTGAATTCTCAATCCATACATATCAAATATTTCCTTTTTAACCATCAAATCATCTTCAACATTTTGTTGGAAAATATCATAATTATATTTTTTTAGTTCTTGAGCAAGTCCTTCAATTGAAGCATCTGATAACATTATTTTTCTTTTCAAAAAGTTTAATATCAATTGTTTTTGCGGTGTAATTTCTTCTATTTCATCATTTTCTTGTTCACTTTCCTCAACTTGTACAACTTCATCTTCATTTTGACTTCTATCATTAATCTCTTTATTTATTTCATCAACTACATCTAGTAATACTTTTCCATTTTCATCTTTAAATCTATACTTTTGTGTGTCATCAGATTTAAATCCAATCTCTCCACTTTTTAAATTTTCAATATTAACTTTATATCCATTTTCCTCACAATATTTTTTCTTAGCATATAGAACACTTGGTGACATTGTCATAATTTGTTGATCATTCATAACATCTTTTATATTTATTCCACATGCTTGTAATATTGCTTTATTTTGAATCAAATTTGAAAAATCTATATATCCATTTCTTACATTTTCTCCTACCTTTTGAGCCTCCTCTTCAGAACATCCAACAACATTCATAAAAGCAAGACTATTAAATGGGATATTAAAATCACCTAATTTTGAATTCCATTTTTCATCAATGAAATCTTCATTTTCACTTCTCTTAGCAATTTCAAATAATACTCTTATTTTATCATATTCGCCCAAATCATCAAAATACTTTCTGACAAAATTCATATCACTATCAATTTTTGAAATAAGTATTTGAGCTGTTTGATATTCAGATTCCTCTTGATAACTTACTTCCTCTTGATATTCATCATCTTCTATTTCATCTTCATTTTGAGAATAAATATTTTCTGGAATTCTCTTAATTGTTTTTAATTGTTCTTCAACAAATTTTGTTTGTAATCCTTTTCTTTTTAGTGCATCTAATACTCTAAATTTAGCTTCTTCATCTTTCAAATCTTTAACTTGATTTTTTATATAATTTTTTATTTGAATATTTTTTTCTATAAAACTTAAGAAAATAGTTGACTTATTAAAATCATCCAAATTTTCTATTTCTGTTTTTATAAATTCGATACATATTTTGTCATTTCCTTTTTGCTCAAGCAATTTTTTTAAACATTCAGCTTTAATCATTGGCTTTTTAATTTTTGATATTTCTCTCATTACAAAACGAATTTCTCCAGCTTCAATCAACAATTGTAATGGATACATTTTTTCAATTTCATTTTGAAGTGATTTCACTCTTGATTCAAATAATTTTATCTTTCCATCATTAACTAATGTAAACCAATCATATTTCTTCTTATCAGCCTCTCTCTTTTTAGCTGATATAATCCTTTGCGTTCTTAATTGTCCCTTTTGTGTATATTCTATTTCATTACTTCTGTTATTTGTACTCATTTTTTCAATCCACCTTTATTAATAATTTCTAAAAAAATAATTAACCATTTAAAATATTACTGATCATTATTCCATTTTCCATTCCAACAAGTATTGGCTCAGAAATTATTACTTTCTTTAGTTCTTTTTTATTTTCAATTATATTATATATTTTATCTAAACTGTTTTCTAATTTTTCTGCACTTAAATTAAAAATATTAGAATTATATTTAAATATCATTGCTTGACTTTTGGAATCTATTTCGTATTTTTCTAATACATCTATTAATTCATTAAGATTCAATTCATTTGTAAGTACATATGGATTATTAAATATAATTTTCTTTATTGTTTGATAATCTGTGATTTGCCTTAATTCTTTAACTCTATTTTCTAAATCTTCAAATTGTATTTTAAAAATTTTTGGATTTTGTGTAAATATTTTAGCTAATTCAAATTCACTATACTTAAATTTTAAAAGAAATTCAATGTTTTTCCTAAAATTTAAACTATCTATATTAGAAATATCTAATTTAGGAAATATTTCTTTTTCACATCCAATTCCTTTTAGTATTTGTGTTATTGCTTCTTCTTTAGAAATATTCTTGTTTGATATTTTTTCATCAATTATCGTCTCTATATTTTCTAATTTTTCATCATTTTTTGGAGCTTCGATCATCTTAGGACCTTTTTTAAAAATTCTTGATATTATTTCTAATATCTTGTCTATTATTTTCATATCTTTTGTTCTCCTTTTATTTATTTTTCCTTATTATATTGATAAATATAGTATCAATATCACACAAAAAAGTCAATAAAATTCAAACAAAAAAAACAATTCAAAACTAATATAGTTTTGAATTGTTTTAGTTTTATTCCTTTTACTCTTTGTTAATTTTTCTATTCATCATTCTTGTTGCTGCAGTTCCAATGTCTTTTTTCTTATCAAACTGCAGTTCATACAATGTTTCCAAACTTGCACCTACATTATAGCAAATGCCAAGTCTCACATAGTAACTCGAATCATTTGCAAGAAGCTTCAAAATTTCATCTGGTGTATTAGTATTTCGTGCTACTTCTTCTCTGACTCTTTCATCTTCGTCTTTAGCTAATTTTTCCAAAGTTTCAGAAGAAGTAGTAGTATTCTTGGCGACTTCAGCTCTTACCAACGCAACATGGTCATGAGATAATCTTTCAAGAAACTCTGCTGGTGTTGCAATACTTTTAGCAACACTTTCTCTTACTTTCCAATGTTTACTACAACACTTTTTTTCAATAGTTTCCCGAGATGAATAAAAACTTTTCATATTTTTCTCCTTTTAATTCACAAAAAAAGAAATAAACCACTCATAGGAACTAAGCCTAATGATAATATTATACGCCCTCTTTTATATTATGTCAAGTTTTGTGCTTAGCTCTATTATTTTATCCATATTATCATCTTCGGCTGCTTTATTTTTTCTAATAGCACCACATTTTTTACACTTAAATATTATAACATATCCTTTTTTGGAACTTATTTCTAATCCAATAGGTTCTAAAATTCCATGACATGTTTCTGCTCTATCTCCTGGATTTATATCCAAATGTTTTGAATATAAGCAATATGGGCAATGATTCCTACATGTGTATCCTAATTTTGGAACCACTCTACCACAATTTTCGCATATAAATTCTTCATCTATTTTTGTAAATTTACTTAATTGCATATTTTATTCCTCTTTATACGATTATTTTATCCTTTAAAATCTCCTCCACCTAAAAATTCTTTTAATAATGAATGTGATGGAACTATATCTTTTGAAATTGGTTCAAAATATCTTAATATTTCAATTAATCTTTGTGCTTCTGCATATTCTTTCTCATCTTTTGTTATTTTTTCTAATAATGGAATTGCTTCATTTCTTAATACACCTAATTCATATATTAATGATGTATTAAATATGCTGTCAGCTTCTTCTTGGAATGGGAATATATTTTTTTCTTCACCTTTATTTACATTATCCCATGTAGCAATTGTATTTTGAGCTGTATATCCTCTAAATTGATTGTCTCTTACAATTCTTCTTACTAATCTTGTATCTGTTGTAGAAATTCTATTAAATGCATCCATATTTAATACTGTTAATGCACTTATATAAATTTTATATTTTTGTTCTTGTGGTATTTTTTCTGTTAATTTATCATTTAAACAATGAATTCCTTCTATAACTAATACTTCATCTTCTGCCATTTTTACTTTATTTCCATTATATCTTTTGGTTCCAACTTTAAAATCAAATTCTGGCATTTCAACTTCTTCACCATTTAATAATTTTAATAAATGATCATTAAATAAATCTATATCTATTGCATTTATATCTTCAAAATCATATTCACCTTTTTCATTTCTTGGTGTTTGTTCTCTTTCTACAAAATAATTATCTACTGATATTGTTACTGGTTTTATACCATTTATTCTTAATTGTAAACCTAATCTTTGTGCAAATGTTGTTTTTCCTGATGATGATGGTCCTGCTATTAATACCATTTTCACATTTTTTCTTTCAGCTATTTTATCTGCAATTTGTGCTATTTTCTTTTCATGTAATGCTTCTGATAATAATATTAATTCTTTTATTGAACCTTCTTTTACTCTTTTATTTAATCTATATACTGTCCCTACATTTAAAACTTTGTATATTGTTTCATATTCGTGTAATGCCCAAGATAATTTTTTGGTTTCTTCATATTCTGGTAGTACATTAACATCTTGTGAGCTTGGATATCTTAATAAAAATCCATCATAATATTTTTTTAGTTCAAATATTTTTGTTACACCTGTATGTGTTGCTATAATTTCATAAAAATAGTTAAAATAATCTTCACAATATGACATATTTATTTTTTCATTTGTAGCTAAATCATATTGTAATCTGCCTTTTCCTGTATTATTTTTTTCATAAAATTTTCCCGCTTCTTCTCTTGTCATTGTTCTTTTTTCTATTTTTAAGTCTTTTTCAACTATTCTTTTCATTTCTTCTTGAACATTATATAACATTTCTTCTGTTACTTCCATGTTCTCTAGATTGCAATACATTGCATTTGTTAATTGATAATTTACAACAACACGTGCTTCTGGATATAATTTCCAAAATGCCATTCCCATTATATATGTAAGTGTTCTTCTATATATTTTCATTCCTTCTTTTGAATTTATATTAATTAATTCTAATGTTCCATCTTCTTGTAATTCATCATCTAAGTTTTTATATTCATTATTAAATATTGCTCCAACTACCGGATATTTACTTTCTTCTATTTGTTTTTTTGCTATTTCTGAAATTGTTGTATTTGTTTTTGCTTTTACTATTATCTTTTTCTTTTCGTTTTCTTCCATGTTTATCACATTCCTTTCATCTAACTAAAAACAATTTTTAGTTTTTGTATATTTTTAACACTCTTTATTTTATAGAATTTTTTAATATAAGTCAATACTAACATTTTGCTTTCCAACAATCTCTTCAAATTCTTTTAAGATTTCTTCTGTTAAATGTATTGCACCACAAGGTTTTATTTCATCACCTGTTTTAACTGCTACTGGTATATTATTTTTTTCTCCATTAAAGAATCTTATAGCACCTCTTAGTTTAGCTTTTTTCTTTTCTTCCATATTAGTAATATCTATTACTAGATGTTTTGGCTTTTGAGTTTCTGTATTTTGTACATCTTGCTTTTTATTCTCATATTTATTTGAATTTTCACTAAAATTTTCTCCAAAATTTCTAATTTCTTGTGCTACTATTTTTGTATTATCATCTTCTCTAATACTTAATCTTCCTTTTATCATAATAATATTTTCTTCTAATAATTTATCTTGATATTTTAAAAATGTCGGCTCAAATATTATTATTTCTGCAGAACCATTTAAATCTTCAATTGTAACAAATGCCATTATTTTATTATTTTTTGTATATTTCTTTTTTACAGATGTTATAATTCCTGCAATTCTTACTTCTTGTCCATCTTCATATTTTAGTATTTCTTGTACTTTATTTTCTTCATTTTCTTCTGAAGAGTTTTGTTCATCAATTTCTTTTAATTCTTTTGATGATATATTTGTTAATTGTTTTATTTGTTCTTTTATCTTTTCTAGTGGATGTCCTGATATATAAATTCCAAGCATTTCTTTTTCCATTGATAATTTTTCGTTTTCAGTCATTTCTTCTTGCTCTGAAAACTGATATTTTATTTCTTTTAGATTGTTTTCTTCTTGTTCTCCACCTAAATCAAACATTGATACTTGGCCATTCATTCCTTTTTTATTATAACTTTGTGCCAAATCCATTATAGCTTCAAATGAGGCTAATAATGTTGCTCTTGTTTCTGGAAATTCATCAAATGTTCCTGCTTTTATTAAGCTTTCTACACATTTTTTGTTTACTGCTTCTCCTTCAACTCTTTCACAAAAGTCTGTAAATCCTTCAAATTTTCCATGTTCATTTCTATCTTTTATTATATTATCTATTGGTTGTAATCCTACATTTTTTATACTTCCTAATCCAAAACGAATTTGTCCTATTTGATTATTTTTGTTTTGACTTTCATCAAATTCTACTGTAAATTTTGAGCTACTACTATTTATATCTGGTTTTAATATTTTTATGCCTATTCTTTTACATTCATCTATATATTCTGGAACTTTATCTAGATTTCCTAAAAAACTGTTTAACATTGATGCCATAAATTCTGCTGGATAATATGATTTTAAATATGCTGTTCTATATGCTACTACTGCATAACATGCTGCATGTGATTTGTTAAATGCATATTTTGCAAATTCAGACATTTCATCAAATATTTTATTTGCAGATTCTGCATCAATCCCATTTCTTACACATCCTGGTACAATTATATTTCCATTTTCATCTACTTGGCCATTTATAAATATTTCTCTTTCTTTTGCCATTACATCAAGTTTCTTTTTTCCCATGGCTCTACGGACTAAATCTGCTCTTCCTAATGAATATCCTGCTAAATCTCTTACTATTTGCATTACTTGTTCCTGATATACCATACATCCATATGTTACATTTAATATTGGTTCTAGGCTTGGATGTGTATATTCATTATGTCCTGGATTTTGCTTTCCTCTTATATATCTTGGTATTTGATCCATTGGTCCAGGTCTATATAATGAAACTCCTGCTATTAAATCTTCCAAACAGTCTGGTTTTAATTCTTTCATGAAGTTTGTCATGCCTTGTGATTCAAACTGGAATATTCCTGATGTATTACCTTCTTGCCACAATTTATATACTTTAGGGTCTGACATGTCTTTATCAAATTCAACATCTATTCCTCTATTTTGTTTTACAAGATTTATTGTGTCTTGTATAACTGTTAATGTTCTTAAACCTAAAAAATCCATTTTTAGAAGCCCAAGCTCTTCTAGTGTTGTCATTATATATTGTGTCGAAATTTGTCCATCTCTGACATATAATGGAACATAAGTATCTACAGGATCTTTTGTTATTACAACACCACAAGCATGTGTTGATGCTTGTCTTGGCATTCCTTCTAATGACATTGCAATTTCTAATAATTTATGTACTTCTGGGTCTGTATCATATAATTCTTTTAATTCTCTATTTTGTTCTAGTGCTTTTGGAATTGTTATATGTATCTCATTTGGTATCATTTTGGCTAATTTATCTGCTTCTGAATATGGATAATCTAATACTCTTGCAACATCTCTTATTACCATTTTTGCTGCCATTGTTCCAAATGTTATTATTTGTGATACATGATCATGTCCATATTTTCTTGATACATAATCTATTACATCTTGTCTATGTTCATAGCAAAAGTCAACATCAAAATCTGGCATACTTACTCTTTCAGGATTTAAAAATCTTTCAAATAGTAATCCATATTTCATTGGATCTATATCTGTTATTCCAATTGCATAAGCAAGTATTGAACCTGCTCCAGATCCTCTTCCAGGTCCTACTGGTATTCCTTGACTTTTTGCATAATGTATAAAATCCCATACTATTAAGTAATAATCAACATATCCCATTTTCTTGATTACGCCAATTTCATATTCTGCTCTTTTCAAAATTTCTTCTGATGGATTTTCTCCATATCTTTCTTTTATTCCATCATCACATAATTTTTTTAAGAAATCATAATGTGTTGGATATTCTGGTGGTACATCATAATTAGGTAATATTGTATGTCCAAATTCAAATTCTACATTACATTTATCTGCAATCTTTACTGTATTTTCTATTGCATCTGGAAATGCTGAAAAATATTCACTCATTTCTTCTGGTGATTTTACATATAATTCATCTGTATCAAATTTCATTCTGTCTTCATCACTCATTCTTTTTCCTGTTTGAATACATAATAAAATTTCATGACTATATGAATCTTCTCTTTTTAAATAATGTGCATCATTTGTCGCTACTAATGGTATGTCTAATTTTCTAGCCAATTGTATAAGTTTTTGGTTTGCTAATACTTGTTCTCTTATTCCATTATTTTGTATTTCTATATAATAATCTTCTCCAAATACTCTTTTATGCCATAATGCTATTTCTTCTGCTTTTTCTGTTTGACCATTTAATAGTGCTTGATTTACTGCACCTGCTAAACATGCGCTTAAACATATTAATCCTTCATGATATTTTTCTAATACTTCTAAATCTATTCTTGGTTTATAATAATACCCTTCTGTAAAACCTATTGATACTAATTTACTTAAGTTTTTATATCCTTGATTATTTTTAGCTAATAATATTAAATGATAATATTGTTTATCTATTGGCTCTTTATCAAATCTTGAACGTGGTGCAACATATACTTCACAACCTATTATTGGTTTTATTCCTTCTTTTTTACATGCTTTATAAAAGTCAATAGCGCCATACATTACTCCATGATCTGTTATTGCCATTGCTTTCATTCCTAATTCTTTTGCTCTTACTGGCAAGTCTTTTATTCTATTTGCTCCATCTAATAAGCTAAATTCACTATGTATATGTAAATGCACAAATTCTGACATATTTTTCGTCTCCTTAATTTGATGTAATTTTCTCTTATATTATGGCTAAATATTATCACAAAATAGCTCATTTTTCAATATATACTTGATTTTAACGCATAAAAAAGTGAGTCTAAGATTTTCTATCAACTGAAAATTTTAAGAAAATCTAAGACTCACCATATTTCTCTAGTAAAGAAGGTCCTCCTACAAGGAAAACTTTTCTACTATATAAAAAAATTCATGAATTTCTTCATGAATTTTTAATCTATTAATCTTTGGCTGCATATGGTAATATAGCAATATGTCTAGCTCTTTTAACAGCAAGTGTTATATCTCTT
>OGFF01002770.1_pt1 | contig 14440 bp, 7 predicted proteins | sample 1570751 | NCBI WGS metagenome assembly OGFF01 (sample SAMEA2581951, study PRJEB24529) | metagenome | biome: Human gut stool | place: China | collected 2011 | reverse complement strand
TATGTAAACCAGGTTCGTGCCCGTGTGGGTATGCCTGCTTACAAGGGTATGACCAAGGAACAGCTTCGTGAGCGTATCCGCAACGAGCGCCGCATCGAGTTGGCTTTCGAGGATCACCGTTTCTTCGACGAGCGCCGCTGGAAGTTGTTTGATGGCAAGAGTGCTGCTACAGAAAAGAGTGAGCCACGCTACAAGCAGGTTTACAACATCTATAGCGTTGTTGTTACTCCTGATGAGAGCCAGGTATATACTTATCGCAATGATAATACCCATCCTACCCGTGCGTTCTCTTCTCCTAAGAATTATTACTTCCCAGTGCCTGACGACACTTACAAGAAGAATCCTAACTTAGGACAGAATGCAGGTTGGGAACTCTCAGATGCTCCAAAGAAGGACGACACCACTGAGGGTGGAGATAACACTGAAGGTGGCGAGACTACTGAGGGTGAAACAACCGGCAAGTAATCTTTGTCAATATACATTATATATTTTAGGTGAGGTCTATGGCGAAAACACCATAGACCTTCCTTGGTTAAAAAAAATCATATCTTAAACTTGAAATCGTATGAAGAAGTTATTACTTTCTGTCATGAGTCTGATGGCGATGAACGGAGCTATGGCTCAGACGCCTGTCGGCGATAATGATCTGGCTAATGCATACGCTACCCAAACGATAACAGGGCGCATCGCTGTGCATGACCCTTCTATCGTGATGGATGTTACGGGCTCTACCACCAACCCTAAATATTATATCTACGGTACGCATCTTGGCAGAGCCAAGACTTATGCTACGGGCAACTATCAGATATGGAACACCTTCAAAACTGGTGAGGAGAATGCCGGAACCAGCAACAGTCTTTTTGCTGACGTGAATGGTAAACTGATTAATTTTAAAGATGCTTACGCCACTCACGTCATCAAAAAGGTGAAGAACTATAAGGGCGAGGAAGTGGCTTTCGGCAACTTCGATGCCAATGGCTGGCAGTTTAAGGGCAATACCGTGAAGGGTATGCAGTGGGCTCCTGATGTCATCTACAACAAGACCATGAAGAAGTGGTGTATGTATATGAGTCTGAATGGTGACCACTGGTGCTCTTCCATTGTCTGCTTCACATCCGATGACCTGGAAGGACCTTGGGCCTATCAGGGACCTGTGGTATTCTCGGGCTTCCAGGGCACATTCGCTCATAATGCCTATACTGCTGATGATGACTGGAAGCATACCGACCTGGCTGTAGCTACAGGCGAAACTTCTCTGCCTGCCCGCTATCAGACGGGTGATAGTTGGGGCTCTTTCTGGCCTAACTGTATCGACCCATGCGTATTCTATGATGATGATGACAATCTCTGGATGAGCTATGGTTCGTGGTCGGGTGGTATTTTTATAATCAGACTCGACAAGACCAATGGTCTTCGTGACTACACCTATACTTTCCCTTATCAGATAAGCGGTAAGACGGTAACTCCTGGGGGTGCCAATGCCAACTGTACCAGTGATCCTTATTTCGGCAAGAAGATTGCCGGCGGATATTATGTTTCGGGGGAGGCAAGCTATATCCAGAAGGTGGGCAAGTTCTACTATCTCTTTATGAGTTATGGTGGTTTGACGGCTGCTGGTGGCTATCAGATTCGTGTTTTCCGTTCGGAGAAACCTGACGGACCTTATAAGGACTGTCTTACTTCAACGGGCATTGATGCCATGTATGGCAAGTATATTCTCAACTTCGGTGGCGATGCCAAGCGCGACGAGGGTGTGAAACTCTTCGGCAACTACCAGTGGGAAACCATGCCTAATGCCGAACTGGCTCAGGGACATAACTCTGCCATCGTAGACCATAAGGGACGAGCACTCATCGTTTACCATACCCGCTTCATGAACAGAGATGAGGAGCATGAGGTTCGTGTACATCAGCTCTTCGTTAACCAGGACGGTTGGCTGGTTGCTGCTCCTTACGAGTTTAGCGGCGAAACTTATACTGATAATGATATTGCTACCCAGCAGCTCTATGATGCAACAGAGGTAGAGGGAGATTATCAGATCATAGCTCATCCTTACCGTCAGAATACAGCGGCAATGGCTTATGAGAAACCTGTTACCATCCATCTCAATGCAGATGGTTCTATCTCAGGCGAGTATACCGGTAAATGGGAACTGGTGAGCGGTACAAGCTACATCAATCTTACCTTGAAGGGTGTTGCTACAGCCAATGCAGAGGTGAAGTTCAAGGGTGTGCTTACCGAGCAGACCATCGATTATACCAATATCAAGGCGCTCTGCTTTACAGCCCTCAGTTCTTCTGACGGTTTGGCTACATCAGGTGGTGCCAGCTTGCAGACTCGCGGTTTGAGTATCTGGGGAAGCAAGGCTGATGCCAAGGCGGCTATCAAATATACATTGGATAAGACCAGCGTTCCTTTCGCAGATGGTGCAACTTTGAATTCAAAGCCAAAACTCCCAACAGAGGGGCATCTCGGTGCTACCATTTCATGGAAGTCAAGCAATCCTTCTATTCTGACCGATGAGGGCGTAGTAAAAGGCAAGGGTAAGGTCACCATGACCATGACTGTCAGCAAGGACGGTTATGAATATACTAAGGATTATACCCTGAACATCGATGCTGAGGCAGAGGAAACGACTCCGGTTTACTATCCTGTTTCTGCACAGAAGAATACAACTTCAGGCTGGTGGACAAACTTCTCTCCTTACTACGAGTTGCAGGCTGGCAAGAAGATACAGTTCAAGTTCTATAACTATAGTGATATGTCTGCGGTATGGAACAACTGGTGCTTGGCGGCTACTCAGATAAAGCGTGAGGATGCTGGCTATGGAGCAGATAAGGAGTACTTCGTTATCAGAAATGATTTCTTCGGATGGGGTGGAAGCTACAATGCTTCCGGATTCACCCACGATTTTGATACGAGCGACGAAATGAATGTATTCATAAAGGATATGAATGGCTCTTTGGTTGATATGACTGTTAGCTTGACTGCTGCAGGCGTATTCAAGATGGAATCTACCATCACGACTACAACCAACAAGGTATATCATTATACCTATACCACCACATTGACGGCTAAGCCATCTAAGATTGTCCTCTTCTTCGTGAACGAGAAGTCTTACATCGACGGCTCAAGCCTTTCTACAGGCATCTCGAACCCTATCATTATTCAGAAGAAGGATGATGGCAAGTGGTTCAATCTCTCCGGTCAGCAGGTAGACAAGAGCTACAAGGGTGTAGTGATTGTGAACGGAAAGAAATTTGTGAACAAGTAATTCTCTTATATATAATAAGGTGTAATTATATGAAGATTTCTAAAATACTATTGGGAGCAGCAATGTTCATTGCTGCTCCTGTTGTAAAAGGTGGTTGCCAGATGATGGCACAGAATGCTCCGCAGGAACCGATAGTGGTAGATACTCCTTTTGTCCACGACCCCGTAATGGCGTATGAGAATGGCAAGTATTATCTCTACTGCACGGGGCATGGCATCACGCAGATGACTTCCACCGACCGCAAGCATTGGACCATCGTTCCTCAGGGCGTGCTCAAGAACAGCGAGATTCCGGCATGGACGCATGATATTGTGCCGGGTTTTACCACGCATATCTGGGCTCCGGATGTCATCCGTTTTAAGAACAAATGGTATCTGGCTTATTCCTGTTCTACTTTTGGCAAGAATACTTCTGCCATTGGCTTGCTGAGCAATACTTCCTTATCTGACAAGAATGGCTGGAAGGATGAGGGCTGCCTCGTCGCCTCCAAGGGCGATAGAGACAACTGGAATGCCATCGATCCGAATTTCGTCGTTGATGAGAAGGGAAACCCTTGGCTTACCTGGGGCTCTTTCTGGGATGGCATCCAGCTGATTAAGTTGGATAAGAAGACGATGCATGTCAAGAAGGGCGCCAAGCCTCAGACCATCGCCCGTCGTCATGCCGTGGGCGATACTTCTGCAGAGCCGAATCCTACCTCCAAGTTTGCCGGCACCAATGCCATCGAGGCTCCTTTCATCATGAAGCATGGTGGTTATTACTATCTCTTCGTGAGCTGGGATTACTGCTGCCGTGGCATCAAGAGCAACTATCGTGTTGCCGTGGGCAGAAGCAAGAAGGTTGCCGGTCCTTATTTGGATAAGGCAGGCAGAGACATGCGCAATGGCGGTGGTACGCTGATTCTGGAAGGCGATAAGAAGGAATATGAGGCGATGGGGCATTGTTCTGCCTACTCTTTCCCTGATGGCGATTTCTTCTTCTGCCATGGTTACAGCGTGCCAAAGAATGGCGCCAGCATCCTGGTTCAGAAGAAAATCAACTGGACAGAAGATGGATGGCTGACGTTGGAATAACGTCGCGACGTATCTGTCGCTACGTCGTGACGCGTCGATTGCTACGTCGTGACGCCTCAGATGTTACGTCGTGACGTAATTTCGGGAACATCGGCAAGTGGAGACGCTTACGCTTTATTTTTAAAACACGGACAAATTGAATTTGTCCGGCTCATTTGTCCGGTAGCTTGTAAGTTGTTGAAAATAAGTAATTTATAAGACTGTGGATAATTTGTCCGGACAAATTCAATTTGTCCGTGTTGTTTTTTAGCCCTTTTTTGCTTGAAAACCATGGGATATGGTGCCGAAACCTATGAGATGCTGGAAAGAAACCTATGAGTTATGATGAAAGAAACCGTGAGTTGTGAGGGAGAAAACTATGACTTAGTTTTTTTAACAAATCAAGTCGGCTCGAAGTACTCGGCTCATCCTAACTATATAAGCATCAAAAAAAACGAAACAGATAACTTGGTAAGCTTCTGTTTCGGATTTTTTCTTTATTCTTCCTTAATCTTCCAATCGCTGATAGTGCGCTGGGTGCTGTCAATTAGATTTCTATGAGTATAGAATTTAAGTGTTAAAACTAAGTTAAAACAGCGTTTATTCCGCTACGAGCGATAAAAAAACGTTTTCGTAGCGAAATAAGCGCTGTTTTCTTTCGCTATTTCCGAAATTAGTTGTATATTTGCAGCGAACCAATTGGGTATGATTATGTGTGAAATAATAGGTAGAAAAAAGGAAATAGCAGAACTGAAGCGTTGCTACGAAAGTGGTAGGGCTGAGTTTGTGGCTGTGTATGGGCGTCGCCGTGTCGGTAAAACATTCTTGATTGATGAGGTGTTTCACGATGATATGGTGTTTCATCATACAGGATTGTCGCCTTACGACCGTCGTCGGAAGGTAACCTTGAAAGACCAGTTGCAGAATTTCTATTTCTCGCTTCTTCGTCATGGTATGGAGGATATTGCACAACCTAAGTCGTGGATGGAGGCTTTCTTTTTGCTGGAACGTTTTTTGGAAACTTGCGATAATGGGTCCCGACAGGTGGTGTTTATTGATGAATTGCCATGGATGGATACGGCACGTTCTGGTTTTCTTACGGCATTAGAGGCATTCTGGAATGGTTGGGGCAATATGCGCCACAATCTGTTGCTCGTAGTCTGTGGTTCTGCCACCTCCTGGATGCTTGATAATCTAATCAATAATAAAGGAGGATTATATGGCCGTTTGACAGGCGAAATCAAACTGTCGCCGTTTTCATTGAAAGAATGCGAGGAGTTTTATCAGAGTCGTGGTATCAGAATGTCCCGTTATAATATTACGCAGGCTTATATGATTATGGGCGGAATTCCTTTCTATATGAATTTCTTTAATCCTTCCTGTAGTCTGGCTCAGAACATAGATGCCTTGTTCTTTGTCCGCAATGCGAAGTTAGGGGATGAGTTTGACAGGCTTTTCAATTCTGTGTTTGATCATGCCGAAGACTGTATGAAGATTATCCGCTTTTTGGGTACCAGGCATGCTGGTTTCACTCGTAAGGAGATAGCAGAGCATATCGGTATGAATCCGAATGGTGATTTTACCAAGATGTTGAAAGCCTTGATGGGTAGTGATTTTGTGGTGAAATATACTCCTTTCGGTTTCAGTCAGCGAGAGGAGTATTATAAGCTTATTGATTCCTTTTGCTGGTTCTGGCTTCATTTTAAGGAGAAGAAGGCTGTAAATCAAACTGATTACTGGCAGCAGCATTTGAAGGAAAGCGATGTTGCCTCATGGCGTGGCATTGCTTTCGAGGAGGTTTGTTTGCAGCATATTTCACAGATAAAATATGCTCTTCATATAGGTGCAGTGTCTTCGCAGGAATCTTCGCTTATAGTGAAAGAAAACGAGGAGGCTGATGGCATGCAGATTGACTTGCTGATAGACAGGGCTGATGATGTGGTGAATGTTTGTGAGATGAAATTTTATAAGGCTCCTTATGCCGTTACCAAGGGCTATGCTCAGGTGCTGAATAGCCGTTTGCAGGCTTTGGAAGAAAAGAACCCTACCAAGACATTCCTCCTTACGTATGTGGGAAATTCCGAACTGGTGAGTAATGAATACTCCGATATATTCCGGGCATCAGTAACGCTAGATGACTTGTTTATTTGATGAATGGTATTTTAGAGAGTAAAAATGATAAAAATGAAGAGAAGAGAATTCGTGTTGTTGAGATATTCCGTGTTCTTCACCTTATTATATATATTAGTAGGGTGTACCGGAAATCGGGTACAAATGCAGAGATTACAGGTTATAGACAGTTTGATGGAAGCACATCCTCAAGCAGCCTATGATAGTTTGTGCCGTTTTGATTCTTTGGAGATGGGGAATGCATCTCGTAAGGTGGTAATGAAGCAGCGGCTGCTGATGGCTAAGGCGCAGAACAAACTTTATCTATCTATGCCTACTGATTCCATATTTCAAGAGGTGGTGGATTATTATGATAGTAAAGGAAGTGATAATGAGAAAATGCAAGCTTATTATCTAATGGGATGTGTGTATCGTGACCAAAAGGAGGCACCAAAAGCAATGATGAGTTATAAAAAGGCCGTAGAGTATGCTGATACGTTGAGTAAAAAGTGTGATTATTGTACTCTCTCTAAGGTTTATGGGCAAATGGCTGAGATTTATAGCAGACAATATTTGCATAGCAAAGCAGTCGAAAATTTTCATAAGTATAGTGATTATTCTTTTCTTTCCAATAACAAAAAAGACGGGATACAAGGATTATTATTTGCATCTATTGAATATTATAGTATGGGAGATACTTTAAAAGCTTTGAATTTACAAGCGCATTGTCGTAAACTGTATTTGCAGAGTGGAATGCGTAAAGAAGCTGCTTTGTCTTATCCTAGACTTATTTATACATTATTGAATCGAGCCAATTATAAAAAGGCAGCTCATTATATGTCTCTCTTTGAATCGCAGTCAGGGTTGTTTGACAGTCATCATAATATAAAACAAGGACATGAACATTATTATAAGGCAAAAGGGCTTTATTTTTTGGGAATACACAGGTTGGATTCATCTGAATACTATTTCCGAAAGCTAGGGGCATACGGGATGGAATATGAGTCTTGCAATGGATTGTTGTCTGTTTTTAGTAAATTAGACCAAAAGGATTCTGTCAAGAAATATGCAGTACTTAGTGAGCAGGAAATGGATAAAATCTTGAATAGTACTCAGGCTGATGCTGTGATTCAGGCAAATTCTTTATACGATTATACCAGATTGCAGAAAAAGATTGACGAGGAGATATTACATAAAGAGCGAAACAAGTATCTCTGGATGTTTATCTGTTTTATGGTATTGTGCAGTTTGGGTTTTCTTGTTGGGAAATACAAGAGAATGAAGAACCGGATGTCTCAAAAAATAGCAAAAGTAAACCAAAGACTAGAGAAAGCTAGTGAGGAATTGAGTTTGTTACAAGAGAATAAAGACATTTTTATCCACAAGAAGCAAGAAGAAATTGCCGCATTGCAGGATATCCTTCGAGAGTATAGGGAAAAGTACGAAAAGTATAATTTGCTAGACAAGGAGAAGATGTTGATGGAAAGTGATATTGTAGTAAGATTTATGGAAATGTCGAAGCCAAAGAGAAATCATATCGATCCAGTGGAAGAAGATTGGCAAGAATTATATGATGCATTACTGCAATATAAACCTCTCTTGTTTGAAAGAATAAGGAAGGGAAAGTTGAGTCCTCAAGAGTTTCAGATTTGTATCTTAGCTTACCTGGGAATAGATAATACAGCCATTGCATTTTTGATCAATACAACAACCAAAAACGTAAGTAATGCTAAGCAAAAAATAAATCGAAAACTGTTTGACGATAAAAGAGCCTCTACTTTATTCAGTAATTTACTGAATATTTAAAGCTTTTGATTCTCATGATAACAGGGAGTTATGATGATATAGAAATGTAATGGTGGATTCTTGGTGGATATTATCACGAACCAAATTTTTGTTATTTGACAATTTTTCCATAAATTTGCAGATACGAAATAATAATGTAAGCTAATAACAAACAAATGTAATCATGAAGTATATTAAAGTTATACTGTTTATTCTGGTGTTATCTTGGGCAATGTCTGTAGTTGCCCAAGATAAGGAAAAAACTGTGGAATACTGGGGGTGGGTCGAAGACTTTGTTACTCATACTGCTATAAATGATGCAAAGGTTAGTCTGATGGATGCCGATGGAAACCTTGTTAAGGTGGAAACTTCTAATAGCAGGTTGAATCAAAATGATGGTGGCTTTGTCTTTCGGGTAACTAACAATCGGAAATATACCATTAAAGTTGAGCATGATAGCTATGTGCCACAAAGTATTTCTTTTGACGTAAAGGCTAGCAAACGAGTGAACACCCGTTATCTTCCTACCATTTTCTTACGTAAGAAGAAAAAACTGGATGATGAATTGCAGTTGAATGAAGTAACAGTCACGGCTACCAAGGTGAAATTCTATCACAAGGGTGATACGCTGGTGTATAATGCTGATGCCTTCCAACTTTCCGAAGGCTCCATGCTCGATGCACTCATCAAGCAACTGCCTGGTGCGGAATTGAAGTCGGATGGCAGCATTTATGTTAATGGACGTTTTGTGGAGAGCCTCTTGCTTAATGGCAAGGATTTCTTCAAGGGTAACAATACGGTACTCTTGCAGAACTTGCCTACATACGCGGTAAACTCCATCAAGGTATATGAAAAGAAAACTGACCTAAATCTGTTTGCCAAACGAAAGGTTGAGGAGGATGAATATGTGATGGATGTCAACCTGAAGAAACAATATAATATTGGCTGGTTGGGCAATGTGGATGCTGGTATGGCAAATGATGACCTGTATTTGGCGCGCTTGTTTGCTTTGCGAACAACTGACCATTCGCAGTTGGCAATATTCAGCAACTTTAATAATATGAATGATGGTGGTGCACCGATGCAAGGCTCTGACTGGACACCGGAGAAGCTGCCGATGTCTAGATTGACAACAAAGAAGGTGGGAGTGAACCTGAATGTGGATGATAGATTAAACCGATTCCGCTTAAGGAGTAATGCCGATCTTACTCATTATGACAATCATGAGGAAACGAATGCGTATCGCACCAACTTCTTGTCATCGGGGGATACATACGAGCGTTCTATGAATGAAGCAAAGTATTGTAATTTCTATCTCAATATGAACAACATGTTGACGTTGACTCCTGGTGGCAGAAATTCTAAATGCTATATGACAATTGACCAAAAAGCCAATTACTCTCGCCGTAAGCAGAATTCCATCTTTTATTCAGCTCTGATGGCTGAAAGTTGGGAAAATCAGGAACAGATGTGGAATCGTCTCTTCCCGATTTCAACAGGCGAGCTGTATAAGAACTTGATAAACAGGGTGGAAAGTAAGAGCCTGAATGACTTGAAGAGTTGGCTCGCATCATTGGACTACAGTTCAGATTTCATCGTAAACGAAGCTGGAGATATGTTGCAGCTAAAGCTTGGTGGTGAAGTGCTTGGTAAAGATGATGAGGGATATAGCATTTATAGCCTTGACTATGCTTCTGGCAATGTTGCAGGAAATAATGATTATCGTCGCCGTTATGCACCTTGGTCTTCTAAAGGGTATCGTTATCATGGCGGCTTGGGGTACTCCTTCAATGTTTCTGATAAGTTGTGGGGAGCTATTCAATATGGTTATGAGCAGAAGTATTCTCATGAAGAGAATAGTCTTTATCGTTTGGATCAACTTGCAGGATGGGGAGCTGATGCCAATCATGAATTAGGTGTCTTGCCATCTGTTACTGATTATCTTTCAACGATAGATGCGGCTAATAGTTATCTGTATGATTTTCATACTGATGCGCATAAGCCGTTTGCGATTTTTTCCTGGCAGGTGGTAGAAGATGCAAAGAATGATATTTTGTTCAAGAGCCAGTGGAACTTCAACTTCTCGCATGAGAATATGCGTTATAGAAGGGCATCTCTAGATAAGGAACTCTCTCGTAATTTAAGTTTCCTGAACCCGGAGTTTACCCTATATTGGAGCGGAAATAGAAAAAACAGAAAGTTTTCTAGCAGTCTGGTCTATTCTATAACTCAGGTAGCTCCTCAGATGCTCTATCTGTTTGATTATATAGATGATGCAGACCCTCTGAATGTAAAGCGTTATGGAAATGAAAAACTGAAGAACTCAATGTTGCATCATCTGCAATATGCTTATAATGGAAGTTTCAAGTCTCTAATGTATGATCTTAAATACGATTATGCTTCTACCAGCGATGCAGTGGCTATGGGCTTTATATATGATAAAAACACTGGTAGACGTACTTTCTCGCCAACCAATGTGAATGGTAACTGGAATACAAGCTTGCGCTTAGGATTGAGTGGCAATGTTGATAAGAAGAAACGGTTAATGTTTAATACGGTTACCTCTTGGGGATATGTTAACAGTGTTGATATGATTAGTGATGCTGCAACTGTGGAGATGAAGAAGAGTATAGTAAAGACATCCACCATTTCGGAAGATTTGCGCCTGGACTACAAACTGGGCAAGCATTCTTTTGGAGTGAATGGTTATGTTGCCTGTCTTCATTCCAATGGCGAACAGAAGGATTTCGAAACCCTTGATGCTTGCAACTATCATTATGGGCTGAGTGCAGTATTGGCACTTCCTTTCAGGTTCTCGTTTGACACCGACCTTTCGATGTATAGTCGACGTGGATATGGTGAGTCTGTGATGAATGATGACAATTTATTATGGAACTTCCGCCTTTCCCGACCATTTTTCAAGGGAAAATTGGTTGTAAAGGCTGATGCATTCGATGTGTTCCATCAGTTGAAGAAAGTGGATAGAACAATCAATGCGCAGGGCAGGGTAGAGAAATACTATAACACAGTGCCCCGTTATGTGCTCATCCACGCCATTTATCGTTTTCATGTAGCAAAAGGTAAAAAGTAAGTCTTATCAAGTCGGCTCGAAGTACTCGGCTCATCCTAACTATATAAGCATCAAAAAAATCCGAAACAGATAACTTGGTAAGCTTCTGTTTCGGATTTTTTCTTTATTCTTCCTTAATCTTCCAATCGCTGATAGTGCGCTGGGTGCTGTCAAAACTGATACCGATTTTTATCAGTCGCTTGCCCTCTGCATGATATGGCAGCATATAGCCTTTTTCGTCTATCTGTGCCAAAGCCTCATCAGCACTCTTATCTACCTTCAGTTCGAAGACGTATATCGTATCTGGCATGTGCATCACGGCATCAGCTCTGCCTATGGCGCTCTTCACCTCTGTGCGGATATAGATGTTGAGGAAACTGAACATCAGATAGAAGATGGTCTGATAATGCTTCTCACTATGATTCTCCAGATCGTATGGTATCGTAGCCATATAGGTGCGCATGTGCTCCAGTGCCGCCTCGATATCGTTTCGATAAACCGCCTTGCAGAATCCCAAGAGAAAGGCATTGTTGTCAGAACGGCGAGGGTTCACATAATGGGGAATCAATGAGTTGAGCAGTCCGTCGCGTACCTCCTTGTTTGGAATTCCCAGCGTATATTCCTGAAACATCGGTTCATATTTCTTGATGGTCAGATAGCCGCTCTGGTAGAGCAATGGCAAGGCTTCTGTCATTTCCTCTGTAGATTGATCGAAGGAACTCAATACTGTCTCCTGACTCTCTAAAGTAGAAAGATTGACATGATACTTATCCAATAGTTTCAAGAGGAAGGATGGAGTGCCGGACCCAAACCAGTAAGGAGCAATATCCCGAGCATTCAAAGCCTTTACAAGACTGAACGGATTGAAAATATCTTCTGAATTCTTGCTGAAATGATAACCATCATAGAATTGTGTCAGCTCTTTCAGACACTCCTCATACGTAATACCAAGAGTTTCACCCATAGCTTCAATATCCGGTTTCATCTGCGTGGTAAGCTCAGTCTTGCTGATACCGCAGATGGCAGAGTACTGGTCGAACAGACTGATGTTGTCGAGGTTGTTGAGTTCGCTGAAGATGCTGAGCTGCGAGAACTTGGTGATACCCGTGATGAAGGTGAACTCCAGGTATGGGTCGAGCTTTTTAAGAGGACTGTAGAAGTTCTGCATGATGAGACGGAGCGGTTGCAGGTTTTCCTTTTCATGCACCACATCCAGCAATGGGGCATCATATTCATCGATGATGACTACCGCCTTTTCGCCCGTCTGCTTGTAAGCCCGCTTCACGAGTCCATCCAGTCGGTCGTTTGGATACAATTCATCATCATCCTTGCCATAGAGTTTCTCATATGGCTTCAACTGCAAGTCGAGATAATGCTTCAAGCCATCAGTATCAAAATGCTTGGCACCGCTCATGTCGAAGTGGAACACAGGATGCTTCACCCATTCCTTCTCGTAATCAGCAATGGCCAATCCCTCGAACAGTTCCTTTCTTCCCTCGAAATAGGCCTGGAGGGTAGAGGCAAAAAGCGATTTTCCGAATCGTCTTGGACGACTTAGAAAGATATACTTCATACCTTTTTCTCTGAAATCTACGATGTATTTGGTCTTATCTACATAGAGATAACCTTTCTCGCGAATTTCTTCAAAAGTCTGAATTCCTACAGGATATTTATTTACTATTTTTACCATATTCCTACATGCTTTACGTTTTGCGCTGCTAAGTTACAAAGAAAATCCGAATTAGCCAAGTATAATGGTTAAAAATAAGATGTTTTGTAAAATAAGGTGTTCCGATGAGTTAAAAACATGTAAAATAATACATTCCTCATTATTTTTTCTTATCTTTGTTCGCCCTGAAAAAACAACGGGATTGGGTTGTGAAAAGGGGGAAAGAGAAAATAGAGATAAATATAAATATAAGAAATGAATAAATTAAAAGCATTATTGGGTTTCGATCCAAAGACTACTACGGTCAAGACGGAGTTGATAGCTGGTATGACTACCTTCCTGACCATGTGTTACATCCTGGCAGTGAACCCCCTACCATTCTCGCTTGATGATTGATTCGTTCAAGAAGATTGAGTTGGAGGATATCTCCGAGTCTTTCCCTGCCTTTATCACGATGATTACGATGGTACTCTGCTTAAACGACAGATAAAAAACGAGGCGGCAATCTGCATCACGCAGGTTACCGCCTTCTCTTTTCTAACTAACTTTCTTATCAACTATTCAAAATGTTATTACCTATATATGGATTCCAGGGCATCCTGCCCTGGATGTAGTCTGTTATTTCAAACGGATGATATTCAGCGAGCTGGCTGGAATCTCTACTGTTGCACCATTCTTCTCTGTAGTTACGTAGTTTTCTACAGGGTAGATGTTGGTAGGATTGTCGATGGTGTTCTCCTCCAAGCCGTTCTTGGCAGAAAGGCGGATGAGCTTGCCATTCTTGATTTCCTTGCCATGAAGATTGATCTTCGCTGTGGTGTGCTCGGTGCTAGTGTTGGCAATCTTCAGGATTACCTCGCCCGTCTGTTCATCAAGTGTGGCTGTAGAGAAGATGCCAGGAAGGGTGTTTGCCTTCAACTTGGTAGAGAATACTTCCTTGCCATCCAACTTGGCGAAAATGCTGTCGCCTACTACTTTCAGCTCGATATCGTACCACTTGCCGGTTTCAATCTTGCCTGGGCAGGTAGCAATCTGACTCTTGGCACCATTCACGATAGACTCCACTCCGTGCTGGGTGTTGTTCCAACCACCGAGGTTCAACCAGCAGTAGTTGTTCTTATCTACATAGTTGAAGATGATGAGGAAACCTTCGTTTCCGGCATCCTTCTTCGCGCGTACCTTATATATATAGCCATTGCTGGTAATCTCACCTGGGTTCAGACGGATGCAGCTCTCTTCGTTGCTGGTCTGCTTGATGAGGTTGCCCTCTGTCTTCCACTGTCCACGGATATCGGTAGGCAACTCCTGCAAGGTCATCGGCAGCGCCTTTCCGTTCTCATCGCTGTAGCCCTTGTCCTCGAAAGAAACCTGAGTGCCCCATGTTCCCATACCTACACGGCAGATAGCTGGCTTCACCTGAGTCTGGTCATACTTGTATGGATTCTCCTGGTTCACCTTCAATACACGGGTACCGATGTTGT
>OGFF01002757.1_pt1 | contig 14522 bp, 5 predicted proteins | sample 1570751 | NCBI WGS metagenome assembly OGFF01 (sample SAMEA2581951, study PRJEB24529) | metagenome | biome: Human gut stool | place: China | collected 2011 | reverse complement strand
AGAGGTTGTTATGGAGGACTTCCTGGTTGATCTGGATGACCGGGGCTTTCTTTTGTTGGGGGGCTTTGTTAGTAGACATGGCATGGCTCTCCTGTCGGAAGTTTGTTTGGTCACAAAACTTTAACCGATTGGCGAGCCATTTGCCTTTTTTAAAAGTGCGAAAGATTCTTTACACTACCCCTGAGGAAGCATTATGAAAAACTGCAGAAGACTGTCCGGCAGAAAGACCGGCTGTACATTTACATCTTTGGGAAAGCGGCCCGGAATCAGGGCCGCCGGGAAAGGACGTCTGCCGGAAGAGAGCGGAAAACACGGAATTTCGGGCGGTATTTTTCTCGCGAGCGCTCTGGCCGCGTGGTTTTCCCTGCTCCCGGGAGGCTCTGCCCGGGCTGATGAAGGTATCGTTGTTCCGGCTGGCACTGTCATTGCGGGCGGTGGGCAGACTTCGAAATATGATCATTTCAGCTGGCAGATGAATCAGACGCTTTCCTCTCCGGATATCACGTTTGAGGGAAACAGCTGGGGCGGCGTTGAAGCCAAAGGAGGCTGGCGCTCGGTCTTCCTTTTTGACAATACCAGTGCCCAGGGAGCCGAAGGGGCCGGAGCGGGAACGACCAATGGCCTTCATTTTACGGCCAGCAATGCGAACATTCACAGCGGTTTCGCTTCAGTCATTGTCAATGCCGATACAAAAGCGCACGGGAATGTCATCGCGCTGACGGATACGGCGCTCTATGGCGACTGGGGAAATGCCATAGGCGCTCTTATTGCCACAGCCGGCGAGATTTCGGACAACAAAATCTCGCTGTCCGGGGGAAGTGTCAGCTCATCCCAGGCCGTACTGCTGCTCGGCAATGTGCCTTTCACGCGGACTGCCGAAGAATATGTATTTACCGGGCCCGGTGCCGCTGAGAGAATAAACGGCAATACTGTTGAAGCCAGCGGAACAAAACTGACGTCCGCCGGCTGGGGAATTGTCTCCGTGTCCGCGGCTTCTCAGGAAGTCAGCGGCAATACATTCACGCTGGATTTCGGCGATCCTGGCAAAACTTCCGCCGATATCGAAACAGCGGGCTTCAGCTTCATCTCGGCAGGACGCGTGAATGATATACCCTCGGCCGTTGCTGTGTCCTCTGGAAATGTCCTGACCCTGAAGAACGGCATGATCGCCAGCCCGGTCACGAATTCCGGCCGGGATAACGCGTCCCGAGGTTTTTTCGGAGCCAGGGCTGATGTTCAGTCAGGGAATACCCTGAACCTTGAAAACGTTAAGCTGGAAGGATTCTTTCTCTCCAACAGCAGGGATGGTATCGTGGGGCTGAGCGGCCGGACAATTTCAGACAGCAGGGTGTCTGTGAAGAACAGCGACGTGTGGTCAATGGGATCGAAGGACGGCTCTGCCCCTACAAATTCAAGCATCGCTGCCATACAGGGCGCCATATCCATGGATAAGGAACTGGGGATCGGGGCCACGTCCGGATATACTGTTTCCGGCAGCAGGGTCAGCGTGGAGAATTCCATAATCCATTCCGGCGGCGGGGTGTACGGCATTACCGGTGATCTGGACGTTGCTGGAGGAAAGGGCAGGCACAACGTCCTGGATGCCGCCTCGGGAAATACCATTTCCATAAAAGGTACGACCATCACGAGTTCCCATCACATGGCGACAGGTATTATTGCCGCGCATGCTTCCAGCAATACTATCATTCTGGATTCTACGACCATTAATCCGGAGAAGGTGACTTCAGGGACAGTTGGCATACTTGCTCCGGAAACAGCGGATAGCAACACGATCACCATCACTGGCGTTACAGACAGCAGCGGTGCGAATGTCAACAGAATTTATACGTATATGGGAATGGCGGGCATAGCCGGAACGGAAATTGGCAATGAATATAATTACACAAATCCCAGTGGCGGCACGCTCACTGCGGCCAATAACACGATTTCCGTGGAACATATGGATCTTGTTGGTGAAGTGAACGGTATCGTGGGCATCGCTGCGAAAAATGCGTCTGGCAATACCGTCAGCTTCAGCGACGGGACCATGTCCGGCAGCTTCGGATTCATGGGCATCGGCATGCGTTCCACCTATTTTGATCAGAGCGGGAATACCCCCCTGGTGCACTATTCCGGGAGCGCTTCAGGGAACACTATTATCCTGAAGAACGCAACGCTGGAGAATGCTGACAGCGGTGGCAGTGTCTGCGGCATCAAGGCCAGCACTATTACCGGCAATGTCATTTCAGGAGACGGCTTCAATATCAGGGGGAAAAATTCCGGGTCTGATCGACAACCTGCGTATCCCGAGAGAGTTTATGGCCTAAGTTCCGATGGCGCTGTCACTGGGAACACGGTTTCCTTCTCGAACTTCACGATGATCTCCGCTGGTGTTGGCGGCGTGAACGGCATAGCCGGCAGTGCTGTGGAGAACAATGTCATCATCTTCCGGGGGACGGGAAAGGATGGGGCTGTTCTCCGTGCCGAAGGTCACGTCTATGGTATCGCTGGCAGCGATGTCACTTCAGGCTGGGATCGTAGTCCCCGGCCCGCCACGATGGTGAAGGGCAACACCATCGCCGTACAGGATGTCTCCGTGAGAGCCAATGAAGGCGGCAGAGGCATACTGGCCATCAAAGCCCTGGGCACCATCAGCGGCAATACCATCTTCCTCAAAAACACCGATATCACCAGCGCGCACAGCCTTTCCGGCATTGGTGTCTCCCCGGCTTTGGTGACTGTGCCGGTTCAGAATGACGACGGCAGTACGACCTCGTATACGGAGGCTCAGGAGGTTTCCAGCAATACTTTCGCGCTTGAGAACGTAACGTTGCGCGCTGGTTCTGGAGAGAAAAGCTGGTCCATTGATCAAGGTTCCGATATTTTTGCGGCCCGTGCCTCGCGGATAACGGGGAACATCCTTGTGGCGAATGGTCTTGAGATCAGGGAAGGCACCGGAAACTGGGTCATTCCCCAGAGGGTCCGCGGCTTTGTCTCGTCAGGAGAGGTTTCGGATAACGTGATCAGTTTTTCCGGGCTCAGGGGCATAAAGGCTTCCACTGGGGGAATACACGCGTATCTCGCGGAGACGGCCAGCGGGAATACCCTTGCCCTGAGCGGGGCTGAAGGCTGCATCCTGAAGACCGGCGGATCTGTTGTTGGTTTTGCCGGCAGCTGGAGCGGCAGCAGTTCCGGCAGCTGGGGCAGTTTCCAGATGGCGGCGAACTCCGCCACGGGCAATCGCATCAGCCTGGAGAATATCAATATTGATTCGCAGCTCAGACCGGTCTCCTCTGATAATTACGGTGGGCCTACCGGTAGCGTCATGGGAATAGCCGCCAGGAACGCCTCGGACAACATCATCACCATGCAGGGTGGAAGTGTTACCACGCACCTCACGGGCGCCGCGGGTATTGCTGATATCCCCAACGGGCATTTCACATATTCCGATACTGCTGTGAACAATGTCATCAGCGTCTCCGGCACGTCCTTTACCTTTAAGGAGCAGGCCACGGCCGGTCTGGCCGGCATACAGGCTGTGAAGGCTGAGGGCAATACGGTTGCCATGGCCGGCGTTGAAATAACTGATACCGAGGATACCACGAAGTACGCGTCCGTGTCCGGCATCGTTGGCGTCTCCGGTACGTCCGTGACCGGCAATACGGTGTCCTTTGAAGGCAACATCAACTCCGCCAAGCGATATATTGAAGGACTGCAGGCAGCCGGGGCCTCCGGTAACAGGCTTGTCGTGCAGACTTCCCGTATAAGTTCGGACAGAGCGGTTTCCGCTCTTACAGGCATACATATCATTGATGGCTCCACTTTTTCTGACGGGGCGGGGCATACCACGGTCCAGAAGGTCGTTGACACGAGCCGTGTGTATAATGCGGATAACACGCAGGATAATGTTCTGATTGTAAAAGATTCCTTCATTACTTCAGGAGCTGAGGGCGTGGCCGGCATCCATGTGAGAGGAACGTCCTTGCGCGACAGCGTGCTGCTTAACGGCGTGACCATCCGTTCAGCCGCCGGCGTGGCGGGTGTTTCTGCGTGGGTGAATCCTGGAAGTATTGAGGTGGAGGCTGCGGGCTCGGCCAGCGGCAGCACGGTGTCCATAAAGAATTCGGACATTGTTTCCACGCAGGGGGCCGTGTACGGCATCCGGGCGGATACAATAACGGACAGCACTTTCGAGCTGCGTGACAGCAACGTAAATGCCGAGGGGGATACGAACGGAGATGCCGGCGGCCTGGTCGCGGAAAATGCTTCCGGCAATACGGGTGTGCTTGGCGGAAAACTTTCCTTCATCGCCCCTGTCGGTTCCCTCGATGTGATTCGGGCGTTCGCACGCGGCACGGAAAATACGGGCTGGTTCGATCACGTGGAGATTTCGGTGCCTCTGCTCTACTTCGTGCATGCCGAGCGCCGGGCAAACAGCGACAGCCTTCTTGTGGAGGGTGGCACCATTAACGCCGACCTCCGCTGTGCGGAAAGCGATCAGGGCACCTCTGCCAGCGGCAACACAATGGTGATGCGGGGAACGACAGTGAACGCCGGGGTCCTGGCCACGGCAGAGGCGCGCGTCGGTGAGGCCGATGGCAACACGATGATCATTTCCTCCTCCAGCGTTACGGCAGAAAGGGCCTCCGCAGGCATAAGCGATGGCTCGAGCGCCAAGAACAACAGCGTCTCTGTTTCCGACAGCGTGTTTTCCGGTCACCTGGCCGCGGGCATGACGAAGAGCGGCGACGTGAGCGGCAACACGGTTCTCGTGAGGAACAGCCGCGTGGGCGGCCATGTCTATGGCGGATTCACCGTCAGCGGCCTCGCGGGCGGCAATACCGTTATTCTGGAGGACAGCCACGTGTCCGGCTACGTGTATGGCGGCCAGAGTGAAGCAGGACACGCCACCGGCAACACGGTCATTGTCCGCAACACGTCCGTGAGCGGCGGCGTGTACGGCAATTATATCGGCACTGGCGATGCCGGCCATAACTATGTCTATATCAACAGCGGCATCGGCGGCGGCGTGGAGGCCTCGCATACCCGCTCCGGCGACGCATCGGACAACGTCATTGTCATGGAAGGCGGCACGGTCTTCGACCGTCTCTATGGCGGTTATACAGAGGACGGATCGGCCAGCCGCAACAGCATCACCGTGACCGCCGGCCGGGTGCGCGCCGCCGTGGTCGGCGGCTACGACGATGGCACGGCTGTGGACAACACGGTCACGCTTTATGACACGGCCAGTTTCGCGGGATCTGACCTGTACGGCGGAAAGACAGACGGAACGTCCACTGACGTTTTCACCGGCAACACCCTGAATCTGCACGGCCAAATTCAGGCGGACAGCCTGCAGAACTTCCAGAACCTGAACTTCTCCGACGTGGCCGACGGGACGCCCAGCGCGGATCTCGCGAAATCCGCCGTCCTGGGCGACGGGAAGGGGAGTTTCACCAATGTCTCCATTCAGAATCTGAGAAATCAGTCTGGGGATGTGCCCGAAGAATATGTCCTCGTCCACACGCCTGCGGCCTCGTCCAGTTTCACTGGCACGAACCTCTACGTGAACGGCGCGGACACCGTGACCATCGGTTCTGACGGTTCCTATGTGCCGTATACGGGCACAGTGTCCAATGACGGCACCATGGACAATGAGACCGGCACAGCCGGCATGACGCGCTCCCAGGCCGGGCTCACCAAAGGCTTCCTGACTTTCGATGTGGATTACTTCATCAAAAATGGCCAGGATCTCATCGCCCGCACCAAAAATGTGCAGGCCGATCACCGCACGAAGTCCTTTAACATTGACCGGCTGCCCGGACTTGCCCTCCTGGATCAGGGAGGCGACCTTGCGGCCGGCGCAGGCATGGAAAGCGCCGAAGAGAGCGCCATGTGCCTGCCCGGAGAGGAACCCTGCGGGACGCGCGCCTTCATGGCCGTGTCCGGAGGCTACTCGACCTACAAGGCTGACGGTCATTTTAATATGTCAGGCGGAAGCGCCATGGCGGGCCTTGCCCGTTACTGCAAACTGCCTTCAGTCGGTTTTCTCGCCGGCGTGTTCTTCGAGACCGGTATCGCCCGTTTTGACGCAGAGCATGACTTTACCGGCTATGACAGCTTCGACAGCGATGGCAATGCCAGCTATTACGGCGTCGGCGCCCTCGGAAAGCTTTACCTCAATGAGACGGCTATGCAGGGGCTCTACGCCGAAGGATCCTTCCGTATCGGCATGCTGAACTACAGCTGGGATACGGACGGCTGGCGCGTCAATGGCTCTGAAGCCGACTACAGCTCGCAGTCGCCCTATATGGCGGCTCACGGCGGCCTCGGCTGGATGAAGTCCCTCACGGGCAACGTCGACCTCGACATATACGCCAAATATCTTTGGTCGCACGTGAGCGGGGATGACGACTCCATCAGCGGCAGCCGTGTGAACTTCGATGCCATGGATTCCAACCGCCTGCGCGGAGGTGCGCGTCTGAGCTTTAAGGGCAGTGAGGCTTTCAGCTGGTATCTCGGCGCGGCCTACGAGCGCCAGTTCAACGGCAGGAGTACATCCGACATTTACGGTCACGATACGCCGTCCGCCTCACTTACGGGCGATACGGCTATGGTGGAGGCAGGCCTCAGGCTGAGACCCTCTGAAGGTGAGCCGCTCTTCTTTACGTTCGGTGCCACCGGCTACGGAGGAGTCCGGGAGGGCGTTTCCGGACTGTTCCAGGTGCACTACGAGTTCTAGAAAGGCGGACAGCCTGATTGGGGAGAAGCCCGTGTACGTCGTACACGGGCTTCTCCGTCTGTTCTGGCCCCGGCGCGGACGGCGGCGGGGCTGGCGCATAGGGAACCGTATCACGCATGCCGGCTGTGCAGTTTCCCCTGTTTGTATTTTTTTAGGGCACAAAGCGCCTGGCTGGATAGCAGTCCGCGGCTTGCTAAATTTTTTTTAACGTTTCAGGGCTGTCAGCGGCTCTGTCTGATTGTTTCCGGTGCCGTTCGCGAAGGATGCCCCATGGCCCTCACCAGTGCTTCATTTGTGAAGCTCCCGATCCCGTGGGAGCGGCTCATTCAATATGAGGATACCTGCAGGCTATCCTGAGGTCCTCTGGAAGCGCCCTATACCGGTCACAGACCTTATAATTCTTCATCCGGTCAGGTCGTGTCTGAGCCGGCAGCATCCCTGCATCCAGGGAGGGACCGGTCCCGTTTTTTCCCGGCGGATTGATTGCCCCGCAGCCGGACATCCCTGTTATCCCGGAATCCGGCCCGTCACCCGGGGATCCCTTTTCCCGGAGTACGCAGCGCCGGCAGTGAGGAAGGAAGAGGGATCTGTTAACGGCCTGGCTGTATTTATCAACATGTGTATCCTAAAATTTGAACCATACGGTTCCGCCTGTTTCGGGAAACGATGTCCTCACAGCTCTTTCTGTTCCCTGGCGGCCTCCCCGCGAGAGAAATCTGCCCTCCTTTGGCCCCTATGACGCTGGTGAGGATTGTTCACTGCGTGACAATCTGCAAGGAACGTCGTATTGACAGTGTTCGAAAATTTTCAATATGCTGTATAAGTTAGTACGGGGGGTGAAATGCGGGGGAAAGGGAAAATGGGTAATCCGTTTTCGTTGTACCGGTCCGCTTTGAAAAAGGTCTGGGGACGGGGCGTTCTCTGCTTTCTTGCCGTGTCAGGATTTTTCGACTCAGTGAACGTGGACGAGCCCTGGGCCTGGAATTATAGCATCAGCTCAGATATGAGCTGGTATGATTATTTGCATTCGGGTAAGTCTCCTTGGTATGGAGGGGGCAGGGTCATCCAGTCCGGGGATACGCTGGAAATACGCAATGGTGCCACCCTGACCTTTGATTTTGAGAATAAAGAAAAAATGTACCGCAGATTCGCCCTGGCCATGACCTGGGACAAACTCAGCGAAAGCGGCCCTGTTGTGAGTGAAGATATCTCCATAACCGGAACGGGAACGATCCGGGGAATAGGCGACAAAGGGCTGCAGGGGTTATACAGTACTGCAGTGATAACGGTTGCTGACGTAAATTTATTGTTTCAGAATTTTCAATACGGCTTTTATGCCCGTCTGGACGAAACTATTTCCAAAGAGAGCGTTATCAGCGTCACGAACAATACTACGAAGTTTGAAAACGTTGACTACGGCATACGTGCGATCGGCGCCGCTGTTTCTCTGACGGCTGGTGCGTTTACCATGACCGGCGGTAATGTAGCGGTGGCAGCAGAGAAAAAAGCCACGGTCAATGTCAGCGCTGATACTGCGAACCTGGAGGCTTCGTATCTTGTGTACACGAGGGACAGCGCGCAGGCCACTGTCAGCGCGGATACTGCGAATCTGAAGGCTTCGTATCTTGTGTATGCGGCGGGCAGTGCGCAGGCCACCCTGACGGCCAAGGAAGCGGGCACTCTTCAGGGTGGCATCGGGGCGTATGACACGAGTCAGGCCACCGTTTCCCTTGGCGGCACGGCCGTATGGACAGGTTTTTCGGACAAGGCCGACGGGGCGTCAGTTTCGGTAACGCTCGGGAGCGGCAATATCTGGAACGTGAGACCCGTGTATACGGACGGCACAAACTACGGACCTTCTGCGGTTTCCTCTCTCAGCCTCAGCGGAGGCACTGTTTCCCTCGACTCGGCTGCGGAATTTCAGAGGCTCAATGTCGGCAGTCTTGACGGATCAGACGGCCTGTTCCGCCTGAAGGTGGAACACGACAGTACGGAAGGCGTCGATCAGGTGGATATCGGCCGGTATGCTTCCGGAAGCAGCAAAGTCTTTGTGGCCTCCTCTGGCAGAACCGATATTTCGGCCGTCGACATGAATACCTGGCTGGTGCGCCGGAATGAGGGCGCAGGCACCTTCTCGCTCGCCAACCCCGGGCAGCAGGTAGATCTCGGTATGTATATCTACAGGCTCTCCAGCCGGCAGAAGGACGGCTCCACGGAGTGGTTCCTGTCCCGGGATCCGTCGGCGAAACCTTCGGATGGAGACAAGCCCACCCCAGATACTCCCGGCGGGGGTGATTCAACCCCCGTTACCCCTGGCGGCGGAGGAGGATATGCAGCGCTTTCTCCCACGGGCGAGGCGGAAGCCGCGCTTTCCGGCCTGGCCGGACACTATGCCATGTGGTACGGCCAGCTCACGGATCTGCGCAAGCGCCTCGGCGAAATGCGCTCAGACACGCAGACGGGCCTGTGGGTGCGCGGCTTCGCTGATACTGCCCGTCTCGAAGGCTTCGCGGACACGACATTTACCCAGACGACGTACGGCGCTTCCCTGGGCTATGACGCGCCGGTTTTTGCGAGCGGCAATTCCCTTTTGGCTGCTGGTATCCAGCTCCGCGGCGCCCTCGCGCGTCAGAACGTGAACGGCTCCTGGGGCGGAAACGGCGATCTGAAGAGCGCCGGCTGCGGGCTGTACGCGACATGGCTTGGAGACGGCGGCTGGTACGCGGACGCTGTCGGAACCATAGACTGGTACAATCACAGGATACGCAGCACCATGCTCGACGGAACCCGGGTTCGCGATGACAGATCTTCATACGGTCTTGGGGCCTCACTGGAGGCCGGACGCAGGTTTGACTTCGCCTACAGCAATGAGGGACGTGACTTCTGGTTTCTCGAACCCCAGCTCGAGCTCTCCTACTTCTGGGTGAAGGGAGGAGACTTCGAAGCCAGCAACGGCATGGAGATCAGCCAGAAGGATATGGATTCCCTGACCGGGCGCGCGGGCGTTGTCCTCGGCAGGAAGTTCGCCCTCGACGGCGGCGATGGCGGCCACTACATCCAGCCCTCCGTGAAGGGCGGCGTGAACAGGGAATTCCTGGGCCGGCAGAAGGCTTCCTTCAACGGCGAGGACATGACCGCGAACATGCACGGCACGCGCGTGTACTACGGCTTGGGCGTGGACTGGCAGGCCGCGGATACGTTTCGTCTCTATATGCAGGCTGAGCGCGGAAGCGGCGATCACTATACGAGGGAATATAATGTTTCCGCGGGCGTAAAGTGGGACTTCTGAGTCCGGCGCTGCCCTTTTCTGTTCTTTTCTCTCCCTGTCATTGGGCTCTCTTCTTCCGCCCCGGGCTTCCCGGGGCGGGCATAATTCTGTCCCTGGGATAAGCCAGTCCGGAGAAGGAAAACCGCCCCCTGATCAGGCCGGTGAGGGGGCCGTCTTTTTTGTTGTAAGCACGTGTCATTTGTCACGGCAGACCGCACTGACAGGAAGGACACGGGCCGGTCTGGGATATACTGGGGAAAAATACGGAGGTCCGAAATGGGAAAGAAAATCACGGACAGAGTAACCTGGGTCGGCAAGACTGACTGGGAACTGAACGAGTTCCATGGCCATGAATATTCTACGGAGAAGGGATCTTCCTATAACTCCTACCTGATCCGGGACAGGAAGACCGTCCTGATGGACACGGTCTGGAAGCCCTTTGACGAAGAATTCGTCGCTAACCTGGAGCAGGAAATCGATCTAAAAGACATTGACTGCATCGTCATGAATCATAACGAAAATGATCACAGCGGTGCCCTGCCGGCTCTGATGCGGAAGATTCCGGATACACCGATTTACTGCACGAAGAAGGGTGAGGCGATTCTGCGCGGCCTCTATCATCAGGACTGGAATTTTGTCACGGTGAAGACCGGCAATACGCTGGAGCTCGGCGACACAAAGCTCGTCTTTATTGAGGCGCCCATGCTTCACTGGCCTGACACGATGTTCACCTATATGACGGGGGACAACATCCTGTTCAGCAACGATGGCTTCGGGCAGCATTATGCCAGTGAAAGCCTGTTCAATGACTGCGTGGATCAGGCCGAACTGTATCGGGAGGCGATGAAATACTACGCAAATATCCTGAATCTCTACAGTCCCATGGTCGCCCGCAAGATCGATGAAATCCTCAAAATGAATGTTCCCGTCAGCATGATTTGTCCGAGTCACGGCGTCATCTGGCGCAGGGATCCCCTGCAGATTGTCAGCACCTATCAGAAATGGGCCGGGGCCTATCAGGAAAATCAGATCACCCTTATTTATGACACCATGTGGAATTCGACGCGCCGCATGGCCGAATGCATCGCCGGGGGGCTGCGTGAGGCCGATCCGTCCCTGACGGTCAAGCTCTTCAATTCAGCTGTCGACGACAAAAACGATATCGTCACGGAAGTCTTCAAATCCAAAGCCATCCTCGTCGGCTCTCCGACCATCAATTACGGTTACCTGTTCTCCATAGGCGGCATCATGGAGATGATCCGCGGACTGAAGTTCAGGAATAAGAAAGCCGCTGCCTTCGGAAGCTACGGATGGAGCGGCGAGGCCGTCAAACAGATAACTGCCCTTCTTGACGGCGCCGGCTTTGAAATCGTCAACGACGGACTGCGCTGCCAGTGGGCCCCGGACGAAGCCACACGGAAGCTCTGCCGTGATTATGGCCGTGAGTTTGCCAGCGCCATTAAATAAAAGGAAATCACGAATATAGCGTACGGGAAAGCCGTACAAAAGAGTTCTGCATAAAGGCTCTCCTTTTTATGCAGGACTCTTTTTTTTTGCCGGGTGCCCTGGGACGTACATGCCGGAGTCCGCTGCAACAGGGAAAAACTGAGAACAGCGCGGATGTGCGTACAGGAGAGAGTTTCAGAGAACAGCGTACGCTGCTGTTTCTTCTCCCGGAGAAGGCACGTGTTCCCGTCACCCTTTCCCTACCTCTCGAGGATATTCCTCAGATGGTGCTGTATGCGGGCGATATACTCGTCACGGCGCCATGGCGTACGCGAGTGGTAATGCCCGACAGCTTTTCAGGTCGGGCCGTCGCGGCGCATGCTCCCGGCCAGGATGAAGCAGGCTACGTAGATATTGTCGCGGGGATGGAAGAGCCGGCGCAGGGGGATGCGGTAGCGGCGTATCCAGTACGAATTGATCTGCATGAGGCCGACATCGAAGGACAGCCCCCGCGCAAGACAGGACTCCGCCATGCGCAGAGCCTCCGCGGGGGTACGCGGGAGGACATCTTTTCCCTGAATATTGATAAGCAAGGGACGGCTGTCCGACTCCTGACGGGCTATGGCCAGAGCGAGCACGCGGGGAATGCCGAAGCGCCGGCAGGGTTCCTCAAAGAGCGGGACCAGCGCTTTTTCGCGGCTGTTCAGGGCGGCTGCGGCGGGGAGCGGGAAGTGCAGGAAAAAAACCGGAAGCAGTGACAGAAACAGAAAAAGGCGCATGATTTATTCCCCCTGATGAAGGCAGACGCGCAGGCGCATGGCGTTTCCGCTGTATCCCGCCGGGGGCGCGCCGAGAACTTCCTCTCCGTTTTTTCTGACCGAGATTTTTTTCTGGATCAGGACGGCGGCGGACCAGACGGCGGGGATCATGCCCTGGGGGCAGGTCACGGCTCCTGTGGCGCCTGTGCCGCTGGCTGGAAAGGTTCCGGCCGCGGAAGCCTGCCTGAGGGCTGAGGCGCTGGCGCTGATGTCGGGACGCGAGGCCTGACGGAGGAGAAGGGATGACTGGGAGTCCGGCAGGGACACGGCTTCCTTTCCCCGGCAGAGGAGGAGGCCGCTGCCGCTGAAGAAAGTCAGCGTGCCTTCGCCGGATCCCGATGCGCATGATTCCCGGAAGGCGGCGTCCCCGGCTGAAGCCGATCCGCCATTACCACCGGAAAAGAAGAGGGCAGAGAGGTCTGTGACGGCATTGCCGTTCATGCCGAGCGCCGCGTCCATGCGCGTTTCTTCTCCTCCGGGTACGGCGAGACGGGAAACGAGGCCGTCTGCCGGCACGGCGGAGACGGCGCGGCCTTCGGGAAGGGTGAGGATGGATCCCCAGGAACCGGCGGGCAGGGCTGAGGAGAGAGAGCCGCATCCGGAACAGAGAGAGGCTGGGCTGAGCTTTTCGTTTCCGCGGACAAGAAGGCCGTCTTCTGCCACGAAAAAGCCCGCTTCGATGCGGCGCGCTGCGGGACGGATGATTTTTCGGAGCATTTCCCTGTCCCCGGAGCCGCCGGCTGCGAAGAGCGCGAGGGAGAGCCGTCCCGTTTCCGGAGTGAAGAGGAAAGCCGTATACGGCTGGCCTGTGACGCTGTTTCGGGCCGAAGCCGTTTCCGGGCACAGCTCTGTCAGGCTGAAAGGAGCGTGTTCTGCCTTTTCAGCGAGATCCGCGCGGCGGGAGAGGACCCATGCCGCGGCGCGCCTGGCCGTGACTGTGAATTCCGCGGCGGCCCGGTTTGCGCTGGCTGTGTCCCGCCAGTCTTCGGCCATGACGGCGATCCCGGAACAGGTCACGAGCAGGCAGACCGCGGCGAGAAGCGTTTCAGGGATGCTCATGGAACAGCCTCCGTGATGCAGGCAGTGAACCAGGCGAAGGGAACGGGTCTGTCAAAGCCCGGGGACGGACAGGCGGCTGGGAGAGTGCGCGGCGCGGAAGAGCCGGCTGGCCGTGTTACCTGCCCCGAGGCGTAGTACCAGTCCGCGATGAGATCCTGCGCGGCGGCGAGATCCGGGCTGTTCTTCTTCAGCGTGGAACCGGCCGGGCGCATGGCCAGCGTGTCGGGAGAAAGGTTGCAGGTAAGCATCCAGACGGAACCTGACCGGGACACGGCGGAACGCAGGAGGGCCGGGCCCGCCGCGCGGAAATACCGGGCGGGAATCCTTTCAAGCGCTTCTTTCTGTCCGTCTGTGGAGGCGAGGGCGGAGAGGCAGTCCTTCGGGATCCAGGGTACGGCCATACCCGTACGCATGGGCGCGAAGAAAACGGCGGGCTCTTCGCCGGACCGGCAGACAGGCACGGGAATGGTTCCCCGGGTGAAGGCCGTGCCGCCGTTACTGGTCAGGCTCACGGAGCTGGTTACGCCCATGTTCCGCACGGAGAGGCTGTTTTCACTATCAGCGAGGAGAGCAAAGCGTCCGTCCCGGCAGAGGCCGAGGCCGAAGCGGGAATCCAGAATGAGGCGCCCCGTGTTGTTCTCTCCGGCGCAGAGGGCGGCCGGCGTTTCCGCGGGGCCGCTGTAGTCCTCCGGCGCGGGAAGGGATCCGAAGCCACTGAGCGTGGAGGCCGGGCCGGAATAGGTATTCAGGAACCTGAGCGCGGAAACGTCCTCGAGCGCGTGTCCGGAAAGGCCGAGATCCGTTTCCATAACGGAAAGCTCCTCGTGTCCGGAGAGAGGCTCCCTGCGCAGGATTTCCTCTCTGAGTGCGTCCGTCTGCCCCGCTCCGGGGCCGTCCAGAATGCCGAAGGAGCCTTCGGGTACGGCGGTCAGGCCGAATGAGGCGAGGTTAAGGGCTCTGCCCTCACCGGGCAGCCATACGGATGACGCGGAGAGACCGAGAGCCCGGGCGCGCCGGTCTGACGGGCGGTAGAAGCCGCCTTTGAGGCGGAGCGCAGCGGCTCTCGGAAGGGCATCGTTTCCTGGGAAAAGCCGGGAGGCAGGGAGGTGAGATCGTCCGGGACGGAAAGCCGGACTGTTTCCGGCGTTGAGGATGGCGGAAGCTGACGCGCCGCGATGCGCAGCGTGTC
>OGFF01002753.1_pt1 | contig 14542 bp, 10 predicted proteins | sample 1570751 | NCBI WGS metagenome assembly OGFF01 (sample SAMEA2581951, study PRJEB24529) | metagenome | biome: Human gut stool | place: China | collected 2011 | reverse complement strand
GCACCGCCCCCGGCGGGCCATAGCCTTACATTGCGAGCGTATAGTCCCCATCGTAATATTAGCACAATCACTGAAGTAGACAGGCAGCGCGGAAAGTTCCGCGGCGGCTTGTTCGAGCCTGCGCCAGCTGTCGGCGTCTATATCGCCCGTTCGGAACGATCCGGAGTTAACTCCCGAACCTCCTACCAACATTCGCCCGGCCAACTGTGTATCGGGCATCTCCAGCGAAAACACGCACACCGGAACCCCAGCAACGGCGGCGGTCCGGGCAAAATGTAGCATTGCGGCACTTTTGCCCATCCCTGGACGGCCAGCCAATACCACGAGCTGGCCGCCCCTCCAGCCGCCCGTCAGCACGTCGAGCCGTTGTAAGCCCGTAGGAATGCCGATGCACTCGCCCACTTGTCGGGCCTGTTGGCGTCGTTCCAAGTCGTCGAGGGTGGCCCGCACGACATCCGACAATGGCGTAATATCGTTTGCGTGGACCGTTGCGGCGGCTATGGCGGTTATTTCTGTTGTCGCCCAATCCAAAACGCCCGAGGGATCGGAGGCCGCCCGTACTGCGAGTTCATGGCCGAATAGACACAACCGGCGGCGGGTCTCCGTGTCTTTGAGCTGCCGGGCATGGTCGAGGACATTTACCCCCGAGCCGACGGCCTGCGTGAGCTTTGCCAGGTAGGCCGCCGGGTTGCCTAACCCCTCAACGGTTTTACAGCGCTGCGTAAGCGTGTAGAGGTCGATTTTGACGCCTTCCGCGAGCATCGAGAGCATCATGCCGTAGATTTTGCCGTGTATCGGGGTCTGGAATGCCGAAATTTCGATCATCTCCGCCGTGTCGGGTAAATACTCCGGTTCGAGAATCAATGCGCCCAAAACGGCTCTTTCGAGTTCGGGTGATTCCGGCAACACCAAATCGGCCGCCGGGCGGTTATAGGAAATTTGTTTTTCGCATTTCATAGGTAGTTTGTTTTTGGGGTTCGTCTGGTCGGCGCATCCACGTTCGAACAGCTGCCCGCCAATCTTTCATCTTGTTTTTACCGATCATCCAGCCTTTCGCCTCGTAGAAATCGATGAAGCGCTGGGCATCGACCGTATATCCCTTTTCGGAAATATAATTTTTGACCTCTTGGAGAGAGGGAGCAACAAACGCCGCGCGTTTGGCTGCGACTTTGCGCGGCTTGTCCGCGCTGGTACCTTTGGGGGTGTTACCGACATTCGATTTTCCGCTTCCCCCTGCACCCCCTTTACTCTCTATATCTTTATCCTTATCTACATCCTTATCCTTATAAAGGTTAGGTTCTTGGTTAGGGTACTGGTTAGGTCTTTGGTTAGGTTGGATAGCTTTTCCGCTTGGATTGTTCCGGCTTCCTTTGGGCGCTCCACCTTTTCGCCCATTCTCCACACAAGCATCGTATCGGTTATGCGCATTATCAATTACAGGCTTAATCGCAATAAATAGCGCTTTTGCAACCGCATTGCTATCCGGACCAGGCGCAATGCCTTCAAAGGCGTAATCGAATATCGTCTCCGATACGACCTTGTACAAGTCCGGCGGCAATTCGCGTAAAGATTCACGGAATGAACGGTAATAGACCATCGTATCGCGGCTCATCGGGTACCTCCTTTCCGAGATTGCCTACGCTCCCATTTAACCCAATCCGCCTCAAGTTGAGGGTAGCAATAATCATAGAAAATGCGGGATAGATCGGGCGGTAAATCCGGCAATGTACGATCAAGTCCATACATTACTATCGCATTCATAAACAGCTGGTATTCGTTGGGTAAAAGCCCCTCCATCGCAGCCCGAAAGGAACGGTAAAAAACAAAACTATTACGCCTACTCATCGCCGTGCCCTCCGTGAATGTAATAGCGCTTAAACCGCATCTTGTTTTCATGCACCCAGACATCGGCAACATCGATCCCCATTTTGCGGATATAGCGGATCGTACTGCGCGGGTCGGGGATATTCAGCCGCTCGGCGATGTCGAACGTCGCCCATTGACCGCCGCAGACCAGCAGCGAAAAGACCCGAAATTCGTTGTTGTTTAGATAAAATTCCCTACCTTTGTACAGGACTTGATAGAATGCCCCTGCGTGCTTGCCTTGAGCGCCGGGGGCGTGCTGTTTCTGATTCATACCTCCGGAACTATTTACGGTTGGCACTCTCGGCGATAGCCTCGGCGGCTTCGCGGTGACGTTTGGCCGGGTCCTCGATTTGGTTCTGAACCCAAACCGTCAACTCTTTACGGCTGAACAACAGACGCCGCCGCACTTTCCGATAAAGAATTCGTTTGTAATAGGCCAAATTATACAGATTACTGGGCGTAGTAGGGTATCCCAGCCCCTCCAAGAAATTAATTGCAGCTTCGAGCGTTAGTGCGTCCGCCGCTTCCTCCGCCGGGGCTTTATAGTTCGCCAGCTCCGGGATAATGGTGCGCACCGCTGCGTAAATGCACCCCTCCAATTCTTCGCGGGACGTCAAAATAATTTTGCTCGTTCCCGCTGTTACTGTCTCTTGCATCATAACAAGAATAATTTAATTGTTAAAAAAATGTTGCGTCCGGACTATTCCGTAACCGCATTGCAAAGGTGGGAAATGCGGGGGCCTATTGTTATGAAATAATTATTTATTCATATTTATTCATATTTTGCAACATTGATTACCAAACACTTACAACGCATAGTCTTTCACACACAAAACAAAAAAAAGAATGCCGTAAAGCATTCTTTCGTATGGTGGCGATTATGAATTTAACCCTTTTGGTCCTTGAGCAAAAAACGATCAATAACGTTGCTATATGCGGGCATATTATTGATTGCTGCTTTTAAGAAATCATATAGCGATTTCACCTTTTTGTCCAAACTGCCGTCGATTATAAGCCCGTCACGCTGCATTTGGCGTATCTCATCCACGACCGCCTGCGCTTTATCCCCCGATGCCGCATTAATTGCGGCCCGTACACGACTAATCACAGCCGCACTATCTCCGGCTATTATCTCCGAAATACTCGCTTTTTTCCGTCCGGCCTTATTCCCCGGTTTAATAAGTAGAGCCATAGCCACCAACGCGTCGGCGATTGTAAACATATAACCCGCATAGTGTCCCATTTTGAGCAAAAGTGACGCGTCGAATATGGCCGTATTTCTATATTTTGCCCGGCATTTTCCGAACATTTTTAGCAGCCCTGCCCGTCGGTCTGCAATGGATTGTGTTCCGTATGCGGCCATCCGGTCCAAAAACTGCCTGCCCTCCGCCTCCCCTTGTGCATAGCCGTCTAAATACATTTGCCGGAACGTTGCCCGGTGCTCTCTGAAAAATGGATCATCGCCCGCCCTATTTTCGAAAAACAGGACGGCAATACACGGATACCCCGCGAATGCGTCGGGGAGTCCGGTCCTTTGGAATGTCAAATTAGGGACTTTATTATACGCTTCATCATCGGGCAAATCAAACCACCGCGTAAGACTGTCTAAATTGTCGATGTCGTTATAAACACTAAACATCACGTTTCCCGGGGTATTGCCCGTGCATAGAGGTAACGATTCATAATACTGTTGCAGCTTATCCATATCCCTAAAATTTCGTTAATAATTCCGCATTCTTCTGCCGTTCCTCCCGTTCGAAGCTGGCCAGGTAATTTTCCGTTGTTTTGAGGTCCTGATGCCCCAGCGATTCCGAGATATAGGCGATATTCGCTCCTGCCCGCTTCAACACCGTAGCGAACGAATGCCGGGCCGTATAGGTCGAGATATTGCCGATCCCGAGCTGTTCGCCCACCTCCTTCATACGCTTATTGATCGCACGGGTGAAATACATCGTTTTACACTTCCGCCGCATTGCATCCTCCTGTCCGTCGAGAATCGGAAAAATGAAGCTGTCGGGCCGGGAGGGGTTGCCCCATCGGTTAATTATTGCCTGCATCCGCTCCGTGACAACGACCCGGATTTCCTTGCGGGTCTTGGTCGTCCGCTCGGTCTTTTGCCGGACAAAGCATATTTCACCGTTCACGATGTCCCGATACCTCAACTTTACGAAATCGGCAACGTTGATCCCGTTGCACAAGTAGAGGAACAGCCAATAATCGCGGTATTTGGCCGTTGCCTCGGTTCCGTCCTCATAATTGGCTATCTGCCCTATTTGCTCCAGCGTGAGGGCCAATTTGCGGCCCTCTCCGGCTTGTATCTCATACCGCCCCCGGCCGAATGGGTATTGCGCCTCTAAAATCTTTCCGCACCGCTTCATGTCGTTGAGTATTGCCCGTATATGTCGCATATGTATTCCGACGGTAGTACGGCTTTTACCCTCTTTAAGCAGGAACTTTTCGTAACGGCGAATCCAATCCACCGAAACACCCGACAAAGGAACACGAGGTCCGGCAAATCGTTCTATCCCCTTCATAACAACCCGATAGGCCATCATATTCCCGATGCGTTCCTGTGCTTTCATTTCGGCTATTTTACCCTCAAAAGCAATATTAAGCGTATCGCCACCAGCTCGTTTTAGTCGATTGTTAAGATTTTCCAATGAAAAGATACCGCGCATTAATAAGTCCTCAACAGCCGTCCGCACTATCTGGTAGCTGCTTTCGATGTCCTTGCGTATCTCCACAAGTGCACGGGCTTTTGTTGTTGGCAGGGCGTCCCACTCCGCCGGCATCAAATCTTTCCCGGTCGGATAATAGTGACGCACTCGATTGTAGGTAACACGGATTTTTACGGAGCACTTCCCGGACTTTTTCGGATGGGCTGAATCGAACATTGCGGCCACCGTCACACCGTCTTTCGAGTAGTTCATTTTGTGTATAAATTTTGATTTTAGACACAAAATTTAGACACAAATATACGGATTTAATCGAAACCAACAAAAACCAAGTGAAATAAAATAGCTATATTTGCCATTGAAATACAAGCATTTACAAAACAATATAGAAATTACCAAAAACAGCTAAAAATCGACAAATTACGACTCATAATCCGAAGGTCGTGGGATCATGCCCCTCTGGGCCCACAGAAAAAGAGGTTACGAATTGCCGTAACCTCTTTTTTCGCACTCTTCGGGAGCGGCGTTATTCCAGCTTCGCCGCGTCGGAGGCCAGCTTTTCGTAGATGGCGACCATTTCGCCGAACGATCCCTCGCCGCGTTTCAGTTCGTACATGAAGACGCCCTTGTAACCGGCCTTCATCAGCGCCCCGTACAGCGCGGGCCAGTCGATCCGACCCTTGCCCGGAAGCCAGTGGCGTTCATCGACCCCGTCGTAATCCGAGACGTGAAGGGTCGCGATCCGGTCGCCGCACGCCTCGACGAAGTGCAGCAGGTCCTCCGAAAGCAGATGGTTCGTGTCGAAACAGATTTTCACCTCGGGATAAGGGGCGATGATGCGCAGCAGCTCGGCCGAGTTCCGCCCGAGGCACGTGCGGGGCAGATCCTCGATGCACAGCTGCGCGCCGATCCGCGCCGCCTCCCTGCGCAATATGCCGATCGAAGCGATGCTGTTCCGGATACGCTGCTCGCGCTCCCCGTCCGCAATCGGTTCGGAACTGGGATGCAGCACCAGTTTCTCCGGTCCCACTTCGCCGCAGATCGCGATCATTTCGGTCAGGAATTCGAGGTTGGCCATGCGGGCGCTGTCGTTCAGCACCGAGATGTCCAGCTTGCGGGAGAACGGGAGATGGCACGACCAGACCTTCAGACCGGCCTCGTCGGCCATGCGTTTGGCGTGCAGCGCCTTCTCGCGGATTTCAGCCACGGTCCCGCGGCCGCTGATACCGATTTCGACATACTCCACGCCGGCCTTCGCGGCGGCGGCCATCTCCTCGGGGCTCATGCTGCTGGTCGAGCTTCCGACGCCGAGACACTGGGCCGTCAGGTTGGCGGCGCACACCAGCGCCGCTGCCGTAAACAGAATTCTTTTTTTCATCGCTTCCGGTTATTTGGTGTAGTTTTTCACGCAGCGGACGTTCAGATAAATATCCTTGGCCGCCTCCTGATTGGTTTTGGTCTGAAGGTTCAGACTCGTACCGCTGATGACCAGCGAACGGGCCGTCGAGGCGTTGGTCTGCCCGATGAACCACACGTAGCCCCATTTGCCCAGCGCGCCGCTGTTGAAACTGCCGTCGGCCTTCTGATAGCCCAGCGGATACCAGCCGAAACCGATGCTTTCGGCCTCGTCGACGAATTGCAGGAGGGGTTCCCCGGCGTCCGTGAGCGTCATATTCGCCTGATTCCAAATACCGCCGTCAACGATACGGCCGTTGCCGCCGCGCAGCCATGCGCCGACGTTGCCCGTATTCTTGACCGTGCAGCCCGACTTGTAGAATCCGGCCTTCGTAATGGCATTCTCGGGTTTCCCGTCGTGGCCGCCGGAGAAGGTGTATCCGCCCTGCGCGAAATCGTCGGGAATGGCATACTCGCTTTTGATAGCCATCAGCATGTCCCACCAGTCGTTGGCGTTGGCCACGTGCCAGCCTTCGGGACAGCAGCCGCGTATCTGGACGCCGAACTCGCCCTCCTCCGTACCGTCGAGTTTGAAGGCGTTGCCCACGTCGTCCACCCCTTCGTAATTCTGCACATAGGGACACTGCTCCGCCGTACAGCCCGATATGCCGGTCATCGCCTCATACCAGGTGTAGTAACGGCCCTTTGCGTCGTTCAACCGCTGCAAATGCGACGCCTCCAACCCCGCAACCGAGAAAACCGTCAGGTCGGGCGCAACGCCCAGATTGCCGTCCTCGCCCGCTTCGTGGCAGTTCTCGGTCATCCACCAGCGTTTGCCGTACTTCTTGATCGTATAGCCCGGCAGCTCGATGGGGACCGACACGGTGATCGCCGCGAAATACTCGCGCACCTTGCTCGCACCCAGTTCGTTTTTGGCCACCACCGACACCGACTGGGCGGGAATCACCACGTCGTCGTTGACCACCCTGACGGTGATGACGTTGGTTCCCTGACCGTCGATGATCGAGATTTTCGACTTCTCCTGCTCGGCGATCGTCCATTCGTAGGTCTCGGCCCACTGAACCTTGGTCACCGAGAAGGTGAACTCTTCGCCGCCGTTGCAGGTGAGCGTTGCCGGCACCTTCGTGATCGGCCCGGGTTTCTTGGGAACGGTCATCTCCTGGATTTCCTCCTCGGTGTCGCGTTTCACGGCCTCGGTGCAGGCGACCAGCGCCGCCGCTGCGGCCATGCACGCCGCGGTCATCATGTATTTTCGGATGTTTTTCATCGTTTTTGCATTTTAAGTTTTACAAAGTGTGAACCTCGGGATACCCGAACGGATTCTCCACATACCAGCGGGCCTTGTAAATCTGGTAGCCCGCGCGGTTGAACAGCCGGTTGCCCTTCATGTCGCACACCTCGGCCGACCACCAGTTGCTCCCGCCCGACGTGGGGCGCATGACGATCGTGGAATAACCTTCGGGCCCCGTCGAAAGGCTCTTGATGTCCTTCTGCTGGAAAATCTGTACGTCAGAGAACTTCGCCGTCTTGCAATCAAACTTATAGACGTGCTCGACCGTAGTGACGTACATCGCCTCCTCGCCGTAAACCGGCGCGAGGTCGTGTGCCATGGTATTTCCCGTCCCCATGTCATAAGAATAGACCTGCGAGAGTTCAGGAGCCGTACGGTTGCCATTGTAGGAAAGTTTCAGCAACTGGGCGCCCGTCGCCGTCCAGAGGCAGCCGCGCTTCCGGTCCCAGACCACGTTGTGGGCCGAATGGACCGGCATGGTGAAGGCGGGTCTGGAAACGTAGCTGTCGGCGCCATTGTACACGTAGACGCTCAACAGGTTGCCCGTGCTCGACGCCACGACGACATTCCCGTCGGGCAGCACCTCGGCCGAGTGGGGGTTTCCGCCCGGCTTGGCGTAGAACATCGCCTTCTTGTCCGCAATGCGGATCAGCGCCACGCCGCCGCCCGAAGCCGTGACGAGCACGCACGTACGGTTGTAGACCGGTTTGGCCTCGTCGGGCAGATCGAACCACGCCTGTTCCGCAGCCGAAAGCCCGCTGTCGGCGGCCGTCCACTCCCAGGCGACCTTCCCCGTCGGCTGGTCGATCATCACGATCCGGTTCTTGGCCTGCTCGGTCAGAATCATCACCTTCGTGGCCTTGTCCAGGTCGATCGTCTCCTCCTTGTCGTCGCCCGGCCGCCAGGGAACGTAAGGTCCCTCCTCCTCGTCTTTGCTGCAAGCCTGAAGGAGGAATGCGGCAGCCAGTATCCACAGATATTTTTTCATAATTGCCAGTTAGCGGTTGTCGGATTAATAATTGGGATTTTGTTCGAGTTTCTTGTTCAGCAGGATCTGATCCGCCGGAACGGGCCACCAGTAGTCGCGGTCGGGGTCGAACGCCCGGACAGCGATGTCCGTGCCCGCATAGTCCTGAATCACGGCGTTCATCACCAGCTCGGCGGTCATCCAGCGGCGGATGTCGTTGTAATAAAGCCCCTCGCCGGCGAATTCGACGCGGCGCTCGTGGCGGATGATCTCGCGCATCTCGGACTGGTTCTTTGAACCGTAGGCATAGGTGGGCATGCCGACGCGGCCGCGCACGCGGTTCACGGCGTCGTAAACGGCATCGGAGGGCGTGGCGTCGACCTCGTTCTGCGCCTCGGCGAACATCAGCAGCACGTCGGCGTAGCGGATGAACATGTAGTTGGTCTCGCCGTTGCTGTCGTCCGAATCGCGCTTCTGCGCGTCGTAGATCGTGAGTTTCCGGTGTGCGAAGCCCGTGAACTGGCACACCTCCCCGGCCGGGCAGTTGGCCTTGCCGAGGAACGTGCTCCCGGGATAGAAATTCGTCGCCGCGAAACGCGGATCGAGGTTGTCGTACTTGCCCATCGTGGCCGCACCGTCGGTCGTCGTCCGGTAGTCCATCACCAGATCGAGCAGCGGTGCGTTGTTGCGGTACTGGACGCTGTAAACGTTGAACGAATTGACAGCCGTGTTCTTGGTCTTCGAGAATTCGATGTTGAAGACGCACTCGCAGCTGTGCTCGTTCGCCGGCAGGAAGAGTTTCCGGTAGTCGCCGAACAGGTCGTAGCCCGCCTGGGCCTCCTTTTCGATCACGGCTTTGGCCGCATCGGCCGCAGCCTGCCATTTCGCGGCGTCGTTCGAGGGGTTGACCAGCTTGCTGGCCTCGAAAAGCAGCAGACGGGCCTTGAGGGCCATCGCCGCGCCGAGCGTGGCGCGCCCCTGGTCGGCGGCTTTGGTCCACTGCCAGTCGAGCAGTTCACGGTCGATGATGTCGTTCAGATCGTCGAGAATCGCCCGCACCACCTCCTCGCGCGAGGCGCGGGGCAGCGAACCGTGCGCATAGACAGGCTCTTCGAGGATCAGCGGCACCCCGTTGTAATAGGTCACCAGCATGTAGTAATAGAGCGCGCGGAGGAACTTGGCCTCGCCCTCCATCTGCACCCTGCGGTCGTCGGCCACGGCGGCGGCAGGCAGGCGGTTGAGATGGGTGTTGCAGCGTCCGATGCCCTCGTAGCACTTTTTCCAGCGGTTGGCGATGATGCCCGAGCTGTTGGCCGTGTGGGTCCCCTGGGCGATGACGTTGTATCCGCCCGCGTTGTTGTAATTATAGGCGTTGGGCGTGCAGGTCTCTTCGAGCAGCGGCGCCGAGTCTCCGAACAGCGCACTGTTGGTCAGTATGTTGTAACAGCCGGTCATGGCGGCCTCGGTTCCTTCTTCGGTTTCCCAGAACGTCTCGACCGTATATTTGTCGGTGGGAATGGTGTCGAGGTTGCAGGAGGCCAGCGCCGCCGCACCGCAAAGCATCAATCCGATTACTGTTTTTTTCATGTTTTTCCGTATTTGAAGCGATTAGAAAGTAATGTTGAAGCCGAAGTTGATCGTCCGCAGCGAAGGATACTGCATCAGGTTGGTCGACGAGAGGTCGATCTCGGGGTCGAACATCTTCAGCGGGGAGATCGTGAAGAGGTTCTCGCCGTTGACGAAGATCTGGCACTGGCTCATTCCGAGCTTCGAAATCCACCTCTTGGGGAGGGTGTACGAGAGTTGCAGCTGCTTGCAGCGCAGGTACGACGCATCGTAGAGCCACTGCGTGTTCTTGTAGTCGTGCATCTCGGGCGCGCCCGTGGCGGTGTGGAGGATCGGCAGGCGGGAGTTGTGGTTCTCGGGGGTCCACGCGTCGGTCGCCCACTCCTTCAGCACGCCCGCTCCGTTCCAGAACGGGGCCGCGAGGTTGCCCGAAAGATAGGTCTTCACGTCGGCGACGCCCTGGAACTGCGCCGAAAGTTCGAGTCCCTTCCATCCCAGCGAGAAGTTGAAGGCGTAGGTGATGCTCGGCGTGAGGTTGCCGCAGACGGCGCGGTCGTCGTTGTCGATCTTGTCGTCGTTGTTGAGGTTCTTGTAGCGGATGTACCCGGGCTTCACGCCGCTGCCGACGGTCACCGAATTGGCGATCTCCTCGTAACTGTTGTAGAAGCCGTCGGCCTGGTAGAGATACCACGCGTCGATGGGTTCGCCCTCGCGGATGATGTTGAAGGTCTTGATGTACTCCTGCCCGTCGAGGTCGACGACGATGTTCTTGTTGTAGCAGAAGTTGCCGCCGAGGCTGTAATGGAAATTCTTGACCGCGCTCCGCCACTGGAGGTTCAGCTCGACGCCGTCGTTGGCCACCACGCCGATGTTCTGCTTCGGGCCGTTCAGGTTGCCGATCTGCGCCGGAATCTTCACGTCGCGCAGGATGCCTTCGGTGCGTTTCTTATAGAGGTCGACGCTGAACAGCAGGCGGTGGTCGAAGGCCTCGAAATCCAGTCCGAGGTTGTAGGTGCGGGTGGTCTCCCACGAGATGTTCTCGTCGACGAAATCCTTGATCGCCGCGCCGCCCGACAGCACGTCGCCGAAGCTGTAATTGTAGCTCTTGTTCGCCAGCACGGCCATCAGGTACTCGTAGTTGCCGATGGCCTGGTTGCCCATCTCGCCGACCGAGCCGCGGAGCTTGAGCACGTCGACCGCCCGGACGTTCTGCATGAAATTCTCCTTGTCGATGCGCCATCCGACCGACACGGCGGGGAAGAAGGCCCATCGGTTGCCCTTGGCGAATTTCGACGAACCGTCGTAACGCGCCGTCACGTCGATCAGGTATTTCTCCTTGTAGTCGTAGGTGATTCGCCCGAAGTAGGAGAAGAGCAGTTCGAGCGACGATCCGCCCGAAATATCCTCCATCGTGGAGCCGACCGACAGGGCGGTGAGCTGGTTGTTGAAGTAGTCGCGTTTCTTGGCCTGGAAGTTCTTGCCGTCGTAACGCTTGTACTCCGTGCCGACCATCACGTTGAAGTTGTGGTTGCCGCCGAAGCTCTTGCCCCACGAAAGGGTGTTGTAGAAGGTGTAGTTGATCGCGTTGTTGTCCCAGTCCTTGGCCGAAACGTAGGCGCTGAAGTTCTTCCGCTCAAGAGTTTTGGGATTGTAGGTGTACATCGCGTGCTTGAAGTCCTTCGAATAGTGGTCGATCTTCACATAGCCCAGGTTGGCGTTGTACTTGATGCCCCACGGCAGGTCGTAGCCGATGTTGATGCGCCCCAGAATGCGGTGAAGCTGACGTTTGGTGTTGCCCTCGTGCAGCTCCATGAGCGGATTCTCGGGGTTGTTGCGCCCGGGAGTCGAGAGCCACGTCGAGAGCCACTTGCCGTCGGGCAGCTGCGTGCCGAAGATCGGCAGGGCGCGGTTGATGACGTTGACCGTCGTCGATACGCCGTAGATCGGGTCGGTGTTGTAGCGCAGGTTGCCCAGCAGGCTGATGCCCACCTTCAGGCGCTTGGTCACCTGCGCGTTGATCTTCATGTCCCACGAGAAGCGTTCCGCGTCGTCGTTGGCGACCATGATGCCGCGCTGGTTCATGTAACCGCCGCCCAGCGAGTAGGAGATCTTGTCCGTGCCGCCCGAAACGCGGGCGTTGTACTGCTGGAGAAAACCGTTCTGGTAGCAGAGGTCGTACCAATCGGAGGCGGGATAGATGTACTTGTCGTGCTTCATGCCCTCCTCGTATTCGAGGATGTCGTCGCGGTTGTAGGTCACCGTCAGCTTGCCTTCGTTCAGTTCGGCCTGGTTGCGCATGTTCATATACTGAATCGGGTCGGTCACCACGTCGGGCACGTAGGTCGCCGACTGAATGCCGAAGTTGGCGCTCAACTTCACCACCGGTGCGCCCTTCTTGGCCTGCTTCGTGGTGATGAGGATGACGCCGTTGGCGGCCTTGGAGCCGTAGATCGAGGCCGAAGCGTCCTTCAGCACCGAGATCGTCTCGATGTCGCCGGGATTCAGCTCGTTGAGCGAATACTCCATGCCGTCGACCAGCACCATGGGGCTGGAACTGCTCATCGTGCCGACGCCGCGTATGCGGATCGTCGCGCCGTCGCTGCCGGGCTTCGACGAAGCCTGGTTGATGTAGACGCCGGGCATCGAATAGAGCGCCTGCGAGGCGTGCGTCATGGGCTGGTTCTCGATCTCCGACATCTGGCGCACGGCGACCGAGCCGGTCAGGTTGACCTTCTTCTGTACGCCGTATCCGATCACCACCACGTCGTCGAGGAGCTGGTTATTCTCCTTCAGCACCACGGTCAGATGCGTCCGGTTGCCCACTTCGACCTGCGCCGCGTCGTAGCCGATGAACGACACGCTGAGCCGCGCGCCCGCAGTCACGTTCAGGGCGAATTCGCCCTTCGAATTGGTCACCATGCCGTTCGTCGTGCCCTCGACCAGCACGTTCGCCCCCACGATCGGATCGCCGGCCTCGGTCTCGACGCGGCCCTTCAGCTGGTATTCCCGGCCCCGGCCTGCCGGGTCGGATTTGTAAAGCACGATGTGGCGGCCTTCGAGTTTGGCCAGAATTCCCTGGTCGGCGAGCACGCCGTCGAGCAGTTTCAGGACGTTCTGATCGTGCGCCTCGACCGAAACGCGCTTCCGGAGGTCGATCTCGCTCTCCCGATACCAGAACGAGTAGCCGCTCTGCGTCTTGACCGCTTCGATCACCTCGCGCACGGTGGCGTTCTTCAGCGTCAACGAAATCACGGGATTCTGCGCGTAAAGAGCCTGGGCCGCCACCGTGAACCAACACAGGGTCAGCAATCCGCTCAGTCTGCACAGCATCCGCTGGCCGAAAAGGTCCCGGAAGGACCTTCTGCTGGTAGAATTGTTACTCATAAGGATTGAAATTTAGGTTGTAGTGAAAAAAATCGTGAATCTCTATCGGTTTCTGTAAAGCTCGAAATGGTTCTTGCGGCTGCGGCAGAGGATGCGGCTGTCGGCCGAGATGATCCGCATGATTTCGTGGATGTTCTCGCCGTCGACGAACTCACCCGTGAAACAGATCCTGCGCAGCCGTTCGTCGGGGATCGTGATGTCGACGTTGAACTGCCTTTCGAGGCTCCGGGCGATCGACGCCAGGGGTTCGGCCCGGAAGTAGAGCCTGTCCTCCTGCCACGAGAGCACCTGCTCGACGTTCACCCTGCGCAGCGACAGCAGCCCGGAGGTCCTCTCGAAGAATCCCTGCTCGCCGGGACGCAGCCGCACGCTCCGCGACTCGGGACCGCCGTCCACCAGCAGACTGCCCGTCGCCAGCGTGATCTGGTAATTCTCGTCCTCGGAATAGGCGTGCACGTTGAAAGTCGTTCCGAGCACCGTCGAGACGACCTGTCCCGTGACGACGACGAAGGGCCTGCGGGCGTCGTGCTCGACCTCGAAATAGGCCTCGCCGTCCACCTCCACGCGGCGCTGATCGCCGAACAAGGTCAGATAAACGATGCGCGTACCGCCATTGAGACGCACACGCGAACCGCCGGGCAGTATCACATCGGACTTCACACCCCGCGGTGTCGAGATGACCACAGGATGCGCCTCGGCCACGAGACGGTTCTCGACCCTCAGCCCACCCATGAACCAACTGCCGCAGATCACGCCCACCATGACGGCCGCAGCCGCAGCATAGCGTGCAATCCGCATCCGGAGTCCTCGGCGGCGGATGCGCAAGCGGACATCGGCCCACACTACTTCCCGCATCTCATCGGCCATGGCATCGACTCCGGGGCCCACCCGAATGCCGTCCAGCAATTCGGACAGCCTGCGGCGATCGCCTTCCGAACCTTCGATCATCTCCGCTATCTCCGGCTCCTTTTTCGTATCCTCAATTCGCATGATTTCTCCTTTAGTCGTGTATATAGTTAGAGAGTACGAAATCCGCGATTCCGTTTAAGGGAACCGCGGATTTTTTCGGATTTTTTCGATCTTATCGTCAGAAACGCGACGAGAACAAGAACATGAGCAGCGAAACCAGCTTCAGGTCGGGATAATGTTTGCGAATCCCCGCCACGATCCTATCGACGGCGATCTTGATCTGAACGCGCACCGTGCTTTCCGACAGCGACAGCACCTCGGCAATCTCACGCGACGACAACCCTTCCTGCCTATTGAGCAGGAATACCGTGCGGCAGCGTTCGGGAAGGTCATTGACGAGACGTCCCACCAACTCTTCTATTTCCGATTCAATCAGGCCGCTATCAGGCGTATCTGCATCGTGGGGGG
>OGFF01002749.1_pt1 | contig 14557 bp, 11 predicted proteins | sample 1570751 | NCBI WGS metagenome assembly OGFF01 (sample SAMEA2581951, study PRJEB24529) | metagenome | biome: Human gut stool | place: China | collected 2011 | reverse complement strand
CTTGGGTTTCCCGCGCACACCCTTCCTTACCGTCGCGGAGGATTTACCACTTTATCGACAGTCTCTCCCCGGCGGGAGACCGCCGGGGAGACAATGGAAATATACGATATGAATGAGCATACGTTTTTTGAGTGGAAACGCTCCGAAAGACTGACGGCGGTGCTGGCGCTGGCGTTCTGCCTGCTGGGACTGGGACTTCAACGCCTGCCGGGGGTGGGCTTTTCCGGAAAGCTGAGCTGGGGACTGGCGCTGGTCTGTCTGGTGCTGCTGGGCCTGAGCCGGTTGAGCCGCCGCCACCGGGGCTGGAAGATTTTGCTGCGGATCGCCCAAATAGGACTGGCGGCGCTGGTTCTGGGCTTGTCGGCGGTGGAGGTCTGGGTCATCCGGGCCGGACACCGGGACGAGTCAGCCCAACCGGCGGACGCGGTGATCGTTCTGGGAGCCGGGGTCAACGGCACCACGCCCTCCGTGGCCCTGCAAACCCGCATCGACGCGGCGGAGCGGTATCTCAAGGCGCATCCGGACATCCCGGCGGTGCTGTCCGGGGGACAGGGGCCGGGGGAGGATATCTCCGAGGCCCGGGCCATGTATAACGCGCTGACGGACCGGGGCATTGACCCGGAGCGGCTGATCTTAGAGGAGCAGTCCGCCAATACCCGACAGAACCTGCAAAATTCTCTGGCGCTGCTGCCGGATGACTACCATAAAACAGTGGCCATCGTCACCAACGATTTCCACATGGGGCGGGTGCGGCTGCTGCTGAACGCCGCCGGACCCGGCAGGGTGGTGCAGGTCCCGGCGAAGCTGCCGTGGTGGTGGCTCAGCGCCAACTATTACCTGCGGGAGAGCTTTGCCGTGGTGAACGATCAGGTGGTGCGGCCTCTGCTGGCTTAAAATTTTTAAAAATTTTTTGGAAAAATGTGCAACAAAATCGGTGTTCAAATCGTCTTATAGGTACAGGAACAAAAAACGCTCCAAGGGGCGCTGAAGGAGAATGTGTGTATGAAAGGAGAAGCACGCACTATGGAAACGACAATGACCAGGGAACCGATCTGGAAGCTGTGGGTAGATACCCAGCGCCGTGTGGTGTCCTTTCATGAGGAGGCCGGTTCTCAACTGATGGAATTCCGGGACCGGGAGATGTTTTTGCGGTGTATCGACGGATACACGGCCCAGCTCTACCGGTATCAGTGACATGAAGCTTATCAAGCGGGTATGACCTTCCGCCATCAGCGGAAGGTCATACCATTTTTGCGTCAAAGAGCAGGATGATCTATATGAAAAAACAACAAATAAATCGAAAAAAAGAGGAACCGATTCTGTTTGTTTGGGGTTGCTTCTGAAAGGGACTGATAGTATGATAAAGGTATTACTTTTAAAACGGAGGTAGAGAGAAGTATGAACCGACTCTTCAAAAAGACCCTGTCCCTGATGCTCGTCATTGTCATGACGGTATCTCTGGGGGTTTCCGCCGCAGCTGCGGATCAGACAGGGGCCGCACAGGCTGAGGGCCCGCTGGGTATCGTCAGCGCTATGAGCGTGGAACTGAACGCACTGGTGGAGGCGACCAAGATCTCCAAGACGGAAGAGATCGCAGGCAACACCTTTTATGAGGGCGTCCTCAACGGCGTGGATGTGGTGCTGGTCAAGGCCGGTATCGGCAAGGTGCTGGCGGCATCCTGCGCTGAGACCCTTATCGACACCTATCATGTGGGCGGCATCGTCTTTACCGGCATTGCCGGCGGCGTGGGCGACGACGTGAACGTGATGGACATGGTCATTGCCACCGAGCTGGTGCAGCATGACTACGGCACTGAGACCAACAGCGGCTTTGAGTGGAACGGCAAGGCCGGCAGCAATCAGGAGACCGGCATGATCCCTGTGGATGAGAGCCTTTCCAAGATCGCTTATGATTCTGCCTGCACCGTGCTGGGCGCGGAGAAGGTCCATCAGGGCGTGATCGCCACCGGCGACCAGTTCATTTCCAGCGAGTCCTATGTCAAGGAACTTCAGACCAAGTTCAACGCACTGGCCTGCGAGATGGAGGGCGCTTCCGTGGCCCGCGTGGCAGACGAGTTCCATGTGCCCTGCGCCATTCTGCGCTGCATGAGCGACAAGGCCGACGGCATTGCCCATGATACCTATGCCTTCAACTACACTGAGGCTTCCAATACCTCCGCCTCTGTGGTGAAGGAAATGCTGAACACCATTGCCAAGGATCGGGTCGCGCTTCCCGCTGCCAAGGATGTCGCAACAAAGGACACCACGCCTCGTACCGCCATCATCAGCGCCATGAGCGTGGAACTGAAGGCTCTTGTGGATGCCGCCGACATCCAGAAGGAAACCGTGATCGGAAGCAAGACCTACTATGTGGGTAAGCTCAATGGCGAGGACGTGGTACTGGTTCAGGCCGGCGTCGGCAAGGTCCTCTCTGCCAACTATACCGCGGCCCTGCTGAATAACTTCACGGTCAAGGGCGTTGTCTTTACCGGCATTGCCGGCGGCGTGGGCGATGACGTGAACGTGATGGACATGGTCATCGGCACCAGCCTTGTGCAGCATGACTACGGCACTGAGACCAACAACGGCTTCGTTTGGAACGGCGAAGCCGGCAGCAATCAGGAGACCGGCATGATCCCCGTGGATGGCACCCTTTCCAAGATCGCTTACAACGCTGCCTGCGATGTGCTGGGCTCTGCCAAGGTCCATCAGGGCGTGATCGCCACCGGCGACCAGTTTATCTCCAGCGAGTCCTATGTCAAGGAGCTTCAGACCAAGTTCGACGCACTGGCCTGCGAGATGGAGGGCGCTTCCGTGGCCCGCGTCTGCGATCAGTTTGGCATGCCCTGCGCTATTCTGCGCTGCATGAGCGATAAGGCAGACGGCATTGCCCACGACACCTATGCCTTTAACTACACCGAGGCTTCCAACACCTCCGCATCCGTGGTACAGGAAATGATGAAGACCCTCAGCACTACGCTGCCCTTCACGGATGTGAAGAACACCGACTGGTGCTTCAGCGAAGTGGCGCGGGTCTATGCTGACGGCATCATGGGCGGCACCTCCAACACCACATTCAGCCCCGCCGGTACCCTGACCCGTGGTCAGGTGGTGGCGATGCTGTACCGTATGGCCGGCAGCCCCGCTGTTACTGCCAATACTACCGGCTTTTCCGATGTGGACAACGGTGCGTACTATGCTGATGCCGTAAAGTGGGCCTCCGGCAAGGAGATCGTGGGCGGCTATGCCGACGGCACCTTCGCGCCCAACCGTGCCATCACCCGTGAGCAGCTGGCTGCTATCCTGTACCGCTACGCCAAGGCCAACGGCGCGGACGTCAGTGTGGGTGAGGACACCAATCTGCTGAGCTACAAGGATTTCCAGAGCGTTGGCCAGTATGCGGTGCCTGCTCTGCAGTGGGCTGTGGGCAGCGGCCTGATCGGCGGCACCACCAATGCGATGCTGTCTCCCAAGGGGACGGCAACCCGGGCACAGGCCGCTGTGATCCTGGTTCGTTTCGTCGGAATGACCGCCGCGAAGTAATTTCACCAGTTCCTCTGCACCGGCTCCGCCCTTGGGCGGGGCCGGTTTTTCCACGGGAAGCGGTTGGAACGGAAAAGTCTGTATTTTCCGGGGAAAAACCGGGAAAATACGGTTGACAAACGGTGAAAATGTGATATGATAACCGAGTAACTGGATATTTGGCGAAGAAAAGGAAGAGTAGCCGGTCGAAAGTCTGTAAAGAGAGCCGCCGTTTGGTGCGAGGCGGACAGGCGCGGCGGTGAAAATCACCTTGGAGCCTCCTGCTGAAAGACGACGCGAGTAAGCGTGGACGTGTGACGGGCGTTATTCCGTCAGCCTGTAATGGCAGGCGTGAGTGGCCGCGCTCCGCAAGGGGACCGGCAAGAAGAGTGGTACCGCAGAGTGTTTTCAAACGCTTTGTCTCTGAGTTCAGAGGCAAAGCGTTTTTTGTTTTGCGTGAAGGAGGATCAGCAATGAACTGCCCCAACTGCGGAAACGTAATGGAAAAAGGCTTTATGCACACGCAGAAGTATCCCTTCTGGACTCAGCAGGAACTGCGATTTTTTAAGGGGCCTACGGATCAGGTCGATCTCGGCCCGATAGGGGACGATACCACATCTATGTTTACAAGAGACCCCTTTCCGGAGTTTCCGGACACTATGATCTGCCGAGACTGCCAACTGGTTGTGTTCCGCTGCAATATGATCGATAAAAGCAAAAAATAAGACTTACAAATATAAAAGGAGACGCATCATGGATTACAACAAGACCATCAATCTGCCCAAGACCGACTTCCCCATGCGGGCGGGCCTGCCCAAGCGGGAGCCGGAGATGCTCAAGCGCTGGGAGGACATGGACCTCTACAACGAGCTGCTGAAGAAGAACGAGGGTAAGCCCCGCTTCTCCCTTCACGACGGCCCTCCGTTCTCCAACGGCAGCCTCCACATGGGCCACGCCCTGAACAAGTCCCTGAAGGACATCATCGTCCGGTCCTACGCCATGCGTGGCCGGTACACACCCTATATCCCCGGCTGGGATAACCACGGTATGCCCATCGAGAGCGCCATCATCAAGGAGCAGAAGCTCAACCGCAAGGCCATGAGCGTGTCTGACTTCCGTACCGCCTGCCACGCCTATGCCGAAAAGTATATCGGCATCCAGATGGAGGGCTTCAAGCGCCTGGGCGTGGTGGCCGACTGGGAGCACCCCTACAAGACCATGAACCCCAGCTTCGAGGCCGAGGAGGTCAAGGTCTTTGGCGAGATGTACAAGAAGGGCTACATCTACAAGGGACTGAAGCCCGTGTACTGGTGCTACCATGACGAGACCGCTCTGGCTGAGGCTGAGATCGAGTATCAGGACGATCCCTGCACCACCGTGTATGTGAAGTTCCCCATGCATGACGATCAGGGCAAGCTGAGCCATCTGGACAAGTCCAAGCTGAACTTCGTGATCTGGACCACCACCATCTGGACCCTGCCCGGCAACCTGGCCATCGCGCTGCATCCCTCCGAGAGCTATGCCGTGGTGAAGAACAACGGCAACGGCGAGATGTATATCATGGCTGAGGCCCTCACCGACAAGGTGATGGGCGTGGCGGGCATCTCCGATTACGAGATCGTGGAGACCCACGAGGGCGCCTTCTTTGAGAATATGCTGGCGGACCATCCCTTCCTGCCCAAGACCAGCCGTCTGGTGCTGGCCGATTATGTTACCATGGATTCCGGTACCGGCTGCGTCCACACCGCTCCCGGCTTCGGCGCGGATGACTACCAGACCTGCAAGCGCTACGGCATGGACATGGTGGTGCCTGTGGACGATCAGGGCCGCCACACCGACTATGCCGGCAAGTACGCCGGGATGGTGGTGGAGGAGTCCAACCCTGTCATCCTGGAGGATATGAAGGAGTCCGGCGCTCTGCTGGCCAGCGAGGAGATCGTCCATAGCTATCCCCACTGCTGGCGCTGCAAGCACCCCATCATCTTCCGGGCCACCCCCCAGTGGTTCTGCTCTGTGGACGCGTTCAAGGACGAGGCCTGCGCCGCCTGCGACGAGGTCCGCTGGGTCCCCGGCTGGGGCATCGACCGCATGAAGAGCATGATCCGGGAGCGCGCCGACTGGTGCATTTCCCGCCAGCGCCGGTGGGGTCTGCCCATCCCTGTGGTGTACTGCAAGGACTGCGGCAAGCCCGTGGTGACCGATGAGACCATCGCCGCCATTTCCGAGATGTTCGGCAAGGAAGGCTCCAACGCCTGGTTCGATAAGGACCCCGCCGATTTCTTGCCCGCCGGTATGACCTGCCCCCACTGCGGAGGCAAGAGCGGCTTCGAGAAGGAGACCGACACGCTGGACGGCTGGTTCGACTCCGGCTCCACCCACTATGCCTCCATGAAGCGGGATCAGAACTTCTGGCCTGCCGATATGTACCTGGAGGGCCTCGACCAGTACCGCGGCTGGTTCCAGTCCTCTCTGCTGACCGCCGTGGGCGCCTTCGGCAACGGTGCGCCCTTCAAGGAGTGTGTCACCCACGGCTGGACCGTGGACGGCGAGGGCAAGGCCATGCACAAGTCTCTGGGCAACGGCGTGGACCCCGCTGACATCTTCAACAAGTACGGCGCGGACATCCTGCGTCTGTGGGCGGCTTCTGCCGATTACCACGCCGACGTGCGCTGCTCCGACGCCATCTTCAAGCAGCTCTCTCAGAACTACCTGAAGTTCCGCAACACCGCCCGGTACTGCCTGGGCAACCTGGACGGCTTTGATCCCAACAATCTGGTGGCTCCCGCCGACATGCTGGAGCTGGATCGCTGGGCTGTCACCCGTCTGAACGCCCTGATCGAAAAGTGCGCCCAGGCGTACAACGACTACGAGTTCCTGGTGGTGACCCACGCCGTCAACGATTTCTGCGTGGTGGAGCTGTCCAACTTCTATCTGGACATCATCAAGGACCGGCTGTACTGCGATGAGACCGACGGTCTGGCCCGCCGCAGCGCCCAGACGGCCCTGTATCTGATCCTGGATACCATCACAAAGATCATGGCTCCCATCCTGTGCTTCACCGGCGACGAGATCTGGCTGGCCATGCCCCACAAGGCGGGTGACGATGACCGGAACGTGCTGTTCAACGATATGAACGGTGTGTTTGCCGACTACGCTCTCTCCGCTGACGAGATGGCCAAGTGGGAAAAGATCATCGAGGTCCGCGACGCCGTCAACGGCGCGCTGGAGACCGCCCGTGCCGAGAAGAAGATCGGCAAGAGCCTGGAGGCCGATGTGGCCCTGACGGTCCCCGCCGAGGACGCCTTCCTGGCGGAGATGGACGGCGCTGCTCTGGCGGACCTGCTGATCGTCTCCAAGGTGGAGGTCACTGTGGGCGGCGAGCTGGCGGTTTCCGTCAGCGAGGCTGCCGGCACCAAGTGCCCCCGCTGCTGGAAGCACAGCACCGCAGCGGACGAGAACGGCCTGTGCCCCCGCTGCGCCAGCGTGATCGCAAAGTGCGCTGACTTCGGCGAGGTCTAAGCGTCTTATCCAATTCAAAAGTATACGAAACACCCCCGGTGTGCATCCGCGCACCGGGGGTGTTTTTGTTGAGGAAGCGGTGAAGCGGATGTCGGCGGTGTACGCAAGGAGACGAGCGGGAGTTGCTTTTTGAGAAAATATTTTTTAGAATGACTGTAACGAACCGGTCTGGTTCCGGCACAAATCAACAGAAAGGGGGGGAGAGCATGACGGATTTTGACCGGGCGTACCGGGAAAACGCGGAGCTTGTGTACCGCTATGTGTTCTCCCTCACCCGGAATGCGGATCTGGCGGAGGAGGTGACCCAGCAGACCTTCTACGAGGCCATCCGGCATCCGGGGAATTACCGGGGAGAGGCGGCGCTGTCCACCTATCTCTGCGGGATCGCCGGAAACCTGATGAAAAAGGAGCTTTCCCGCCGGGCCAGGGAGAATCACGTTCCCATCGAGGAAATGACGGACCTGCCGGGGGAGGGCAGCGCCGAGGATGCGGCAATGGGGAATCTGAGCCGGCAGGAGCTGTTCCGCCGTATCCACGCCCTGCCGGAAAAGACCCGGGAGGTGGTGTATCTCCGGCTTTCCGGGGAACTGCCCTTTTCGGAGATCGGGGCGATCTTAGGGGAGAGCGAGACCTGGGCGAGAGTGACCTTTTACCGGGCAAAGCAGAAATTGTTGGAAGGAGGCGGTGTGTAATGCTGCCGTGCCATATTGTGAGAGACCTGCTGCCGTCCTATCTGGAGCACCTGACGGGGCCGGAGACGGAAGCTGATATTTGCGAGCATCTGGAATCCTGTCCGGACTGCCGGGCAGCCCGGGACGCCATGGCGGCGGACCTGAAAGCGGAAAAAGCGCCGCCGCCGAAGCTGAATTTTTTGAAGCGGCTCCGCTGGCAGCAGCGGCTGGGGGCCATATTGTCCGTGGCGGCAACGCTGCTGTGCCTGGTAGGGCTGTATCGGCTGGAATACTGCTATGACCTGACCGACACGGCGGAGATGAAGGAGATCATCCGGGAGGATCTGGCATCCATTTCTGGATTTCCGTATCACGGAGAGGTGGATGTTCTGGAAACTGCGACGGTAAAGGATCGGATGTTTGTTCTGTACCGGCTGGAACAGAATGGAACGTTTGAACGGCAGGGTATTTATCAATTCCAGCGGGGCTTGTTTGGCGGATACCGCTTTCGGAGCAGAGAATATGACACCTGTCCCATTGTGAATACGAGCCTGATCCAGATAGGCAGACAGCGGTACCTGGAGATCTATACCGCAAACTGGCCGAAGGAGGCTGCCAGCTTCCGGGTATTTCCCGGGTACCGTCCGCCTGCTTATGACGGCGAGGAGGAGATCCTGCCGGACATCAGCACACTGGCGCCGGTGTATGAGGGAACGGCGGCCAAGAGTATCCTTCAGGTGATCCCGGTGACGGAGGAGCAGGGCAAGGCTGGCTTTTTCGGCAGCATGTCCGTGGCTTACTATGATGCGGAAGGCAGCCAGTTGGATACAGGGAAGCTGATAAAGCTGTACCGGAATTCGGAGGGCGGCTCCGGCGGCGGGGGAGGCGGCAACGGAGCTATTTGGCCTGTGGATGTTTTCCAGGTGATCCTTGTCATTTTGGGTATCATTATGACCCGGTATTTCCTCTGCCCGGAGCCGAAAAAGGAGCGAAAAGATCATCTATAAAAAGGTCCCCGGAGCAGCGCTCCGGGGACCTTTTATACGGTTCTTGTCTGTTTAGGCTGCGGAGTCAAAGGCTTCTTCCATCAGGAAGATGGTGCCGTCCTTTCCGCTTTCCACAATGGCGTACTGGCGGAGGGCACCGTCCGCGTCCACATAGGAAACGCCCCGGTTGGGGATCGTTTCCACAAAGGGAATGGCCAGCAGGAGGGGACGGTCCGGGGAAAGGGCATCCGCCGTGTAGAGGTCATCCTCGCGGGTGAGCGTGAGCAGTTCGCTGTCCTCCCGGAAACCCACGATGAAATAGTGGAAGTCCGTGACGGAACGGGTGGGCAGGAGAACGATCTCGGTCATGGGGTCCTCCTCCCGGTAAGCGTCATAGCCGCCCTCTGCCAGACCGGCATCCTCTGCGGGAAGGATGGAGAGGGCCTCGCCTTCCAAGGCGGGGGGTTCGGTTTGGTCGGGAGGATCGGAGGACTCCGTCTGCTGGGGCGTCTGCTCCGGGGCGTGATCTGCTGGTTGGCCGCAGGCTGCCAGACACAGCAGCAGGGAAACGGCCATCAACAGGGTCAGGATGCGTTTCATGGGATCACTCCTTTATAAGCGGAAAAGCTCAGTCCTTGTCCTTGGCGGCTTCGATGGCCTTGACCTCCTTCAAGGTCCAGCCGGAAACCGTCAGGTCGGCGGCCATCACCGGGTCCACAGGGACAGCCAGATACATATTGTTGCCATAGGTATAAGCGCCGGAGGTGACGCCGATGACCTGACCGTGGGCGTTCATCAGCGCGCCGCCGCTGCTGCCCCGGGAAATGTCGGCGGAGTTGACAATGCAGGGCAGGGCATAACGGTCCAGCTCATGAGCGGTGGAGCCGATGATGCCGGAGCTGATGGCCAGCCCCAGACCCAGAGGGTTGCCGATGGCGTACACCGGATCGCCGGGGCGGATGTCCGCCGTGCCCACCAGATCCAGATAGTTGAAAGCGGAGGTGGTGCGGCGGGACTGATTGGTCCGGGAGACCTTGATCACGGCGATGTCGATACCGGTATCATAGTAGAGGACCCGCTCCACCTCGTAGGTTTCTCCGTTGAGGAGGGTGGCGGTGGCCTTGATGGAATCCTCGATGGAGTGATAGTTGGTGACGGCCAGACCGTCGGCGCTGATGAAGAAGCCGCTGGCGTCGGCGGAGGAGACCTCATCGTGGACCTGCTCCTCTGTCTCATACAGGCTGAGCTGGAAGGCGGCGGAGAGGTAGCGGTCCGCCAGCTGGCGGGCGGTATAGTCCTTGTTCAGCAGCCCCAGAGCGTTGGCGGCAGAGGCGGTGCAGACGCCGAGGTCCATCAGGCGGGAGAGCAACGTGGTCTCCGTTCCCTTATAACAGAAATCCAGAGCGTCATAAATGGATTCCGCCAGATCGCCCACGGAGAGGATGCCCGTTAGCTGGCGGCCGGTGAGTCCGATCCGCCAGGCGAAGGCTGCGGCGTCGGAGATCTCAAAGTCCCCGGTCTTGTCGCTGTAGCCCAGCATCCGCAGCAGCATAGCACACCAGGCGTCGGCGTTCAGGTGACCGTTGGGATCAAACTGTACGTTGCTGACGCCGGAGATCCAGCCCCGGCGGTTGGCGTAGTTCACAGCGGTGCGGGCCCAGTCCGGCACATCCCGGAAACCGGCAAACCAGCCGTCGGTGTCCGGCTTTTTCTCGCCGCCGGCCAGACGAACCAGCAGCACGGCGGCCTGAGCCCGGGTGGCGGGCTTCGTCAGATCCCGACTGGGATCTTCGGAGAGCAGATGCAGCACCGTCAGGGCATCGGCCCGGCGGGCAGCATCCCCGGTCTGGGCGCTGGCCATGGGGACGGCGCAGATGAGAAGCATCACCGCGCACAGCGCGGATAACAGTCGTTTTTTCATGAAAAAGGCTCCTTTTGGATTTGGTGGCCTACATTGTAGCACCGAATGGACCGGATTGCAAGACACCGGAGCGTTGGGCAAAAGAGGGGGGAGATGGACGGTAGACAGCAATCAAAAAAACTGGTATGATAAACGTATCGAAGAAACAAACTTAACTTTATGATAAGGAGTGACTTAAAATGGAACTGAAAGACATTTTGAGCAAGTGCGATCACACGCTTCTGGCCCAGACGGCCACCTGGGACGAGATCAAGGCCATCTGCGATGACGGCATGAAGTACGGCTGCGCCAGCGTGTGCATCCCCGCCAGCTATGTGAAGCAGGCGGCGGAGTATGTGGCGGGCAAGCTGCCTATCTGCACCGTCATCGGCTTCCCCAACGGCTATGACACCACCGCAGCCAAGTGCTTCATGGCCACTGATGCTGTGAACAACGGCGCTGAAGAGGTGGATATGGTCATCAACCTCGGCTGGGTGAAGGACCGGAAGTGGGAGGACCTGCTCTCGGAGATCAAGGCCATAAAGGAGGCCTGCCACGGTAAGCTGCTGAAGGTCATCATCGAGTGCTGCTTCCTCACCGACGAGGAGAAGATCAAGCTGTGCGAGATCGTCACCGACTCCGGCGCAGACTACATCAAGACCTCCACCGGCTTCGGCGGTGGCGGCGCCACCCGTGAGGACGTGGCCCTGTTCGCCAAGCACGTGGGCCCCAATGTGAAGATCAAGGCTGCCGGCGGCATCGCCAATTTGCAGGATGCGGAGGATTTCATCAATCTGGGGGCTTCCCGTCTGGGCACCAGCCGCATCGTGAAGGCCGTAAAGGCCATGGAAAAATAAAAGGAGGATACTATGGGAACGCCGCATAATGAAGCCAAGAAGGGCGATTTCGCCAAAACCGTACTGATGCCCGGAGACCCCCTGCGCTCCAAGTTCATCGCGGAGACCTTCCTGACGGATTTGAAGCTGGTAAACAACGTCCGGGGCGTTCAGGGCTATACCGGCCTGTATAAGGGCGTGCCGGTGAGCGTCATGGCCTCCGGTATGGGTATGCCCTCCATCGGCATCTACTCCTATGAGCTTTACACCCAGTACGATGTGGAAAACATCATCCGGGTAGGCTCTGCCGGAGCTCTGCGGGCGGACCTGGAGCTGGGCAGCGTGGTGGCCGGTCAGGGTGCCTGCGCCAACTCCGCTTATCTGGAGCAGTATGAGCTGGGCGGCACCTTTGCCCCCATCGCGGACTTTGACTTGCTGATGGCAGCAGTGGAAAGCGCCAAGGAACTGGGTGTGAAGATGCCTGTGGGCAACCTCTATTCCTCCGACACCTTCTACGATGCCGCCGGACGGAACATGCGCTTCCAGAAGATGGGCGTCATGGCGGTGGAGATGGAGGCTGCGGCCCTGTACTGCAACGCTGCCTACACCGGCAAGCGGGCGCTGGCCATCTGCTCCATCTCCGACAATCTGGTGACGGGGGAGGAGCTGTCCCCGGCGGACCGGCAGAACACGTTCACCAACATGATGAAGATTGCGCTGGAAGTCGCCGTGAAGATGGCGGACTGAGGCCGATAGACTGTTAACGCTTCCTGAAGGGAACACCCCGCCCGATCCCGGGCGGGGTGTTCTTTTATGCGTGAAAGATATGGCAAAATTGAAAACAATTCGGGTTTCTTATTGCATTGCCCGGGTGAAATTGTTATAATGACATAGACCCTTGAGGTCGACCCTTTTAAAGAGCTTGCACCCGGCTTCCGAAGCCATACATAGGCTGTGATCCCTCCGGGGAACACGGCACGGTGCGTTTCAGAGCGGGAGCGGACGTTAAAAGGAGAAAACATGAAAGAGGTAGATTCCAATGAAGAAGTTTCTTGCTTTGACTCTGGCATTGGTCATGTCTCTGTCCCTGGTAGCCTGCGGCGATAAGAAGACCGACGATACCAAGACCGATGCACCTGACCAGACCGAGCAGCCTGCTGAGAACGAGGGCGCCTATAAGGTCGCAATGATCACCGACTACGGTGACATCACCGACCAGTCCTTCAACCAGACCACCTATGAGGCCTGCAAGGCGTTTGCCGAGGACAACAGCATCGAGTTCAGCTACTTCAGGCCCGCCGGCGATAACACCGCCGACCGTGTCGCCATGATCGAAAAGGCCGTTGACGAAGGCTTCAACGTCATCGTCATGCCCGGCTATGCCTTCGGCGGCGCCATCGTTGAGGCCGCTCCCGAATTCCCCGATGTGAAGTTCATCGCGCTCGACGTCGCCGCCGGCGACCTGCTCGAGACCGCCGTTGCCAAGGCCGGCGAGAGCTACGACTACACCCCCGAGAATTGGGACCTCAGCAAGTACGTTGACATGAGCAACGTGTACTGCGCTGTGTACCAGGAAGAGCTGTGCGGCTACATGGCCGGTTACGCTGCTGTGAAGCTGGGCTACAAGAACCTGGGCTTCCTGGGCGGCATGGCTGTTCCCGCTGTTGTCCGTTATGGCTACGGCTTCGTGCAGGGCGTTGACGCCGCTGCTGCCGATCTGGGCCTGACTGATGTGAGCCTGAACTATGTCTATGGCGGTCAGTTCTTCGGCGATGCCGATATCACCGCTGTGATGGATACCTGGTATGCCGGCGGCACTGAGGTCGTCTTCGCCTGCGGCGGCGGTATCTACACCTCCGCTGTGGACGCTGCCAAGAAGGCTAACGCCAAGGTCATCGGCGTGGACGTTGACCAGGCTGGCGTCATCGCTGGCTACGCCGGCGTGGAAGGCATGACCGTCACCTCCGCTATGAAGGGTCTGTATCCCACCACCTATGACACCCTGACTGACGTTATCGTCAACGGCAACTGGGATGCTTACAAGGGCAAGATCGCTACTCTGGGCCTGGTGTCCGGCGATGATCCCGAGCTGAACTATGTCCAGATCCCCATGGGTGAGGGCACTCAGTGGTCTGACAGCTTCACGCAGGATGACTACAAGGCCATGGTGAAGGATATGTTCGACGGCAAGATCACCGTTTCCAACGATGTGAGCAAGACTCCCTCTGACTTCGCCACCGTGATCGCTGTGGAGGACCAGGGCGCTATCAAGGGCTAAGCGCAGAGCACAAATCTATATGCGAAAAGGAACGTCCTTTCGGACGTTCCTTTTTTATCCGCCAAAAGAAGGAGGTACGGAAAACCATTGGCACCCTGGTGGAATGGGGCATTTCGGATGTTGAAGCGGCTGGCAGTCTTTTCGGGAACAGTTTGCGGAAAGCGGACGAGTCTCCCGATGGAAGCGCCCTGAGGAGACCACTCTTCAAAAAAATGATTCCGGCCGTCGATTTGCCTTTCTTTTTGAGCGGAGTTATAGTATACTGAACGTAATACTGGATGTGAGGGCAATATGCCGCTGCCGGTAAATGAACATGGTTTCCGTCCCCGCGAGATCCACACGGCGGGCCATTAAAACGGAAGGAGGGCGGTTTGACTTGGAAACGAATTACGCCATCGAAATGCTCCACATTACGAAGCGGTTCCCAGGCATCATCGCCAATGATGACATTACCCTTCAATTGAAAAAGGGTGAGATCCATGCCCTGCTGGGCGAAAACGGCGCGGGCAAGTCCACGCTGATGAGCGTGCTGTTCGGCCTGTATCAGCCGGAGGAGGGCACCATCAAGAAGGACGGCAAGGAGGTCTCCATCAAGGACCCCAATGACGCCAATGACTTGGGGATCGGCATGGTGCACCAGCACTTCAAGCTGGTGGACTGCTTTACGGTGCTGGACAACATCATCATGGGCGTGGAGCCTACGAAGCATGGCTTTCTCCAGAAAAAGGAGGCCCGGGAAAAGGTGCTGGCCCTCAGTGAGAAGTACGGTCTCCATGTGGACCCGGACGCTTTGATCGAGGACATCACCGTGGGTATGCAGCAGCGCACCGAGATCCTGAAAATGC
>OGFF01002748.1_pt1 | contig 14559 bp, 9 predicted proteins | sample 1570751 | NCBI WGS metagenome assembly OGFF01 (sample SAMEA2581951, study PRJEB24529) | metagenome | biome: Human gut stool | place: China | collected 2011 | reverse complement strand
ATGCCCAATTCAGTTGTTTGCTTCCCTAATTAAGTTTTCGGACGGCCTCCCCCTAAAGAAAATTTTCATATATTTGCAACCGAAAAGGAAACCCGGTGGCATCCATCATGTTACAAGGGTAAGCCTGTAGTTATAATTAAATGACAATAACAAGAATAGGACAACTAACAGTATCCTTAAGAAAGAAATCAACAGAGTAAAAAGTATGATAAAGAAGCAGAGTTTGTTCAAACGAACACTAATGTTATTGCTGCTGATTCTCTCAACAGTAGTAACCCGAGCGCAAGAGGTAGCGCTGAAGACCAACCTGCTTGGTCTGGCAACCACCTCGCTCAATGCTGGTCTAGAAATAGGCACGGGCAAGAAGAGCACTTTTCAGCTTTTCGGCGCCCTGAATCCCTGGAAGTTTTCAGGCGACAAGAAATTGCGCTACTGGAACGTAATGCCAGAATACCGCTGGTACACCTGCCAGAAATTTGGAGGCCACTTTTTCGGCATCCATGCCCTTGGAGGTGAATACAACGTAAAAAATGTGGACCTGCCTTTCGGCATCTTGCCAAAGACAGAGAAAGGAAGACATTACGAAGGCTGGTATGTCGGTGGTGGCCTCACCTACGGATACCAATGGCTGCTGTCTGAGCATCTCAATCTCGAAGGATCCATCGGATTAGGATACATCTACAGCCCATACAAGCTCTACGGAAGATGTGACAAATGTCTTAACAAGGACCACCGCAACTATGTAGGTCCTACTAAAGCAGCCCTCTCCCTGATATACGCATTCTAGGAACGATATCACCGAGATAGCAAAAACCAAAATCAAACCCTCTTTTACAAGATGAAGAATATGAAGAAAATGAAGCTTTATGCGGTCATCTCGCCCCTTTGCATCCTTTTTGCACAGAGCGCATTGACTGTCCAAGCCCAGAAGATAGATGATTCGCAGCTACGGTTGGCTGGTGGCAAGATACTGATAGACAGTGTCTTGACGCAGAAGAAAAGCGACAGTCTCAAGGTTGCTTTCCGCCTCCATCTCGATAGTTTGCAGCTCAAATCAGAGCAACAGCTGGTTTTCACTCCGCTTATCGCCGGAGAAGATACCATCGCCCTGAATCCCATCATCATCAATGGCAAAAACCAGAGCATCAGATACCTGCGCAAAAGCAGCAGTCTGAAAAACAGCCAGGCATTGGTTGTGAGACGCAAGAATGATACCGAGCAACAGGTGCTCTTCTCCCAGACCCTTCCCTACAAGAAGTGGATGAAGGCTTTCAACCTCTCCATGACGGAAGACCTCTGCGGATGCGGCAACCTGATGGATCAGGATACCACGCTGATGGCTAACATCCAGCCGACACCGAGAATCAGTCGCGACCATTACGTGAAGCCAAAGGCTGAAGCCATCAAGGTGAGAGCCGAAAAGGGTGAAGCTTACCTGAGCTTCAAGCTCAACAAGAGCGATATCCTTGCCGACTTCCGTGAGAATGCAACTGAGTTGGGAAAGATTACATCCACCATCGACCTCGTGAAGAACGACAAGGATGTGAGCATCACCAATATCGATATTCATGGCTATGCGTCGCCAGACGGTCCTTACGACAACAACGTGCGACTCGCCAACAATCGTGCGGCTGCCCTGCGCAATTATGTATGCAACCTCTACACCATCGATAATAAGCTCTTCACCTATCACGCCACCCCAGAAGACTGGGAGGGATTCAAGAAGAAGGTGGAAGCAAGCAACTTAGCCGATAAGTCTGCCATCCTTGCCGTTGCCAACTCATCATTGGCACCCGATGCAAAGGACCAGAAAATCAAGAAGCTTTATCCGGCTAGCTATCGCTACATCATGAGTGAGATTTATCCTCGTTTGCGCCACAGCGACTATACGGTAACCTATACCGTTCGTCCTTTCGACATAGAGGAGGCAAAGGTAATCTTGAAGACCAAGCCTCAGCAGTTGTCATTACAGGAAATGTATCTAGTGGCACAGACCTATGAGCCTGGTTCTCCAGAGTTCAACGAGGTATTTGATATTGCCGTCCGTCTCTTCCCTGATGATGAGACCGCCAATCTCAATGCCGCCTGCACAGATTTGCAGAAGGGCGACCTTGTAACTGCCGAGAAGCATCTTGCCAAGGCAGGAAACTCGAAGGAAGCTGAGCGCATCAGAAAGATTTACGGGGAAATGAAGGCGGAGCTATAATAGTAAATTGAAATAATTAAATTAATAAATTAACAACTTTAACATAAATGATTATGCGATTAAAGAATTTATTTGGAATGGCAGCTATGCTCGCTTTAGCAGCAAGCTGCAGTGAGAATGAACTCGTGGAAAGCGGTGGCACTTCCCAAGCTGGTACAAGTTATGCAGCTTTCAACATCGTGCTGCCTACAACTAACAGCACACGTGCTGACGGCGACCCGACTTATAATCATGGTGATGCTGAGGAGTACAAGGTAAACAACGGCACCATCCTTATCTTCCAAAAGACAGGTACAGAGTACGCTTTTATTGAGAAAGCAACATTGGATTTAGGTACATGGTCTAATCCCCCAGCTACGCCTGATGGTATTACAACAGAAGCCAAAGTAACAGCACAGCTTAAGAGTGTTAGTTCTGCAGCTACGAGCGATTACTATGCACTGGTGCTTCTTAACAATAATAATGCGGTTTCTACGCCAACAAGCGGCAAATATAGTACATGGAACAATGCTGCTCAGGCCAAGACAGTAAAAGACCTGATTGGTGAAAGCAAGGATAATTTCCTGATGACCAATGCAGCTTTAAAAGGCGATAATCCTTTTAATACACTCGTAAAGATTGATAAAACCAAAATTTATGCTACAAAGGATGCCGCTGCAGGAGGAGATGCTGCTGCTGAAATCTATGTACAGCGTGCTGTAGCCAAGGTAACTGCCAAGGTGGGAACAGGTACTGGTATCAGTGGTAACACGGTTAATGTTAAAGGGTCAACAACAGATGCGGTAGAGTTCAACAAATGGGCCTTGGACGTTACCAACAAGAAGACTTTCCCTGTGCAGAACATCAGCACACTTGATGAAGGCATTTGGAAGTTTGCAAAAAATACTGTAAATTATACAGTTGGTAAACAGAACCGTCTCTTCTGGGCAATTGACCCTAACTACAATAACGGTGATTTGAATCTTGATGATGAGAAAGAGAAAGGTAATAAAGCACGTGAGGAAAACTTCAACAAAGTTATAGCTGCCGATATCACTAACGATATGGGCACAAGCGACTATTGCTTGGAGAACACCTTCGACCTAACCAACCAGAAGCAGGGTCAGACCACACGTGTTGTGTTCAAAGCTACATATAAAGTAAACAATGCTGCCGCTACATTCCACAAGATTGGTAACAACAGAGAAATCATGAGCAGCGAAACACTTGCGGGTAAAATCAAAGCTGCTGCTCAGGAAATTTATAATGCTACAGGTGCTACAGGTGAAATCGTTGTAAGTTTGGGTAGTATTGGTACTACAGCAAGTGCTAAGCACATGGTGGCAGTAGAAAACATCAAGGTAAAGGTCGGGGCAACAGAAACTCAACTTGCTGCAGCTACAGAATACGGCGTTGACAAGAAGTTGACAGGTACTCAGATTGTAAAAGCAGTGAACGATAACCTTGGTTTGACAACAGATGCAGGTATCAGTACTTACCCTGGTGGAGCCACCTACTACATTGCCCGTATCAAGCACTTCGGTGATACCTATACTCCTTGGAAATCTGGTGACCCTGCATACGGTGCAGATACCAATAACAGCAGATGGCTCGGCCGTTACGGTGTTCTCCGCAACAACTGGTATGAGCTTCAGGTTAATTCTGTAAGCGGTCCTGGTTATCCAACAATTCCACCTGTGAAGCCTAGCACTCCAGATGATGAGAGCGAGAACTACATCAGCTGTACCATCAAGATTCTTGACTGGGCTAAGCGTGTGCAGGACATAGATTTGTAAAAAATAGGAATCAGTTTAGTTAATAAAAAATATAATTCCGTAAGAACCTTACACAGGTAGTGGGACTTATGACTGCCTGGAGCTCCAGGCAGTTACCCGCTACGGTGTAAAGTAGTAACAACGAAACAATAAATTAATAATAAACAATCAGATTATGGCAAAGAAAATGATTTTCGGCTGGTATGATTGCATGAAGGCTGGACTGCTGAGTTTGCTTGCCTGCTGCCTCTTGGGTAGTTGCGACGGGCTGATGCACGATGACCTGCCTCCTTGCGAAACAGGTGCCTACCTGCACTTCGTCTACGACTATAACATCCAGCGCGCCGACATGTTCAACGACCATGTGGGTGGGTTAGTTGTCTTTGTTTACGATGAAAACGGCAAGTTTGTCACCAGACAAGAGGCTGCCAACAGCAGCCTGGCCCAGCCGCTGAAGAGTCATGACTTCGCCATGCAACTGCAACTGCAGCCTGGCAAATACCGCTTTGCTGCCTTCGCCTGGCAGAAGGCTTACAGCGAGACGTTGGCTGCACGCGGTGCCAAGTTCAGGGTAGAGATGCCCCAACAGGGAGAAGACATCAGCCGTCTGCATGCTACGCTGGACCGTCAGCAGGGCATTGTAGAGAACCAGGCCATGCCACTCGACACGCTTTGGCAGGGACTCTCCAAGGGCATCGTGGAGGTAAAGAGCCTGGAGATGGTACACGACACCATCAGTCTTGTCCGTGATACCAAGGAACTCACCTTAAGCCTGCACCAGATAGATGCGCCTGCCGACATCTCGGTGGAAGACTTCAGCTTCGAGATAACATGTGCCAACGGAACCATAGGCCATGACAACAGTCTCTGGGAAGACGAAAGGCTCACCTATAAACCTTACTTTACTTGGGATACTGACTTCCGTGACGAAGCGGGCAACGTAAAGGAACGTACCGCCCATGCTGCCATGATGTTCTCCCGACTGGTGCTCTATCCTGTAGCGCAGAACGAGCAAAATGCCATGCTCTCCATCTTTAATAAGAAGACTGGCGAGGAGGTGGTCCGCATCAACCTGGCCGACTGTCTGGCACAGGGAAGGGGAGCCTTCGACTACCTCAACTACTCACCACAGGAGTTCTTGGACCGTGAGTATGACTACCATCTCGACTTCTTCCTCAAAGGCGGCGAGTGGCAGTATGCCAACCTCAGCATATCGGTGCTCAGCTGGAGCAAGCGCATCCAGCGTGTAGATTTCTAAGCAGGCAGTTACACCTTATTATATATAGGTATTAAAATATCGCTCCAATCCCTCAGCGGATACACGATACAGCATAAATGATAGAAGAGTTGAAATGATCACAAAATAGAAAATCAGGTTTGATTAAGTTTAGGTTAGTTCTTTTAAAAAGGTAAATAAGATTGTTTCTTCAGGACGACAAACATGAATTAGCATATAAACGGAAACAATAAACAATATATAAAACATATAAAAGATGAGAAGTCGAAAGTTTTTTTGTTACATGGTTATTCTGTTGCTGGCGGCTATGACAGCCGCTTGCACCGACGACTTGGGTGACAACACTGTCAGCTCAGGTATGTCGGGCAACCTGCAAGTCCTTGTGCCATTGATGCACAGCAACGGCACTCGTGCAGGAGAATCAGACCCTGCAGAAAACTTAACTTACAATGCCACAGAAGAAGAGTGCCGCATCAACAGCCTCCGACTTTTCGCTTTTCCTCAAGACGGTAAGGGCAAGTTGCTGAATGAGTACTTGGGCGGTCCCGGTACCTCGTTCTATGAACCTGCCAAGTTTGATGGGGACGTGGATGTAGCCACATATACGCTGCGAATCGACCCCGGCACTTACCGCATCTATGTTGTTGCCAATATGGAGGATGTGTTGAAGGATCAGACCATCGAAACAGAGGATAAACTCAAAAAGGTAGTACTGAATTACCTCCCCGAAGGCAAGCCCGGCATGCCTGCCTGTGGCAATATCCCTATGATTTATGAACCCTTAGAGGATACGGAAGTATCCGATAAGACCACCGACATTGTAGCCAACTTGAAGTTTACTTGTGTCAAGGTGAAGCTCAACCTGATCTTTGACTCCAGCAATGCAGAGATGCAGGAGGCGTTGAAGACCAACGGCCTGCAAATAGAAGGCATCAAAGCCGGTAACCTCTCTTCTTCCACCAGTTTGGTATGGGGAGGCAAGTTCTATGCCACTGATGGTGAAGAGATGGCATCTGCTATTTCTTCAGAAATCTGTTCTCCTTCTTCTGAACCCGGCATAGCAGGTAGCTATTATGCCGACTGGACAAAAACTGACGAGAATGCCAACGTAAGCAACAAAGACGTTATCGAGGCTAAAGGAACAGCCTTGGATAAACCAAGTGACGTAAAAGGCAAATGGCTCTTCCAGGGCACCTACTATCTGCCCGAGCGTTATATCAAGGAAAACAGTCAGCAGTCGTTCCTTACCTTGAATGGCCAGATTGGCAGTACTGCCAATACTTATACCATACCCTTGGGGCATACCGATAATCCTTCAACCGAGCCTCGCCGCACATTCCCACGAGGCACTTACTACGAGATTATAGGTACCCTAAAAACACTTGGCAATGTCACCCTCGACTGCCAAACCTTGGTGAAGGACTGGGAACCAATAAGCATTGATGCTGACTTCAGCCATACCACGCTGTGGGTGGACAAGACTGAGGCTGAATTGACCTCGCTCACCAATGACAGTATATTCTATAAGACTAATGCTGCCACGGTGGAGTTTGGCTGCGACAAGAAAATCAGCGTAGGAGGAACGGACAAGGACTTCATCATCGCTGCAAAAACCTATGCTGACCGTATCACGTTCACTATAAACCCAGAGATTCCTTATTCTTCTTATAAGAGTGACGAATTGATTGGTAAAGCCAAGATATGGATAAAGGCAAACAACCTTATAAAGTATCTTGATGTGAAATACAATATTGAGCCACTCTTCGAGGTAGACCCGCTGGAGGTTACAATCTATTGGGAAACAGGTGCAGCGACGAATAAAAAGTTGTTTGAATGGGTTACCAACTTGGGAGGTATCGAGTTGGAAAAGCCTTCATCTACTATCGGTTCATCAAAAATCAGTATAACTTTGGATGATGCTGCCACGAATTCAAATGGTAAATTCACAGTGGAGGCTGAAAACAATCCGGGCACTACCGTAGTACATTACTTCAAGGCATGGTCGAAGGAAAACAATCCAAAGACAAGCATCAGGGAAGAACGTCAGATAAAGGTGACGGTACGGCCACCAGTTGGGGACTACCGTATCTATTTCCGTGCCATCAATGACAGGTCATCAAATAACGGTAAGTATGGAACTAACCAATTCCAAGGTATTTTGCCTGAATACGATGGAACAGGTAATAACAATTACAACTGGAACGATTCTTGGAGAGGAGAAGGTTGGGACAACTGGATACATAAAGATAGGCATAATATCTATATCTATTCGCAAAAAGGCGAAACACCGGGAACGGCAATTCCAAAAGAAGATGTGTGGTACTTTAATAATAGATATAATAATCCAGACCATATGACTGGGGACGAGAATAATCCAGGATGGTACTATAAGGACATGGATATTAATGCTAAAGGATATAGATGGGATAAACAGCCTTATGATGAAAATGATAATGTCAAGATCAAGCCTGGTGAGACATTGATGATATTCTACAGCTTCAACAACGATGGTGCGGACCTTCACCGCTGCCCTCATCACATGGCGCCTGGTATCACCCTCTTCAACTATGAAGACCGTGAAGGATGGGTACTCTACGACCCGACAACAGACCCCTATTATCGTATTTTCGATGAGAAGCCGATAGTTAAGGATATCAATTATGTTGTCTATACCAAGCAGCAAGTATTAGGCTGGGCGTTTAAGTTCGGTGTCGCAACAGACAATCCGACATCCTCAGGAAATAATAGCCAATATACACATTGGGACAACACTTGGAATGGTCACGAAGCCAAAAGTTTCAGTAGCGAATCAGTATCAGGAGGCTGGTGGAAGACAACGATAAAGTTAAAAGCGGTTGACGGATATCATGAGAAGGGTATAGTCCTTCAGTTTGAAGAGAATGCCTATAAAGAGAAATATACCCTTTTCGGAGGTAGAAGTTATGAGAAGTATAACGATACAGGATATTATGACAATGATAGCTGGCATCCTGGTAAACCATCAGGTGTATAAACAAGTAAAGTAAGGAAGGAAATGAAAAAGATAATATCTCTTTTAGTGGCACTGCTGGCATTGGCAGCATGTAGCGACACTTTGAACGAAGGTTCCAACCCAAGCAACAAGAATGGGGTGGAAGATGGGGGCATCACGCTCACCATCACACTTCCCGACTTTTCAAAAGAGGAACTGACAAGGGCTGGCGATACGGGATTGAATAGTCTGAACGTAGTGGCTTACGATGATAAAGGAGTGTTCCTGTCGAACCAAAGCGTTTCCGATTACAAACTTGTGTCGGGCACCGACAACACTTACAAAGTGAAAGTGCCTGTCACGGAAAAGGCTACAATGATTCATCTGGTTGCCAATGCCGGCGATTTGTCAGATACTCAATGTCAGAGTGGTTTGGACAAGGCTGCCATTTCGGGAACAATCAACACAGAGAATCCTGTCTGCTGGGGAATGATCAGCGTGTCAGACTTGATGGCAAATCAGGAAATCAGTCTGCTGCGCCAGTTTGCCAAGGTAAACGTCAAGTATGAGAAGACTACATCCAGTGATTTTAACGACGACAATACGTTTGAATTGGAAAGCTTCCAGTTGTATAAAGCTGCAGACAAGGGAACCATAGCTCCCAAGGATTTTTACTATAATGCAGCAGCAGTCAATGTGCCAGCTGATGCAGGCGAAGCTAATAGCGGATGGCAGACAGGCGAAACACCTTTCTATGAGACTGCCGCCGGTCAAGCCTATCTCATCGTGAAGGGTAAATATAATAGTGTGGAGTCTTACTATAAGGTGGCTTTCCTCGACAACAAAACAAAGGATGCCATGCCGTTGCTCCGCAACCATGCCTATACAGTAAAAATCACTCACGTGAACACCTATGGCTGGCCCACAGAAGCAGAGGCTATTAAAGACCCATATCCCGAGAACCGAATGATGGTAGACGTGAAAGATGATAATCCTTTGGTTAACGATATGATAGCCTGCAAGGACTATCATCTGGGAGTAAGCGACCAAGTAAGCGGCGCATGGGATGATGAGAATATTATCGCCACTGTCGTTACAACTATCAAGAACAATGAGAAGCCGACTTTCTCTAAGTCCGATGACTGGATAAAAGGTGTCACGGTCAGTGAGACTATCACTGTGCCGGATACTGACGGTCCAAACTCTACTACAGGTAAGAAATATAAGATTTCGATTGCGGTAGATAAAAATGAATACTCTGAGGAACCACGCACAGGAACGGTAATCGTGAAGTCGGGCGACTTGACCCACACCATAACCGTGACCCAGAAAGGTAAGGACTTCAAGCGTTCTGACAGAATCGTAAAGCTTGTGACATCAAGCAATGTGGGCACATCGGAAGAATATGAGAACTATTTCAACAAATTCCTGCCAGGTACTCAAGGTATCAGCCCGAAGGATATGCAGAACGATATTGTCAGAAACGATGGTCTGCACTTCGGGGTGGGAACTAACGAGTTCAGTTATTTGATTCCAAAGAAAACGGGTGATGATGTGACTTATGGCGCAAACAGCAACTTGTTTAAGGTAACGGATAATGGAGACGGCAACTGGAAAGTGACGCTGAACAGTGGTGCTGACAACTATGACATCTGGATCGGCGACTTCACCATCACCTATCAGGAGAATGGACACGACATTGCTATCACGTATCCCGTTTATCATTGTGGACTCTTCCACAAGATAGATGCCAGCAACCAGCAACCGCCTGTTGATCAATCTCGTGTCAGCGGCCGTTTCTACTACGGTGTAGTGAAGGTGAAAGGAAAGAGTAAAACATACGTCATGCTCGACCGCAACCTCGGAGCCTCCAGCGACAGATGCTATGCTCCGGGCACCAAGGCGTTGGAAGCTAACAAGGGTGCTATTGGCGGATACTTCCATATTGCTAAAGCGAAACAGGATCAGGCAAATGCAGGTAATCTTATCGGCAATCTGCCTCAAGGTTTCACTATTCCCGAGAATAGTGTGTTCCAAGACATCATAGACGGCGATAATCTGAAAGAGGAGACCCGCTACACCTTGTTGGGCGAGGCGTACAACAGTGTTGAGATAACAACAGTCAAATCGGCGCTGACCGTAATCTATTTGCCAGCCACAGGATATGTGGAGGGTGATGCTTTCAGAAATGTCACCCATGTCAGCCTATGGACCCGCACGCTACTCTCAGGAAATCAGGGTTTCGACACCACCAGTCCTGAGTATGGCTTCTGGTATCGCTATTTAGATGTGTATGGTAAGATTTGCACCATGTCGAACTTGCGTTTCGTCAGCGGCAGCAATGGAAGAAATACAGGTATCTACAGAGCTATGCCAATCCGCCTGGTACATGTTCTGTAATAAACATAAGATAAGTGATAAATACAATAACATCATTTACTTATATATAATTAAAGTATAAAAACAGCTGTTTTAAAAAGAAGGGTTGGGCTTTCGTGAGAAAGTCCAGCCCTTCGTTTTGTCAGGATACTCCTGACAAGGAGTCAAGACGTCGCTGAGAGGTTATCATGATAGTACTGACGGGTGGCAAAGACGCTTCCAGCGCTTATTGCCTCACTACGGCATTATATTGCCCTCTACCAGGGCAATATAGTGCCATTGCCAGGCACAAAACGATACGACGGGAGAGAAAAAATCCCCACTCTCTTATTTACTCTTCACTCTTCACCAAATCGGCTGAAACCCCGATAAACACAGGGGTTGCGAGAGGTGAAGAGTGGCGCACCACTCTTCACCACTCTTCACCACTCTTCACCTTTTGCCGGTGATCCATTTTATCTTTTCGTTTTGCCAAACAAATCAGAATGAGTACCTGTAGTTAACATCAACAGCGTCAATTCCGTATCATTCTGTTCCCATATCAAAAGCCAATCTGATTCAATATGAGCTTCCCATTCACCTTCATGATTACCATGAAGTATATGTGGTTTGTATTCTGAAGGTAAAGTACCATTTTCTACCAATAAGTAAATCGCTTTCTGTAATTTCTCTATCGGATAGCCACGCTTGCGACAAAGTTTCAACGCTTTGTCGAATCTTTTAGTTGTTCCTAATTTATACATCACTTACCAAGAATAGTATCAAACATTTCATCAACAGAGTTCCATTGTGTAACTCTACCTTTAGCAACATCCTCTTCAGCAAGTTCCAATTCCGTTTTCTTAGGTTTCAAAACCGAAATAGAACTTACTCCATGGAGCATTTGAATGGCACTTTTAAGTTTATTGACCAAAGATGGGTCTGATATTGAAACCACTAACTGTGGTTCTTTTAATCCTATCGCTCTTGATTTCATAATCTTCTCCTTTAAAACGTTTAACATAATTAAGATACAAAAATACATTATTCCCCTCACACCGCCAAACTTCTTGCATTATTTTAACGTTAAAGGTCTTGATTTAACCCAAGTTTGGCACTTTAACCTGCTTTATTCATCATCACAAATTTTTCCGGGTGAAGGGTGGTGAAGAGTGGTGAAGAGTCGAGCGCACTCTTCACCCTATCAAAACAACTCATACACAATGACTTACACCACTTCGGTGAAGAGTGAAGAGTATTTTTGAAACTGGCGGATTATCGCTACAAGTTGCAGCGGATTGCAAATCCGCAAAGAAAAGGTCGAACATTTTTTAACAGCGGATTGCAAATCCGCCGGGACGCCTAGCGGAAGACAACCACCTCACGCATTGCAAATTCGTCGGGACGCCTAGCGGAAGACAACCACCTCACGCATTGCAAATCCGCTGGGACGCATCACGGAAGACAGGAAGATTTAAAATAAATATCCGCCCACCAGCTGATTTCCACTTGCACAACAGGTGTTGGGCGAGCGCATATCAGCTGTTATGCAAGCGCACAACAGCTGTTGTGCGGCTGGAAAGATAGGCTTTTCCGGCTTATACTATTAATCTTTCTGGCAACAAGTAAAGGTTACTCCGAAGACTATTTACGTTAAATCGATGCAGCAACGATAATACTTACAAGGCACAGCGATAGTACTTACAGGGCACAGCGATAGTACAGTTCGGTCTTGCAGTTTCGACGGATTTGCAATCCGTCGTATAAAAAGGTTCTACTTATCAAACCTGGGGATTTGTAATCCCCCTAATCCATAAGATATTACAGATCGAACTTTTAATCCTCCATTGAATACGTGTTTTTATTTAATGACTGAGTAGTTACCCAGAAAGACCGTGAGGCAGAGTAAGCTAATAACTTTCAAGCAAAAAAAACTCCCTATAAGTTCAGGCATCTATCGCCTGGCTTATGGGGAGAACTTGTATCTGATAATTTTATGATTTCAATTGATGCAATTGCTCATGGGTTAAGCCTGTCAGTTCCATGATAGAGTCATCATCCATACCCTTTAATAGCATTTTCTTCGCTATATCAAGACTTTTGTGATAACTACCTCTTGCTTCACCTTTGGCAAAACCCTTAGCTTCACCTTTGGCAAAACCCTTAGCTTCACCTTCATCAATACCATTCATGTAATAGCTCATTAAGACACCATAGTAATCATCGGCGGCCTTTAAGCTTTCATCATATTTCTCTTGCTCTTCCTGACTCAGACAGCGGGAATCTGCCAGTTCAGCTAGACGCTTGAAAATCTTCTTCTGTGCCGTAAACGGCATTCTCTCTAATGCTTCCATATGCTTTAATACATAAATCCATTTGTCAAAATCACTTTCACATTCTTCAGCCTTCTTGTCAAAGAAAGGAAGAGACAAGTAGATGAAGTGAAGATTGTCGGAAAAGACATCTTGACTTCCTTTTTCATACAAGGCTACATCAGTTCTGAATTTCGACACTGCATTGTCCTTTGGCATGAAATTCATGAGGCAGACGACATAGACGGGCATTAACTGATAGAGAGCAGGTTTCTGCTCGATTGTCTTTTTCCGCTGCCCGACAATAGCCTTGCTGGCATAATAGATGGAGCGATTGACAAAAAACGGCACCCATCTGTTCTGCATCTCGACAATGAAATGATTTCCATCATCGGTTTCACAATAAATATCAAAGATGCAGCCACGCAAATCTTTTGAATCTGCCAGTTGCTCTTTATCCTTGAAGGTGACATCCCTGATATGCATTTCGTCAACCAACAGGTCGTTCAAGAAACTAATCAGCAAATCCTTGCTGAATTCTTGTCCGAAGAGGCGTTTGAATCCCCAATCGGTAAAGGGGTTAATATATTTACCCATGGCAAAATATTGAGATAATTGATATCTGATGGCAAATTTACGATTTTTCTCTGAAAACTCCAAGAAAAAAATGCAAAAATTTGAAAAACCATCGAATTTACCTCTATTGAATAATAAAACTATTCCGCCTCGCCGGATATGTCGTTCATCCGTGCGTAATCCGATGAATAATGACACACCCTCACAGAGAATAAAAAGGTGGATTTTCAGCAGAAAATCCACCTTTTACACTATATTCTCCGTTTTGTCCACCTCTTTTCCGTGTATTTTGTGTACTTTTGCGGCCGTGTATGAATCGCAGCATAGAGTAACTCCCGAAAGCTGCGGCTTCATGCTACCAGCAAATAATAAGCAACAAAATAAAAACAAGCCTAAAAATAAGCAAATGAACAAGAAAAGACAGTTTTTACTTTCGGCAGCTCTCGCCTCTTTCATGGCAGCCAGCGCCCAAGTAACCATCCATGTAGATGCCTCTAACCCAGGCGTCAAGGTTTCACCTAATTTATATGGTATCTTCTTCGAGGATATCAACCATGCTGCTGACGGCGGACTCTATGCCGAACTCATCAGCAACCGCTCCTTCGAAGATGATGACAAGAACATCCCTACCTGGAAAACTGCGGCTCAGGAAGGTGCAAAGATCCAGACACAACTCATCAACAAGGGTCTGCTCAACAAAGCACAGGGCAAGGCTCTCCAGCTTACCATTGCGGCAAAGCCAGCAGCCACAGCCTCTCTCATCAACGAGGGTTTCTGGGGCATCAACGCCGTTCAGGGCAGAACCTACAAGCTCTCTTTCTGGGCAAAGGGTAGCTACAAGGGCGGATTGAAGGCTCGACTCACCAACGCCAAGGGCGACAAGGTGTATGCAGAAACTGCACTCAATGCCAAGGTGGGCAAGAAGTGGACTAAATATACAGCAGAACTCACAGCCAATGCCAACGATGCGAAGGCACAGTTTGAACTCGTAGCCGACGGCAAGGGTACCATCGTTCTGGATGTGGTAAGCCTCTTCCCTCCTACTTTCAAGAATCGCGAAAACGGCTTGCGCCCTGATTTGGCTCAGCTTCTCTATAACATCCATCCTAAGTTCGTCCGCTTCCCTGGCGGTTGCTACGTAGAGG
>OGFF01002718.1_pt1 | contig 14662 bp, 20 predicted proteins | sample 1570751 | NCBI WGS metagenome assembly OGFF01 (sample SAMEA2581951, study PRJEB24529) | metagenome | biome: Human gut stool | place: China | collected 2011 | reverse complement strand
TGGCTTCCTTCCGGTTGAAGAAGAAGGGAACGTTGAGGCCCTCCTTGCTCAGGGCCACGGCGGCGGACACGGCAATGGAGATGCCCTTATAGGCAGGGCCGTAGAGAACGGTCTGCTTTTTGCCCAGCTTCTCCAGGTAGGCATGGGCATAGAATTCGCCCAGGGTGGCGATCTCCTCGCCGGTTTTGATCATGCCGGCGTTGATGAAGTAGGGGATCTTCCGGCCGGACTTGGCGGTGAAGTCACCGAATTTCAGCACCCCGGCTTTTTCCAGAAACTGAATAAATTCTCTTTTGTAGGTTTCCAATTGAATTTCCTCCCTTAATAAACTCGGAAAACGCGTTGCGAACCAGTCCGCAGACTGGTGTGGCAACCCCCTGGTTGAACGTACCAGCTGGAAAATTTGGGAGATTGCCACGACAGTGTGCGCACTGTCTCGCAATGACATACTATTTCCGGGGCCGTACTGGTTTCGACGGGGGTAGTGAGGCTGGAGTAGCGGGCCGTGGCGCCTGGCCACGATAAAACGGGCAATTTTTTAAATTTAACTGACAACAATTCTGTTGCAATGGCTGCCTGATTAGGCGCCCATCCGCCCCGGAAGGTCCACGAGCCGGGCTCGGGTGTGATTTGAGTGGAGACCGTGTGTGCGCTAAGCTTTGCGCGTACCATGAACAATGAAGCTACCAATTCCCGTAGGGTGTTTGTTCCCGCCGGGATGAGGGAATGTAAATAACAAACTGCGCCCGGAGAAACTCTTTCCAAGTTGCTTTCGGACAGGGGTTCGATTCCCCTCGGCTCCACCAATGCACGTTATGCGAACCTCCCTTACGGAGGTCGTATGTATTGCCGGTCTATACCGGTTCACAGTCAGCAGGCCCTCCCGCTAAAAACGGGAGGGCCTGCCCTTATTACTTGCGGTACAACCCCTGCATAATGCCGACATCGGCAGCAGCGTCCAGATTGCGGCAGTGCAGGTGCTCGACAACGGCTTGGATCTTGCCGTCGTCGTCACGGCCGGCGTTGCGCTCCTGGTCCAGGAGCCGGAAGGCCATGGCCTGCAGTCTGGCCATATGATCCATCTCCTCCCCGGAGAGCTTAAAAAACAGATCCGCCAGCTCTCTGTTGGTGCACTTGTACTGGTTGGCCAGGAGGGCGTACTTTTGGGCGTCATGGATCTCATCCCAGCAGAGATCCATGAGCTTGCCGGGGGCGCCCATCAGGCCTCCTTGAGCAGGTTGACCGTGAGACTGGAGACCGTGGCCGCTGCGCTGTCATCAGTCCAGGCGTAGATATCGACCGGCAGCGTCACGCTGTTACAATTGCAGCTGTCGGGGACGACCAAATAGACAAGGTTGTCCAGGGTGATCTCCGTGCTGCCGACAACGGCAGGCCGAGACTTCCGGGCTGCCGCAATGGGCACGCCGCCATAGTATGCCTGCAGGTTGACCGTGCCCGCCGTGGTGACAGCGAGGATTGCCTGCGCCGTGATCCGGTAGAGACCGGTCCGGCCTACGCCTAGATTGTTCCCACGGTCCACGATGGACGGACCGGACGGCAACCCGGCGGAAGCACCCATGTTGAGCGGCGCCGGCGTAGCAGTCAGGGTCTGAGTGGCGTAGTTGTATTTCTGTGCCGCGGATTTGCGGCCGCAATTACATGCCATAATTACTCCTTTCATTCAACAAGCCCCCGCAGCGTTTGCCGCAGGGGCTACGCTGTTATAGCGTGGTGGGGGATTTACGCGGCGCAGCAGCCGCCGCAGAAGGGGCTGGGGCCTGCGGTATAGGTGTAGCCGTTGGGATAACGGACGATCCCATACATCCGGTTGTCCATCTCCAGCGAGGCAATGCGAGCGGACTGCTCCGCAATGCGCTGCTCCAGCTGGGACTTTTCCAGGGCCGCAAACTTGGCATCGATATTGGCGTTGACGCTGTCAATGGCCCGCTGGGTCTTGCAGCAGCAGTCCGCCAGCTGTGCCTGGATGCCGTTGCCGGTCTGCATGATGGTCATGTTGGTGCCATTCTGGGCCAGCGCCACCTCCTTGCCCAGCTGTCCGATGTTGCCCTGCATCTCGTAGCCGAGGTTGCAGATGCCGTTGCCGATGTTGGTCAAGCGGTCATTGATCTGGCCAAACTGCTGGCCGTACAGGATCTCCTGCTGAGTCGCAGCAGTGGCGTACTGGCCATAATCGCCCTGGTTGCCCCAGCCACCTCGAAACATCACGAAAAACAGGAACAGAATCACCACCAGCAGCAGTCCACCGCCGCCGAAGGTCCCGTTACTGTCACCCATGATGGCCTTGAGATCAGATAAGCTATAGTCCATAAAATTCTCCTTCCAAAAAAATTATAAATAAACCGTGCGCGCCCGGATTATTTCAGAAATTTGAGAACGAATTTTGCGTTTTCTCTGAGCTCTTGGAACTGCTCTCGCGTCATCTGCCCGGAAGACAACAGCTTGGCAATTTCCGCCTCCGCCTTATCCGGCGTCATAGTCTGGGCAAACTGTCGGAATTGCGTTACCAGCCCCATAATGTCCCCCAGCCCGCCGAAGCCGCCCCTAGACGGGCTCGGCCGGGACGGCTGCGGACTCAAAATGTCCATTAATGGATTGCGCCCCATTGACCATCGCCTCCAATCTGCTCAGTCGCTCTTCGATGCTTGCCTGCCGCTGGCTTTCCGCCGCGGCGGGGTCCCAGGGATCAAAGCGGAAATACCTGGTTGTCACGATGCCCATCTGATCCGCCATCCGCACCGCAAAGACGTTGGCGTTTTGGGCCATGATCCAGGCGGTCTGCCCGGCCTGGACGGTCACCTGGTCGATGTCCTGGACGTTGGGCACTCTGATCCAGTCTACATTGGACTGCTGCCGGGGCTGGGGCGGTTGGTATCCTCCAATCTGGCCGTAGCCGTAGCCCGGCTGGGGCTGTCCCCATTGATTTGGCTGCCATGCTGCCATGGTCATCCCTCCTTTTGTGCTGATATCATAGCACAAAAAATGACGGCTAAACTGCCGTTTAGCCGTCACGAAAGCGACACTATTGCGCCATGGTCCAGGTGTCGGCGGCCCGCCGACGCCGAGGGGGCAGGCCCGAAGATCCTGGCTGCACATGGTCATACTTGGATTTGAGCCGACTTATCCGCCGGTCCACGCTGCGCTCGCTGAGCCCCAGGTGTTCGGCCTGCTGGCTGCGGCTCATGCCGCCAATCCGGCTACGCAAGAGCCATTGATCCTCCTCGGACAGAAGCGCCCGCCGGATAAACTCGTCCAGGATCTGCTGATCCCACGGCACCTGCTGCGCCATAGGTCAGCCCTTGGGCATGATATCGCCCTTGTCAATCCACTGCGCAAAAACCTGATGCAGGCCGGTAGAAGCCAGGCCGGACACAGCGCCGCCCAGAATCACCTCCGGCGTGACCGTGGGCCAGTTAATCCACACGGCCAGCCCCACGCCCAGCACGGCGACAATGACGGGAATCCACCGATTGTCCGCGCTGGTCAGGTGCTTGACCAGATACCCCACCACCAGGCACAGGCCCACGATGACGGGAACGATGTAGGTGTTCAGAAATTCCATTGTTTTTTTCCTCCTCAAAAAATTAATTCGGCTTGTGAAATCCTTCCAGATCCTCGATGCGGTGGTTGATGACCTTGATCTGTTCCTCCACCACCGGCATTCGCTTTGCAAAATTGTTGTGTTCCCTGACTTCCCGGGTCAGTTCATCCACCCGGGTCTCCATGACCGCCTGGGTCTTACTGTTGGAGATCATGACGCCGATCAGGGTCAGCCCGCCGGTCAATACGGCGGAGATAATAGCCGCGATGATTGTTTCCACGGCTGCCTCCTTAAAGCGTAATGCCCTCGATCTCGGCGCGGATTTTCAGGCAGCGAATGTAGTTGCCCATGTGCTTCTTCTGCTCCTTCAGGAGTTCAAGGGGACAATCGGGTACAAACGGCAGCGTTCCAGCCTCGTACTTTACGGTCATTGCATCCAGTTTGTCGTACCGGATTTTCACCTGCTGATACTCAGCCTTGAAGCGCTCCTTGTAGTCCTGACTTGTCATTCCCTCAACAGTATCTTTCAGTTCTTTCATGTTTTTTCCTCCTTAGATTTTTGTCAGATATTTCCGATGCACGTTCCCGGTAATGGCCCCGCTCTTGTAGATGCTCACGGTCACGCGATCCCCTACAATCGCCCGGACATACAGCTGCTTGCTATATACCCAGCTTGCAAACTCCCGGTTCCGCCCATATACCGGCGCGCCGCCCTGCATGGTCACAAGGTCACCAACGGCCAGCGTGTCAGCGGCAGGCTTGTCCTCAGCGGGCTCGTCTTCTGCGGCTTTGGTTCCTTGGATTTCCGCCAGCACCGCCAGAATCCGGTCGCCGTATCCCTTGGCAGTGGCCCAGCCCTTGCCATTGGGGTTTTCCTGCTGGCCAAGCCACTCCACATAGGGAGCAGAGCCACGGGAAACATATTTAAATCTTGGGTCAACGCAGGCCCCCACAAGCGCCTCGCTGCTGGCATAGGCCTTAAGGTGCTGAATCTGAGCCCGGATACCTATCTGTGGTGTGGCGAAACTCTCGCCCTTGGAATCCGCAGCCACAACCCCCATCATTGCAAAGTTATTTTGCGCCAGCGTGACCTTACAAGTGTCCTGCGGGAACGCGAAATTGCCCGTCTCGATGCAGCTCTGGGCAAAGGCGATATCCCCGGCAATGCCCTCTGTCTTGCCCTCACTGATGTACAGGGGGATCATGTCAATAACAGACTGCTCCACATTGGGCCGCTTAGCCTTGATGTAGGCCACCATCTGCGCCGCCGTTGCCACGGCCTTCCCCGCAATGCTGTGGTAGCCGGTCGGCTCCGTGGGTGTGACCGGCTGCTCCTGCTTGACCTCACGGGCCGTCAGCGTGGCACTGTAGCCCGCAGCTTTCAGATCGGCCACAACCTGTTCGGCCAGTGTCTCCGGCAGGCCGGAGGCGGTCAGGTCGTACACGGTGGTAACCTGCGGCACATTGGCAGCGTCCAGCCGCCTGTTGACCTCTGCGGCGATTTCCGGGAACTTCCCACCAAGGTAAGGACCTGGGCACTGAGTGTTTGCAAACCACTTGTGCATGGTCATATTCCCTGTGGTATCTCCCGTGTACCGCAGTCGTCCAATGCCGGGATTGCGCTGGCAGATATCCACCAGCAGAGCAATCAGAGCCTCCATGGCTTTCGCTCCAACAGGCCACTGGCCGTACTTCTCGCTGTTGCTCACCTCGATGGTGATCGCCCGGTTGTCATTGTCGTAGCTGCTGCTCGTCCACGGCATATCCGATTCCCTGACGCACTGCACAATGCTGCCGTCGTTGCCGACGCAGTATGTAGCCGATGCTTTCCGGCTTGCCTGGGCAAACCCATTGGCCGTAACCCGCGCCGTGGTAACCGCGGCCGTGTGGTGGATGGTCACCCGTGTAATCGGATATTTCCTGCCGTTCTGATGGCTGGGGCTGGCGATAAATTCGCTCGCCAGCTTGCTGTCTACTGTTGCCATAAGTCATTCCTCCTTACATTTCCTCTAACCGCTCGTCTTCCCACTCCGGCTCCGCCTCGGCCACCCCGTCCACTGCCAGCCCATCAATGGCCCCCGGCTCATAGCCCAGATACTCAAGTAGGCATTGCGTCTGTCTGATTGTCATCGTCCTCACCTCCAAAAATTTTAGAATCCTGTTGATAGATATAGTCCACAGTCATTGCTGTGGTATCTACCATATCCTGCTGCGTCTCGGCGAGCTGCTGTGTTGCCGTAGCCAACTGTGCTTGCAGCGCCGCAATGGCGTGGGCCGGGTCTGCCCGCCCGGTGACGGTCACGCTGTCCGCATCCGTAATAATGGTGTTTGCCTCCCCGGGAATGGGCATGATGGGCCCGTTCCCCGTGGCCTGGAACGGCACAGGCTCGGCCAGCTTGTACGCAATCCGCACCGGCGTTCCGGCTGCGGCCTGGGCGGCAAGGTAGGATTTCCAATTTTCGAGAGTGGATTGATAGGCGCCATGTTTAATTCTCAGGTTGGCATAAGGGATCGTCACAGAGCTGTATACCCATGCACACTTGTCAGCAAGAGTATTTGCGAATGGATTATCAATGATATATCTATCAGCATGTTGTGATAATTTGGCAGCTGTTATATCATTTTCTGAGCTGGGAAGACCTAAGTCTCTAAAAGTTACCTCACAATAACTTCTTATTTGCCTCCATTCTTCTGTCCCGTCCAGCGATATCAGCTTCCATGCATTCTGTCCCTCTCCGCTCACCGCATCCACACTACCACCATAGACCGTCTCTGGCAGCTGCAAAGCCAGCGTATCGCCCTGGTATGGAGAGTAGGCGGTCGGGGCGGTGGTACCTTCAACAACTTCGATTTGGAATTTAAAGTTGTTGAATACTGTATTTACTCGCCAGCATTGCAGCATAAAAATAAGCTCGGTTTCTGCCAACGCAGCATTGCTTGCAATATACGCATCAAGGTTTTTGCTGTTTGTATCTCCACGGAAGAAATGATTATAATCCGTTGTGAACAGCGAATAGGCAAAAGTAATACCATCATCGCTTCCAAGCGAGGCACTGCCGCCAACCTTCTTGACGTACATGGTGTAAGTTTTTCCCGCAACCCAATGCAACCGACACATTCCAATAACAATATTGCTTTTTTCAACAGTTGTTCCGTTTAACGTAATGTTTTTTTCTGCGTCTACTGCTATTTTAATGTCCGAATTGAAATCATTTGTACTTAAAAACTCAATAACATTCCCCCCGCACCGCTCCACCGCCACGCTGTCACGTCCCTTAATAGGCCGGATGTTCCCCGGGCTTGGGTCACCCGTCCCCGCCTGGGTGGGCTCCCACGATGCCACCACTCCCAGCGGATACCCCGCTACCGGGTAGCACGTCACGGGGTTGCCGGTCTCTGCAATGGGCGGGCACAGCGTCTCGACAATATGGCGGCTGCTCCACGGGGAGTCGGCGGATACTGTGTTATCATCGATCTGCGGCGCGTCCTTGCCGGGGTCTCCCTTATCGCCCTTTTCGCCTTTCAGCTTCCCGGCGGCCAAATCGTCTTTTACTTGATTGTACAGGTTTTCGCCCTTCTGGGCAGCCTGTGCGGCTGCTTCCGCGTTTCCTGCCGCAGCCGTGGCTGATTCCGCAGCGGCAAGTTTCGCCGCTTCTGCGCCGCTCCTGGCCGTCTCGGCGGCTTCCGCAGCTGCCCGGGCGTTCTGTCTGGCGGTCTCTGCCCCGGCCTGGGCGCTGGATGCAGCGGATGCAGCAGCCGCCGCAGCGTTGGCCGCGTCTCCGGCAGCCCCGGCCTGTTTTCCGGCCTCGGCTGCCGCATCCTGGGCAACCCCGGCAGATGCCGCCGCACCGTCTGCGTTGGCCTTGGCCTCTCCCGCTGCAGTTTGAGCCGCCTGGGCGTTCTGGGCCACCTGTCCCATAAAGCCCTCCCAGGCTTCCGGGGCCTCGGTGGGGTCGGGGAGCCCGTCGGTAATGCGTACCATGTATGTCTTGGATTTGCCCACCTGGTCCCCGTCACCATACCACCGGATTTCCACCTTGCCGGTCCCGGCCTTGGCAGTGTCGGCGGCCTGGACCACCCAGACGATACTCGGCCACTCGGCCCGGAACGCCACGGGGTAGGGGGCCGCGTCCTTGGGCCGCTGGAAGACAACGGCATAGGCCCCGCTTCCGTCGCCCAGATCGGCGCAGTCAAAGGCAACCTCCGTTACCAGGTTTTCCTTGATTTTTCCGATTTCTACCAGTCCGCGCCGGTCCGGCACAACTTGCTTCGGCACCATGCCGCTGCCTCCTTTCCTTTACGCCTCGGCCTCGGGGGTGTCCTCTGCGGCTTCATCCGCGCCGTAGACAGTTGCCACCAGGGCCGTCAGCTCGGTGTATTCGTCGTCACTCAGCCGATTGACGGCGAAGAACACATCCAGCTTTTTCTGGGCCGCCTCTGCCACCTTGTAAAACTTCCGGGTAATCAGGGTTTTCATGCTCTTGTACATATTTTTTCTTCCTCCAAATAAAAAATTTATGGATACGGCAATCACCGTTTATCCCTCCTCAATTGCAGCCACATCGGCGTTATACACATCCTCCACCATGGCCGCCATGGCCTCCACCAGCTCGTCATTCTGGGCTTCCAGCGCGGCAGCACGCTCCCGCTCATAGGCACGTTGGGCGGTTTCCAGCTCCTCCCAGGGCTTCCAGGGAGTAATCATTTCGCCGGAATACACCGTGCCGTCCGCTGCCATCCAGGTCTTCCCGGCTGGGACAAAGCGGTAGCCCTCAATGTAGGCGACGCATTTACCGTCAAAGGCGGTTGTCTCCACGGCTGTCATCCCGTCCCCGGCCACGGTGTGGCACTTGAAATCTGTGTTAATATAAATCGTCATACTCGTCACCTCACGTAAGCCACATCTTTGTAACATTTATTGTTACACCCCAGCTGGCTACCGCAAAACACTGGATATAACCCGACTTGATTGCGGATATATCAAGCACTGTGTCACTTGTTCCTATACCCGCAGACGCAACCCAGTTAGGTTCATTATCAGTCACGGCTTTAATGTCTGTGACGCCAAACTTTCCGAAAGCCATATCAGCAATGCAATGCAATTTTGTGAATCCTGTAAGATCAATAGCCTTTTGCGTCGATACAATTGGCCTGGAATTCGCAACTTTGAGTGTCAGCGTAGTTCCAATTTCCGTTTGGTTATTTCCGACCCATCCGCCGGTCACTGGCGTATACTGATTTCCGTTGTCAAACAGTTCCCCGTTCCACGCCGATGCAATCTGTACCCACTTGCCGCCCAGATACATATAAGTATCCGCCGCCACCCAGGCACCACCAGTATAAACATTCGTCTGGGTAATAATTCCAGCGTTGGTCGCTCGAAACCAGATTAGCCCATCACTTGGGCTTTCCGGAGCCGCAACAGCAAAAACGTACTTTGGTGCCTTTTTGACATCTGCTTTGACCCAAATCATATTTTCTTTCGGGCTGGTCGGCTGGGTCAGGCCGCCAACCACGCTAAAATTTCCACCGGTCCCCGCAGCACTGTCCAGCTGGGACACAATGCCCGTAATGCCGGCCTCCCCCAGCGAGACCACACAGAGGGCAATCTGGTAGTGGGACCCGGAGACGTTGAGATCCTCCTGGATTAGCTCCGTAAATCCAGCCTCGTCGGTGGCATACTCCAGGGTGGTGGAAACCTGCTCAAATAGCTCCTTTGTGCTGGATTTGGTCAGGTCGATGTCCAGCACCAGCCGGGCATAGCCGGACTTCGCGCCGACAACGGCCCAGTTCTGGGCGCTGGGGTGCCGGATCTGGCGGCCGCAGACGATCAGGGCCCCGGCGCTCATGCTAAGGGTATAGCCGGAGTAGCTAAAATTGCAGCCGGTCAGGATGCCGTCACTGAGCAGTGCCCGGCGGACCAGGCCGTCATCGGCGGGCGTGACATTTTGCTTTGCAAAGGTTACGCCGGAAAAATCTGCCATACTGTTTACCTCGCTTTCAGCTTCTCGGCGGCTGTCACGGCCAGCTCGCCGGACTTGTAGTATGTGCGGCTGTCCTCAGAGGTCACCCGGGCGTAGGAGATGGCAGACTGTAAAATCTGCCCGTACACACGGAAAGTTGCCTCGTCGCCTACGGCGTAGGGCCGTCCGCTCCAAAACTCAATTTTGTGGTTGGATTTGTTTTTTGCAAACGACGCTGCAACCTGATCCCGGATGGGCGTCTTGTTGGTGACGGCCAGGATGCTCCATGTGCCGGCCGCCCGGCGGGCAGGCGGGGAGTCGTAGACGCTGCCGTCCTCGCCCAGGTACCAGTCCGATGTAACGCGCTGCTGGATTTTCTCCCCGGCCTCGTCCACCTTGCCGGTGTCCTCGTACGACACGGCGGTGATCTTTGCCGTGCCGCTGCTGGAAAAGTCCGCCTGCATCAGCTGGGCGATGCCGCCGCCGAAGATCACGTTATGGTGTTGCTTGGCTGGCAACCGGATGGAAAGATAGATTTTCTCGCGGTCAAATGTCCAGCGCATGGTCACGCCGTAGGTCTTGCGCATCAGCCGGGCGTAGTCGGCCAGGGCGTAGCAGCCGGTGTTGTCCACCTCCGGCGGGACGTATGCGGTGGTGTCCAAACTGGACACCACGATGTAGGGGATGGCGTAGACCGGGTCGGTTGCCAGGACGTAGTTGTCCGTAACGGCGTCGGCCAAAAAGCCACCGACGGTCTGGCCCTCGGACTGCTCCGGCGGGTAGAGCCGCCGGGTGATCAGGTCCAGCGGGGAGACCAGCGTCAGCAGTGTCCGGTCGGTCTGGGGCTTGACGGTCAGAATGCCGTAGATCAGATCGTTGATGATGGCCCAGTTGCCCGCCTGATCGGCGCTCAGGTCCGTACCGGCCACGGTGACGGTACTGGTCTCGTAGTCCAGGGAGTCTGTCACCAGCGCCCAGCTGAGGGCCGTGTACCGGGCCACCGTTCGGAAGGTGACGAAGGATTTGAGATATAGATCCATTACACAGTCCTCCAATACGAGTAGACCTTGACACTGGCCTGTCCTGTGAGGGCGGTGTCCGAGACCAGCTCAATGATCACCGGCTCCGAGACCGGCAGCCGGGAAAAGGGGTCCGTGGACAGATCCAGACTGTCCAGCAGATCCTCTACCACGCCATCCGCGGGAATACGCTGCAGCACCGCCGACCGGTAGTCGTTGGTGTAGTGCAGCGTGTCGGTGTCGACAAGGGATGCCTCGGCGGAGCAAAGGCCGTATACCCGGCCGGTGACCTCGCCGATGAGCCGGATGCGGGGATTGATGACGGCCCCGGTATAGACCAGATCAACCACGCCGGGCAGCTGCCCGCGGTTGTAGATCGTACCGGACAGGGAGTATACGGCGTCTGAGCCGTACCGCAGGTCGGCCTCGTAGGCGTAGTCGTACCGCTTGGGCGTGCCGTCGCTGCTGTCCGCGCCGATGCGCAGCGTGCTGATGTCGCCCACATACCAGGGGCCAGTGGCGAAAAAGCTGAATGGACACTCCAGCCAGCCGAGCTCCGTCAGCTCGCCCTTTTGGACGTAATTGATGGATAGATCCCGGTAGTACGTTGTGCCCGGAGTGGGCACATAGCAAATGGTGACCTCCGTGCCGATCCACTGGAGCAGCTGCCTGTAAGTCTGGTATGGGGTAGGCCGGACAAAGACCAACGTCCCGGTGACGGTGCTCTGGGGCTCTGCCGCGTCCGCAACCGGCTCGAAAAATCCGTACTGCAGGTCGGCAAAGACCGGGGAGAGGGTTGCACCCAAGCCCTGGGGCTCGGTGAGGTAGACCCCTCGCTCTCCGTTCAGCGGCCATTTTTCGCCCGCCGAATTTTGAAAATAAAACCGTCTCAAGCGATGGCACCTCCCAGCTCCCGGTTGACGGTGTCCACGATCATGGAGATGTCCGCCTGTGTAATCTGCTTGGCACTAAAGTACAGGTTGACCGTCTTCCCGCCGACAGCGTAGTTGCCAGTGCCGGAAGACGCGCGGCCGGTGTGCACCCCCGGCAGGTCGAAGGTGGTGTTGATGCTGTTGGCGATCATGCGGTTAACGGCGGGCATTTCCTGCGCAAAGCCTGCCCAGATGCCCCGGGGCATCCAGACACCGACCTGGGCGGCCATGACCTTGGACGGGGACGCGATCCCCAGTTTGTTTTTAATAAATTGCACGACGTCGCCAACCCAGCCGGAAATCTTATCGTAGATCCACTCCTTGCCGGCAGAAATGCCCTGCCAGATACCTTCCACAATTCGGCGGCCGGCGTCCAGGATGTCGGTGATTTTGTCATTGATTGCCGATTTGACGGTCTCGATCACGTCGCCCGCAGCGGCGGAAATGTTGCCAAGGCCCTCGGCAATGCCGGAGATGATGCCCAGGATCAGCTGCAGACCGGCCATCAGCAGATCCGGTGCATGCTCCAGCAGCGTGGTCAGCAGGGTAGTCACAAGGTTGATGGCCATGGGCACGATGTTCGGGGCAGCCTGGGCCAGACCGGACACCAACTGCACGACCATATCTATGCCGCCGGCCAGCATATCCGGGCCGCGCTCGGCCAGAGTCTCCAGCAGCGCACCCGCGATTTCTACGGCCGCGTCCCCCACCTGGGGGGCTGCGGAAATCAGCCCGTCCAGCAGGTCCATGACCAAATCAACGCCGATGTCCAGGATCTCCGGACCGTTTTCCTCCATGCCCTCGCCGAGACCCTGAAGGAGGGCCTTGCCGGTGGCCGCGTACTCCGGGAGTTTGTCCTTGATGATCTGGGCGCCCTTGGCTACATAATCAGAAATGATCTGCCCCTGCTTTTTGGTGTCGCCTGCGGCGGCCTCCATCTCGGACGCAAATCCCTGCAGGTACTCCGCGCCCACGGTGGACAGGTCCGACAGGACCGGCAGGAGCACGGAGCCCAGGGCCGCCTTGGCGGACGCCGCGGCGGCGTCCAGCGTGTCCAGCTGGCTGGAAAATTCCAGCCATGTCTGCTGTGTGGGGGTGAGCGTTTCGCCCGCCTCTTTGGCTGCCTTGGCGGATTCGGCGGCCTCCTTGGCGTAGGAGGTCATCAGCCCCAGGGCGGCGACACCGGCAGCACCCACCGCGGCGGTGGCAATGGCAGCGCCTTTGGCCAGCGTGCCCAAGGCACTGTTTACCTTGGCGACAGGCTTTGTAAAACGTTCCCAGGCCTCTTTGGCGTTTTTTACCTTTTTCTCGTGGTCCTCCAATTTGGTGTTGGCGGTCTCCAGGGCGTTTTTGACGCCGGAGACGGCGCGGGAAAAGATGCCCTCTGACTTCTGGGCGGCCTCCAGGGCCTCCCGGTTCTTGTCGGCGGCCTTGGCGGCTTTCAACTGGGCAACGACGGCAGCGTTAAGGGCCTGTTTGGCCTTGTCCGCCGCCGCGGACTCCTCGCCTTGCGTGGCGACCAAATGCTGGTAACGGTTGCGCAGGGCCTCGACTTTTGCGCTGTGCTGGGTGGCAACGTCGTCCAGGATGCGCTGCTTGGCAGCCAGCGCCTGGGAGGAGCTGGCGTTGCTGTCAAATTCCGCCGTACATGCATTCATGTCGGATTTCAGGGTCTTGAGGTTACTGTTGACGCTTTTCATGGCGGAATTAAATTCCGCCTCGCCGCCCAGTACCAGCTTTGCGCCTATCTCACGGACGGCCATCGTCGGTCGCCTCCTTTGGTGTTAAGAGTTGTTGGATATCTGCCCACTGTCCTGGGGTGAGGAGGAGGGCGTCAGCAGGCGGGTAATGACAGAGGTAAGCTGCTGCAGCAAGGTATCCGCTGCGTCCTGTGTAGCCTGCTTTTTTTTTTCGGCTTCCTCCCGCTCCTGGAGTACCAGATTGACCTCGCGGGCCTCATCCGGCTCCGTCTCCCGGCGGAAGCCCTCCTGCAGCGCGGCCATGACAGCCTCCTGCAGAGCAGCGGCTTTGGTGGGCGGCAGGTTGACACGGAGGTCTTCGGCTTCCAGCATCTCCTGATCCGAGTAGCCGATCCGGCGGCGCTGGAGCTCACCCTGGGCAGCCATCAGAGCGGCAAGCCAGCACAGGTTTTTGTAGCCCTCTGCCGTAGGCTCCAGGCAGCCGGTGGTGGTCAGGATGTCCGTGGTGTAGCCAAAATGATCGTACACCGTAAAAAGCGCCTCGGCCGTAAATGCCAGGAAATAGATACGGCCGTTAAATTCAAATTCTATTCGTTTCATTTTCACAACCCCAGCTGTTCAAATTTTTTATTCATAGCAATAACATCATCTTCTGTCCATTGCCGGTCATAAACTTTTTCAAAAGCGTCTCCGATACCGTCCATTTTGAAAAGTTCCCGGATATGATCAATTTTAGCCATTCCCATCGGTCGGCGGGCTTGTTCCATGCTTATCGTGATTCCAATTTCCTTAAAAGCTTTTAATGATACATTCGATTTTTTTCATAAAACTGTTATTATGTAATTTATTATTTCTTTATTCATTAAATTGTTTGAGATCTTATGATCAGCACATTCTCACTATCGTTCTTTGTAGAATCTGCAGATATCGATTTTTTGTTTTCTGGTAATCTTTCTTTTTTGTACCGTTGTATTATATAAATAGCAGAACCGCAGAAAGCAATGCAACAAATAATGCCGACATAACCGGACATAAAGTTATAAAATTCGAGCCAGTTGATATCCGGATTTAAAAATTCTTTGAATATTAAGACGAGTACTGTTCCTGTATAGCCGATAAAGTCTAATGTAATGATAAAGAATCCGACATTCCCTTTTATCTTGAAGCATGCTATGAAGCGGTCGAAAAATATGCTTTGAAAACAAAGGTAGGCAATGTAAAGGCTCAGACTCTGGATGAACAACCAAGTCACGGTGCTGAGTTGAAGCGTATCGTAATTGAGTGATACGAAACTCATGGTAGCCGTTCCGGCAACCACCATACTCAAGAGGATGACCAATACTTTGATATTACTCTTTACAAAGACCATCATTCCGAAAAGTGCCAGGATGATAAGAGTAACAACGCTGTCGATCTGTGCAAACAGCCAGGAAGAATGTCCGCTCATGTCGATAATCTTCACCAGGAAATCTTCTTTAATATCCCGGAG
>OGFF01002713.1_pt1 | contig 14700 bp, 9 predicted proteins | sample 1570751 | NCBI WGS metagenome assembly OGFF01 (sample SAMEA2581951, study PRJEB24529) | metagenome | biome: Human gut stool | place: China | collected 2011 | reverse complement strand
CGTAGCCGACGTGAAGTCACTGGTTATCCACCCAGCAACAACCACCCACTCTCAGCTGAGCCCAGAGGAATTGGAGGAGCAGCACATCTATCCTTCTACCGTTCGCCTGAGCATCGGTATCGAGAACATCGACGACCTGATTGAGGCACTCGATGAAGCATTTACCTACGTAAAGTAAAAATATTAATGATTTAAATTAGAGTACAGTTATGGCAAAGATATATAAACAGATTACTGATTTAATCGGTAAGACCCCATTGGTAGAATTGGGTAAGTATTCAGCATCCAAGGGTTTGGAGACCCCTGTGATTGCTAAGGTAGAATTCTTCAATCCTGGTGGAAGCGTAAAGGATCGTATCGCTCTCGCGATGATCGAAGACGCTGAGCAGAAGGGCATCCTGAAACCAGGTGCCACCATCATCGAACCAACCAGCGGTAATACGGGTGTAGGTTTGGCTCTGGTATCAGCTGTAAAGGGCTACCACCTCATCCTCACCATGCCAGAAACCATGAGTGTGGAGCGCAGAAATCTGGTGAAGGCTTACGGCGCAGAAGTGAGATTGACCAGCGGTAAAGACGGAATGCCTGGTGCCATCAAGGCTGCCGAGGAACTCCGTGATTCCATCCCAGGCTCTGTGATTCTGGGACAGTTTACCAACCCATCCAATCCTGCCAAGCACTATGCCACAACAGGACCAGAAATCTGGGCAGATACCGATGGCGAGATTGATATCTTCGTAGCCGGTGTAGGAACAGGTGGAACCATTTCGGGTATCGCCAAGTATCTGAAAGAGCAGAATCCAAACGTGAAGGTGATTGCCGTAGAGCCTGCCACATCGCCTGTATTGAACGGCGGACAGAGCGGTCCTCACAAGATTCAGGGCATCGGTGCCGGTTTCATTCCAGAGACTTACTCTTCAGAATATATCGATGAGGTATTGGATATTCAGAACGATGATGCTATCAAGGCGGGTCGTGATTTGGCTCAGACCGAGGGTCTCCTGGTAGGTATCTCATCAGGTGCTGCCGCCTTTGCAGCCACCGAGATTGCGAAGCGTCCTGAGAACAAGGGCAAGAAGATTGTAGCCCTCTTGCCAGATACTGGCGAGCGTTATTTAAGCACTGTACTCTACGCTTTCGAGGAGTATCCATTGTAATTCACAATCGGATATTTTCTGATGAAAGCAAAATCTATCATAATTTCCCCAACCAGCTTTCCCATAGCAGGTTGGGGATTTTCATTTTTCGGAACTTCATATATATTTGCAAATGCGATACCACCCCAATTCCTTCTACAACTTGCGAGAATCGAGTATAAATTCTAGCCTTTATCATTTAAAAGATTCTAAAAATCAATAAATATCATTACGAGTTCCCATAGTGGGAACTCTCATTTATTTTATTTTTTCTATCTTTGCAAAAGATTACCACTTTGGAGGCGCCACGACAAAAACAGTAATTTGTGGATCTCTACTTCCGAAAGCCAACGGAGGCGGAGACAGGGGAATTTGTGTCCGAAGCCAAAGAGCGATACCAAACATCTTCTGCTCTGTTCACGGTGACACGATGACACTAGTTTTTCAACTTTTCGCCTCGCACGCGGGCAGGCAGGAACTTTCGGCTTGATTTTTCCTGCCTGCCCGCGCGAGAGTAAATCTTCAGAAATCACTGTCATAAGTGTCACCCTGTCATCCAGAAGCAGGTTACTTCCGAATCAAAAGTCAAAGACTTACGGTGCAAAAGTCAGTCACTTACGACGCAAAAGTCAGGGACTTACGCCCCGTAATCCCCTGGCTTACGAACCGCAATCCAATCATAAAGCCCTTAAAAATCAAACAAGCCAGGCATTTAGAAGTGATACCAAGCAAGGCATGTAAAAGGGCTTACAAACACCAGAGCAAAGAGAATCTATGAAAAAGTATGAGCAACTATGAGCAAGTATGAGCAACTGTGAGTTGCCTCCTCACCGATTTCGTATCTTTGCATTGTGATTCAGAGCTACTCAGCGGTTCCAATCAGCAAGCTATAGTAAGGCGTCCCCATAGCAAGCTATCCCCAGGCGGTCCCATCCCGCACAACCATGGCAAAGACCGCTTTGATGTGATTTGATAGCCAACCTGCCAGGTATCAAACTGAGATACAAGAAGGAAGCATTAGAGTTTCTGGAAGAAAATCTAAGATTTGATATGGGCAGATTCTACCAGCTCAATCCCAAGATATTCGAAGATTATGCAAATATAGGAAAAAAGGCAACATCCATACGCACAATATTAAAACTCTTACAACATATCAAACAGGTAAAAGCAGATGTGATGCCGTTTATAAAGAATCCAAAAGATATGACTATCTGGTCCAACGAATACTTTCTGCAATTGGCAAAAATGATAAACATAGAATAGCTAAGGTATCTTCCATTCCTATCTCATGGGGACAGTTTCACTTTTGAAAACGGACATTAAAGGGGATAGGATTCCTTATTTTATGAGAAAAAGAGAGTTCATTTGCAACAACCGTTTCCCTTATATAATAAGGTGTAAGCTCAGGAGTACAATCGGGAAAGGAAGAGGTAAACAGGCTTCAGCGGAAGAAAGACACTCCTCTCCAACTACGTCTTCAAAAAGTTTAAGAAATGCAAAAAAGCCCCTTTTGGGACATTTTTCACTAAAAAATGCTTTTTTTTTCGACTTTTGATCTAAATCAAGGCAAAATGAACCAATTTGAACCAATTCAGTTTCATTTATTTTATATATCTTTGCACCCAAATACGAGTTAGTTATCAACGTAAATTGATATTCTTAACGATTGCATAAAGTAAATGAAATTATTCTTATAGGGGATATGACAATACTACTTATCATATTAATAGGAATCGGAGCATTTGTACTTCTCGGCATTCTAGGCTGGGGAATACAGCTTTTGGGATTTCTCGGAGGACTCTTAGGTGAAGGCATTACTGGATGTATAGGATGCTTCATCAAGTTCTTCTGGGTGATTCTGCTAATCGCTATATTTATTGCGCTGATACAATAACCAGTTCATTTAATATTAAAAACAATAACCATTATGACATATTGCAAGAAATGCGGCGCAACGCTGCAACCAGGAATGAAATTCTGTACGAAGTGTGGACAACCTATTGACTTGCAACCACAGGCTCCAACCCAGCCACAAGAAGTTAGCAAGCCTCAACGTCCTCAACCATTGAAAGCTATGGCTCCTCAGCAGCCTATGAAGCCTCAACCTATGAGACCTCAAGCACCGGGTATGCCCCCAAAACCGATGCAGCCTCAGCGCCCAGTAATGCCTCAGGCTCCACAGTCTCCACAAGCCCCTCAGACTCTACAAGCCAGCAAGGGTATGTTCACCAATGCCGTTCGCTCTGTAGCAAACGCCATGACTGGTGGTGCGCTCAATCGCCAGATTGCAGAAGAACAGAGAAGAGCCGTTAACCAGCAAGCTACTGAAAGCCAGTCGGAAATCCGTGATGTCAGAAATGCGCAGCAGCAGGCTGAACAGGCACAGATTGCAGCCGAAAGAGAAGCTGAACGTAGCCGCGACCGCCGCAGTATGGAAGCTGTGGATGGTGTTGACGTGGTAAGAGGCAGAACCATCTGGAATATCCAACCAGGAGAAATCGCTCGCAAGATTAGCGAACGGGAACTCGACGAAATAGAAAAGTTGAAAGGCATCATCGTTCAGGAAGGTTGCACCGCCATCATTTTTGCCAATGGTGAGCTGGTTTCAACCCTCTCAGCAGGTGCATACCTCTTTTATAAGTCTGTAGAAGAAGAGCAGGCTGCTATCAAGAATGCGATAGAAAAGGCTGAGAAAGATATGGCTGAAGCCGAAAAGCGTGAACGAGACCGCAAGCGCCAGGCTGAGCCTACCTTCCGCCAGCTCGGTATCGTAGGAGAAGTAGGCCGTGGCTTCAACTGGCTCGGTCGCATCATCTTCGGCGAAAAGAAAGGTGAGCAGAAAGAAAAAGCCAAGAAGCGCCAACTGGATTATGCCCGCATCTTAGCCCGCATCACCCAGGCTCCTATCCTGTCGGTCTATATCGTCAGCAACCGTTTCATCACCCTCACTTTCGGTGGAGCGATGAATGAGAATGGCGAACTTGCCTTCCAGCCATACAACATTCCGATGGACATCCATGATGTACAGATTGGAGTATCTCTCCAGATGAGCATCAGCGATATTCATACCTTCGCCACCAATTACCTTACCGACCGCAACAGCGTAACAACTAGAGAATTACAGCAGTTGCTCAATGGTACCGTAGAAACCCTGTTGCGCCAGGAACTCCGCAACCAGAACTACGAGTCTGCCGGACTGGCTGCAGAAACAGTAAATGTACTGAAAGAGAAGATCCGCCAGGCCATCAACCAGCAGGTATTCGGCATAGAATGCACTCAGGTTCTGAATATCACCGACAGCAACCAGGACTTTGAGCGTTTCCGTCAGGTAGAACGCCAGCTCTATAACACTGAGAAGGAACTCGACTTCATGCACCGCACCGGAGAATTCCGAAACCGAATGGAAGTTGAGGTCAACTCCCAGCAGATTTCTTCTGCACAAAACGCCGAGGATTTGCGCCATGCCCTCCAGAGCATCAACAAAGACCAGTTGCTCCACGATGATGAGTTGGAGGAATTCGTCCAGATGCTCGAAAGTCAGAAGCGCATCCGCCAGGCTAAGACCCAGGAAGAGGAGTTCGAAGCCCTGGAAGACCTCCGCAAGAACCGTCTGGTCAAGCAGGAGGAAATGGAAGTGCTCGAAGATGAACTTGCACACAAGAAGATTCCTCGTGAGGAAATCACGGAAATCATGCGCATCCAGAGCCAGCAGAACATCGACACAGCCCGTCTCAAGGCAGAATGGGCACTCGATGATTCCCGTACCGACCACGACTGGGAACGTGAAGATCTGGAACGCCGCCGTAACTGGGGCATCGAAGATGAAGAGCGTGAACGCCAGTGGATGCAGGAAGAAAAGGAATACAACCGAGACTTCAACCGAAAGGCGAAGGAGGATGATTACGACTTCCAGCAGATGATGCGTCAACGCGAACTGGATAAGGAAGACCATCTCCTGGCACGCAACGAGAAACTGGAAGACGACCGCCTTGCCTATGAGCGCAACCGCCAGGAAAAAATGGACGATGACCAGTTGGAAGCCAACCGCCACCAGCGTCAGATGGACAAGCTGCAGCAGATGGCTCAGATGCAGGCACAGCTCGACCAGCAGAAATATCAGCACGAAGAAAACGTAGCCACCATTCAGAGCAATGAACAGATGAATCGTGACAACCATTTCGCCAATATGACCGCCGAACAGATTCGTGCCGCACAACTCTCCCACCTCACCGGAGATGCACAGGTAGCTATGGCAAACGCCTATAGCGGCGAGAAGGAAGCCGAAAATCTGCGACAGACTGCAGAAAAGGAAGCGATGATGCAGCAGATGCTACAGATGCAGCAGCAGAACAGCAATGCTCAGATGGAAGCCATGATGAAGATGGCCGGCATGATAAAAGATACAGCCACCGGCATCAGCGGCGCCCAGCAAAGCCAGCAGCAACAGCGCATCAATCAGTTGGAAGAGGAAAACCGACGCCAGCAGGAGCGAGTAGATCATACCCAGGATGTGGCTATGAACAACATCTCGCAGGTAAGCACTGCTGCCGCCAACAATCTGAACGCCTTCAATGGCGGACTCGGTGGAAATACAGCAGGAAGCCAAGCAGCTCCACAACAGGCAACTCCTCAGCAGGAATTGATAGAATGCCAGTGCTACAACTGTGGACACACCATCCACATTGCACCAGGCACTCCAAACTGTCCAGACTGTGGCGCACCGTTCCAATGGTAAGCCCTCTCCAGAAAATGCAACAAGAAGTCTAAACATATAAAGTAATCAGACTATGAGCGATATTAAACTTGATGGTGATGCGGCTGTGGTAGGCGGAATCCATTCCGACTCCCACAATACGCAAAACAACTATAACACCTCAACAACAACCCATACCACCAACAACAGTACGGTAAACAACCAGACTGTATATGAGGCACAGAAGACTCAGACTGAGATCTATCAGCAGAATGAGACTCTCTTTCTGCAGGCTGTGCAGGAACGACTGGTGGATGGCAAGTTGGATAATCAGAAGTTGGCAGAACTCAACCAGTTGAGCATCCAATGGCATATTGCTCCCTTAAGAGCCAACCAGATCATAGATCAGGTACGTCAGAACATCCATATCCTGCAAGGCAGCAAGGGTAACGAATTCCTGACAGAGCAGATTCTGACCGAGGTCTTCAATGCCATCCAGACCAACCATACCGACATTCTGAAACGCAAGTTCAACAGTCTGGAGCAGTTGGCACGTGTGATGACGAATGATAACAACATCCAGTTCTACTATCATCTGTTGCTTGCCTCGATGTATCCCGACAAGTGCGCCCTTGCCTTCTTCGGTTCCCGTACCGATAACTACTGGCAACTCTTCTGGGCTCATGTAGCGTTCATCAAGACCGGCAATATCGACAATGCCACCGTGCTTCTGCCAAGAATGGGCGGTTTCGGTTGTCCGCAAGGTGACATCGCCCTGCTAATGGCTCTTGATAATCTTGCCGACTACCACAAGAATGGAAAGCAGGATTACTACAGGCAGCAGACCATTCTGTATCTCGACCAGGCCGTGCAAAACGGAATGAGTGAACCGCTAAGTGCCCTATGGCATGCCGTAAAGGAGATGTTGGAGGATAAGCCTCAGCCAGAAGAATGGTATCAGTTCTATTGCGACACAACCCTTTCGGAATTCATCCCGAAGGAGAAGAGCAAGATGGCTGTTCCACCTCAGATGCCTACACCTCCTCCGATGCCAAAGTTTAATGCCCAGAACGTGAAGCTCAACCAGATGAGAGGCTTCAATCCTCTGCAGGCTGCCAATAATATGGGACTGGGAAGCGTCAATGCGATCAGTCAGCAGCCTCAAATGGCAAGTATGCCAGGCGGTGCAACTCCTCCCCCTATGCCGGGAGCCTCATCGGTTCCTCCTATGCCGGGACAAAGCAAGGCGGCTCCACAGCCGGAAGCCGTGCAGATGGCATCAGAAGCTAGAACAGCCGATGAACCCATCGACCAGCCCGACCCCTTGGAAGACCACTACGGCATCATCCTGACAGATGGCAATGCACTGGCTAGAAAATACGGTTGCACCATCCAGGAGGTATATGATGTCTTCAACGACTTCATACAGAATGCCTACGACCAGCAGATGTACTGGACATTTCTCGACATCGCGCAATATGGACTTGATTCCACCCATGAGACTCCATCCTGGATAGAATGCAATGAAGCAGTATCCCGCTGCATCGCAGACAACAACCTGACAGCAGGTCCCGACCTACACCTATTTATAATAGGAGGTGACGATGTGATTCCTATCCCTCGCGTCGAAGACCCATGGCCGTATGGCGGCGAGCGAATCCCTACAGATACCTGCTATGCCTTCGAAGGCACCTATATCGTAGATTTGCTGGATAGTCGCGATTCAGACTTCACCGTAGGTTGCGCCCGCAACAATGTGGCTCGTCTGCCTTTGGAAGACGGTCAGCTCGATACGGATATCCGAAGCGACATCGGTGCTTACTTCAACATCAGCAGTATGTATGGCGGCGGTATTCCTGTTGGCAATGTTCTGATGATCAGCAACCGCGACTGGATTCCAGCCAGCTGCACGATGACCCAGCACCTGCCGCTTCTTTACAATACCGACGATCCTGAGCTGATCCGCAACGGAATGTATATCAGTCCGAAGCTGCTGACCGAAGATTCGGAAAGCCTCAGCATCTATTGCAAGTCTTTGGACAAGGCAGATATGCTGATGTTCAATCTTCATGGTGCCGATGCAGAGGGTATGTGCGGATTCTATAGTGAGGATGAAGCATTCAATCCTTCGCTCCTCAACCAAGGCAGGGCAAGAGTCTTCAATACCGTGGCTTGTTTCGGAGCCCGATATGCCGGTTACAAACGAAACGACTCCATGTTGCTCAGCGCCCTCTACGGAGGTGGCGTATTGCTTTATACCGGTTCGCTCATTCCTGTTCCGATGTTCTCTAATGAGGAAACGGATGAAGCCCGCCAACTTCTGTTGAATCCGGGCACAGGCAGCGAGGTGCTGATGCGCCTCTATCCGCTCTATCAGTTCAAGGGTATGACGGGCGGAAAGGCGATGCTCCAGGCTAAGTGCGATTACTTCAACATGTGCCGACATGTAGAGGATGATTGTTTCTCTATGAGCACCGCCCTGATGTTCTGTCTCTACGGCAACCCGATGCTCCATGTCCGTCGCAGGGAATATGTGGTAGAATCTGCACTGCAGAATGATGCGATGCCACCAGCTCCGATCAAGGCCGACGGCTCTCCGCTCAAGAAGACCATGCGACAGCGCCTGCTGCAGAAGGATAAGAGCAACCAGTCGCTCATCGACCAGATTCGTGGTTATGTGGATGAGAATCTCAATGCCATCCGAAACATGGTAGAGCAGCATCTGTACCAGCAGCTGGGCTTGAAACCGGAAATACTGGATAGCATCGACCAGGTAAGCCGACCTACCATCGACGGCAATTACGAAACGAAATATTCATTCAACTATCACGACGCAAGCCGCCAATATGGAGCAGACACCTTCGTAGAAGTAGATGCCCAGGGCAAGACGAAGCGAATCTATACAACGAAATAATCTGTCCCCTACAAAGGGATTCTATAGTAAATAACAAAAATAATAACAATCATAAAAACTGAAACATATGGGATTTTTTGGTTTTAAATCTTCCAAGGAAGTAGAAGAAGAAAAAAGACAGGCTGCCGAGGAAGCAGCGAGAAGAGTGGAACAGAACAACCTGACCAACCTCAGCAACCTGAGCAAGGGTAGTCAGCTGAACTTTGCCATCCCTTACTTTGATGTCTTCGACCCACGCCTGCAAGATTATGGCGTACCTGTATCTGTACATGGTGCCGTAGTATATGCCATCGAGGACATGGATCTCTTCCATAGTGTGAACCGAAATGAGGGTTACAGCGACGAGACTTTCAAGAACAAGCTTCGTGGCCAGCTCACCAAGTTCATCAAGAGTGTAGTTAGCAATGCCCCTTCTGACGCCCAGATTCCTGTAGTTCAGATTGAGCGCAAGATTTTTGAGATTAGCGAACTCATCCAGCAGCGTGTTACTCCACAGGTAGAGAAGCTTTTCGGCATCACCATCCGCAGTCTCGACATCACAGGCATCAACGTAGATAAGGAGAGCCGTGGTTACCGTGAACTCAAAGCCCTCACTGCCGACCTAGAGAAGGAGCGTATGATGGCTCAACATAATGCCCAGATTTCCAACTTCAACCTCAACAACGACCTTCAGCAGGATATGCTCAAGAAGCAGTCTGAGCTGAATCTCGATGCCATGGGCAGAAAGCAGAAACTCGACCTTGGCGGTCAGGAGGAATTGCAGCGCATGAACTTGGAGAACCAACGTGAAACCATGCGTATTCAGCGTGAGGAGATGCAGCGTGCTTCTCGTCTCCAGACAGAGCAGACCTTTATGGGTGCTCATCAGGCAAACCTCAATGCCGGTGTTCTCAACAATGCCACAGATAATGGCATCAATGCCTTCCGCCAGCAGACTATGGGTGGTATGAACAATATGGGTCAGATGGGTGGAGCTCCTCAGATGCCAGGTCAGAAAGGCATGGGTGGTGCGCCTCAGATGCCGGGAATGGGTGCCGCAGTTCCTCAGGTACAGTATTATATTGGCATCAATGGTCAGCAGTATGGTCCATGCGATTGGAACAAGCTCCAGCAGCTCGTTCAGCAGGGTCAGCTCACCCAGCAGTCATACGTTTGGAAGAACGGTATGGCGCAGTGGGAGTTTGCCGGTAATGTAGCAGAACTCGCTCCATTGTTCCAAGGCATCGCCCCACAGATGCCGGGAATGCCTCCTACTATGCCGGGGATGTAAAGTCTTTCAAAATAAACAATCATTAATAATTACAAATATTTACTATTATGTTTTCAAAAGAATTAGAGAATTTGATTCAAGCAACCCTCGAAGATGGTGTTCTTGAAGACTACGAGAAAGCTGCGCTCGTAAAACGTGCGACAGCAGAAGGTGTAGATCTCACCGAGTTGGAAATCTACATAAACTCCATTTTGCAGAAACGCAAGAAAGAACACGATTTGGCAGAAAATGGCAAACAAGAAAAGATTGACCAAAAGAAGAAAGAGGAATTTGGCAGAGTATGCCCTAATTGCGGCAGACAGATTCCTCCTATGACCGTGAAGTGTGTGTGTGGATATGAGATTACGACCCCTAGTAATTCTGTTTCTTCTGTTCAGATTCTTTCAAAGAAGTTAAGCGAGATAACCTTAACTGAATCTGAGGAAAAAGAAATAGAAGAGGCTGCTCCTGCTGAAAAAAAAGGTCTGAGAGAGAAATTCATTGCCGACAAGAAAATAGATATAATATCTACATTCCCAGTTCCTAACACCAAAGAAGACATCATTGAATTTCTAGCTTTGTCAGTAGCAGGTGCTAACAAGAGATTGGGCTTCCTTGACATAAAAATTAACTGCTATAAAATGGTAGCAATTGCAGGTATTATTATACCTTTTTTTGGTTGGCTTTTTGGTGCAATTTTTATAATGTCTAAATCTTTTGCCGAAGAGAAAATGAAAAATGCTTGGCGCGAGAAATTTGATCAAGTGATGTCTAAAGGACGTAGCTTGCGAGGTGATGCAGAATTTACTCAGCAACTAGACTATTACGAAAGCATCTTAGAAGAGTAATGGATTCAGGGATTATCATTTCGCTAATACTTGGCTTCACAAGTATAGTTAGTTCTATCTGTTTTGGCTTCATTCCAGGATTACGCAGAAATAAAATAGAAAGATTAGAAAAGAAAGTCAGCACATTAGCACAAGATATAGACTCTTTCTATGCCATAGAGCAATCTCTGCTAGAGCAACTTTCAGCAGCAACTGGGAAAACTAGCAAAACGCTAAAGGAAAATACTAGAAAGCAAGTAAAGATAGAAAAAGGAAGAGCACTAAGTTCGTATGCTTGTCCAAGCGGAATTGCTTCTTATTTATAAACAAGGCGATGTCGTAAACAAGTACGACATCGTCTTAGAAACTATAACGAAGAATTATGGATACATTTGTAGAAAAATTAAACAACAATCCTATCTTCCAGCTATCCTTATCATCCAAAGAGTTGTTTCACAGCAACTTCCTGGCATGGTTAGCAGAAGATAAGAATACACGTGGTATTTTCAATCAACTTATGCAAGTTTGGTTGAACGACCCCATATGGGAATTTAAAGAAGAAGAAATGATGGTTAAACGCGAATACAAGAATTTTGATTTCTGTATTTGCCAAAAAGTGCGCAACTATCATATAAAAAAAGTGGAAGAAGATGAAATACAAGAAGAAAAATATATCCCTGGGGCAATCATCTTCGTCCTTGAGAATAAATTCAAGAGTTTACCTTACAAAGAGCAGTTAGAGAATTATCATAAAAAAGTTATCTATCTGAACATCAAAGGCTTAAAAGAGCAAGAAAAAGCAAACGAGGAGAAAAATAGATTAGGAAATAATTGGGCAAAAAAGAATGAAGAGTTAATTAACTTCCAAAATTCTAAGACCAAATATGTATTACTCACATTAGCAGACAATATTCTTGATAAAACCAGCAAAGTAAACTCAGATGAACTCGTTTTCACTACAACAAGCACTGTAGCAGATGGAAAAACAGAATTTACAAACAGAGCAGAATGGAAAATCATAAACTACAAACAATATTCTAACATCCTTTCTCAACTAAATAAAAACAAAAAGGTATGGAATAATGTAGAAAATAAGTGTTTCTACCAAGAGCTTATCAATAAATATTGTATGTTTATAGATATATTTTCTAATCATATCTCTAGTTGTCTAAAAAAAATTAGCAACAAAAAAGAATGTACAATCAATAATGACATATGTTGGAACATATTAACAAGCCATCAAGAATTTTATAAAATTCGGTGCTATGATATTTGGCAAAAACTTGTCATGTACGAATGTGCAAAATATTTAGTATCACTATTAGATAACAAGTTTACCATTGACTACAACTCCAACGACAAACATATTTGGGAAGACAAGAAGAATGTTATCCCGCAAGAAAAAGAAAAGCTATATATCGGAATAGGATTCTTTCATGGAGAAGCATTCCTTGAAGTCAAATTTCTCATGCCTAACGGTACTATTTTCTGCTTGCAACAACAAGGCAATAATAGCCTTAGCGTTGGCCTCGTTGTAAAAGGTTGCAATATTCCCAAAAGCAATAAGAAAGATTCTGAATGGAATGAGGAGGTTATAAAAACAATTGGAAATAAATTTCCTAAAGGTATGGATTTTCAAAAGAAAAAATACTATTCATACCAAGGAGAAAAATGCTCATTCTTCTATTATCATATCCAAGAAGAAGAAGTCGAATTACAAGGAATTGAGAACAAGAAAACAAACGAGAAATATCTATCCATTAAGAAGACCTTGCATAAGATGAAAGACTTAATGGATAAAGCTACAGAAAAAAGCAACTAGTTTTTGAAATTTTACTTTCATATTACTATATTATAAAGTTACAGAACTTTCGTATGTGGTTCAAGAACGGGCTAGGAGCTTCTGCCCTTTCAGGGCGTGTGGAGTTTACTTGCGAAAGTTCTGTAAAACATAAAAAAATAGAGCGTTATTATAAATAATTTACGGGGATGTTTCCAACTTGTTTTTAAGAACATAGAACTGGACACCCTAGCTAAATATTAATTCAGTGAACACTAATTAAAGAAAAGACTTATGATTAGACCATTTAAAATAACATTTCTACTGGTAGTAGCTTTCACTATGTGTACTACAGCCACTGCTACTAAGAATAAGACAATAAATAATGGCTTCTTCTATTATGAAGGTCAAATTGACAAGAATAGTATGGTACCAAGGGGAGAAGGAACTTTATATTTACAAGACTCATCTAATAATTCTGAGTCTAACATCTTTGGTAATAATTTGTATGTTATGTATGGAACCTTCAATGGCTGGAAAGGTCATGGAACTATCGAACATCCACTATGGAGCTATACCGGTGATATTGAGGTTACTCCCAATAATCTGGTGTTAACCCAAGGAGAAATCGAAATTAAAGTGTTGGACGAGAATCAAGTAACAAAATTAGAATCTGAGAATTCTGCTTATCCTGTCACAACCATTTGGGGAATATATCCCCATACCTTCTATATTAACGAATGCGAAAAGAAGAAGTTCAAAATAACCTCTCCTATCACCTTTACTGCGCAGATTAGACAAATGAATGACGGCACCAAAGATGGTTATAAAAATACCTGTCTGGATGATCCTGACATCCTTCCACAAAATACGTCATATACCCCGTTTGACGTAAAGGAAATTATACAAAATCTGGGGCACAATTCGATAGATTCCAAAATCTTAGATCATGTCTTGGCAGATTACAATAACGGAACGATAAGAAACGGAGTGGTAAGTCAGCGCTTATATGATAAATTCATTTATACGAAAGGAAGCATTGATAAGATTAAGTATTCTTATGGAGGTGGTACCATAACGCTAAAAAAGTTAGATGAAAACCGAAGCGTTAGTGTCAATTATATCGGTTCAGACTATACGATAGTCAATAAATATGGTTCAAGAAACGGACAAGATATAATTCAAATGTACTGTTCGAAAGATAAATGCTGGTATGTCAATAAAATATATCAGGATGGTACTCAGATTTCAAAAGCCATAGTTACTCCAAATAACCAGATTGTTTTTGGTAATACAGCTCTCGAACCCGAAGATGGCACAGAAACAAGCTGGTATATCAGAAATGGAAAGCGCTACCAAGACGAAAAACCTCGTCAAAATATATATAAGCTGAGAGATTGTAGAGCCATTGACCAGCAAACGACTGCTGATATGCTTCTAAAAGCTCAAACTCTTCCTAGCTTCAATGTTGTTAAACGTAAGGTAAAAACATTGGTAAAAGATAAGTAAACACTTGGCTGCAGAATATGATTATGACGATGGAGGTTATGCTTGTTGGCTGTTCCGCAGCGGTTTACAAGATGGTCCAAGTGAGCGACATGGTATCATCAGCATTAAACCTCTCGGTAATTCCTGGTACAAATATTCATATTACGACATGGGAACAAAGGCTGAAAACAAAGTAAAGGTCATCATAGATGGAACAACCATCAAATTCGACAAGGTGGAACAACTTACCAAATTCTAATGGTTGACATCATTTAAATAATCAAGCGCCAATACTTTTTTTCAAAATATTGGCGCTTTTTTTTGAAATTTTCCCTCAATATTACTATATTATAAAGGTATAACCAAAAAGCAAGAATAAAATGGCAAATAAAATGTCTATATGTATCATCAAATACACCTATACTCAATATGTAGGGGTGGATATCGAAAAATATACTCGGGGACTATTCGAGTATGTGAAGGAAGAGTTTGGGGAGTTTCAACCACAAATGTCAGAGCCTGGAACTATACCTGATATGCCAGACTATCTGGACATCGTGCTCTGCAAGAAGGATGGCAGCATCTTCTACGAAAGCGACATTCTGCGCCGTGC
>OGFF01002706.1_pt1 | contig 14731 bp, 10 predicted proteins | sample 1570751 | NCBI WGS metagenome assembly OGFF01 (sample SAMEA2581951, study PRJEB24529) | metagenome | biome: Human gut stool | place: China | collected 2011 | reverse complement strand
TTTTTTATCGCAGGCGTCATCCTTGTATATCCATGCAGGCACTTCTTCAGAGCTCTTCTTTTTTCATCAATTCCATTTTGATTTTCATCGTTCTCTTCGATGACAGATTTTAATATATCATACCTTCGAGACGGTCTTCTCGACCGCTCTTTTTCTTTTTCAATAATTTCAATCAAAAGCGACCGTTGCTCATTAGGATATAAATCACGCTCCGTTCCATAAGATAGAATCGGGATTCCATCTATCGATTCAAGTTGATATCCCTGATATTCTAACTGATTTTCCAGTTTCCTCACTGAATCTAAAGCCGATTCCAGTTGCCCCTTTAGCTCACCAATCTGATCCTGCTTTTGTTTCAATAGTTCTTCATACATCGCTTCAAGCTCTTTATATTCCGCAGAGTCTGCTTCCCCCTTTCGAACCACGTTTTTTAATTGCATTTGTAGTTTATTAGATTGCAACTGCGTTAATGAATACCGACTATCAATATGTAACTGTGCCATATGTTCAATCACAGTATTCACAATACTATAAACTTTTTTTGAATGGCTTCCTTGGAGCTGCTTAGGCAAGATTCTCCTTTTCCCGTTTGGATAAAATATCTCAATTGCTCCTGCATACGGATTTTTTCCATCCGTTAAACTTTTCAAAGAAAATGACAACCCCCTTGTCGTTTCATATAAAACGTGAGCCACGCCATTCAACTTTTCAGCCAGCATATACGGATTAACGACACAGTGGCTTTCATATTCACAAGAAATATAAACTATTGGCAAACTATATATTTGTTTTCTTAAGATTATATCTGCCACCCAAGATGCGTCTTCTGTGTGCAGCAGGTGCGGCTTGTCTGTGATATCCAATTTCTCATCTTTTCTGGCAAAATCTGCAGCAATAACATCTTGCACTAGAACCGGAAGGCTAAACTCACGTCGTATATGCGCCACATCTGGCAAGGCTTCTCTATATAACTGAAACGCCAGAACCTTGTTCTCGGTGTCTAAAATAAAATCTGCTGTCCATTGTGCCAACCGACCATCCACCGAACACAATCGAACCGCACAAATCACTCCGTCTTCAAAAAGCACAACTTGAAATGTTGCACCATTAGAACTCTTTCGTAATATCTCACTTTGTCCATCCCATGTAAAAAATGGAAATCCATAGTTTCTACTCTTTGTTACCCAGTTAATTGCCAGCGCTACAAATGCTTCCTTTGTGCAAACCTCTTTGACAGGAATTTTTGATGAACACAGTAACATAGCGATTCCTTTCTTTTGTCATTAGCCTGTTTATGTCGTGAAATTCGATTCAAAGTTCTTTTAGTCATTGTAACACAATTATTTTCTATTTGTCTACACAATTCCTGTCCCTTTTCTACTTTCTCGTGTTTTCGAAGGAGCGTGATCTATGAAAGCCCAATATGGAACTTGTCGGGGCAAGGCCCCTCCATCTTGCTATCGCAAGACCGTTCTGTCGCTTAAAGTCCCCGCTGGGGACTTCATTGTTCCGCTGCGCTCCACAAACGCGAATCTTACGATTCAAAAAGTACAAGGGGCCTGCCATCAGCCCCATCGAAGCCCACAACGAGCGCACCAAGGAGCAGTACGCCAGCAACCCGGATATCGACACGAGCCGGAGCCGCTACAACCTCCATCTGGTGCAGCCGCAGGGCAGGTACCGGGAAGAAGCCGACCGCATGATAGCTGCCGCCCACTGCCGTGTCCGCAAGGACAGCGTGCGGGTGGTAGAGGCTCTTGTCACCGCCAGCCCGGAGTTTTTCAAGGATAAGACCAACCGGGAGATCAGGGCGTATTTCGAGTACGCTTTGGATTTCCTGAGAAGCAAGCAGGATTCCCAAACCTTCATCTCGGCCGTTGTCCACATGGACGAGAAAACACCCCATCTGCACCTCTGCTTTGTGCCCTTGACCGCTGACGGGCGGCTGAGCGCCAAAGAGATCATCGGCAACCGCAAGAACCTTGTGAAGTGGCAGGACGAGTTCTGGCAGCACATGGTCAAGCAGTACCCGGAGCTGGAGCGTGGCGAAAGTGCCAGCCAGACCGGACTGGAGCACATCCCGCCCCGCATCTTCAAGGAGATGACCCAACTGACCAAGCAGAAGGAGCAGTTGGATGCCCTGCTGGTGGGTATCACCCCCTTCAACGGCAAGAGCCGTGCGGCGGAGATCAGCAAGGTGCTGGACAGCTATATCCCGGCAGTGTCCAAAATGCGCACCGAACTGAACCGCTATCAGGTCGCCTTTACGGAGACCGCCGCCGAGAACAGACAACTGAAAAAGAAAAACAAGACGCTCTCTGCCTCGCTGGACAAAGCGAAGGAAGGGAGCGTCTTGAAGCGTCTGGAGGATGCCAAGCTGCGGCAGGACTACGAAGCCGCCCTGAAAACGCTGGACAGCATCCCGCCGGAGGTCATTCGATTCTACGAAAACCGCACGCAGGAGCCTGCGATGCGCCACGATAAGTAAGGAGCAATGCCTATGTGTAATAAAATGTACGAGAATGTGAAATCTTTAGATTATACGAAAAAGTTCTTGCAGTCGGACTCTGATCCGGCTACAATGGAGGTGGTCACTCGAACCAATGCCGTCAAGTCTCCGACCAACAGCCCTGAGACCACAAAGCTGGTGTACACGGTAAAGGAAATCGCACAGATGCTGGCCATCAGCCAGCGTGCCGCCTACAACCTGTGCAACAGCACCACCGAGTTCCGTGTCCTGCGGGCAGGCGGAAGCATCCGCATCCCGAAAGACAGCTTCGATGCGTGGCTCCACCGGGCAGCTTGATAAGGAGGCAAATCTATGGCATATATCACGAAACGCGGCAGCTCTTACAGTGTCCGCTACACCTATCAGGACGAGCACGGCAAGAGCTGCGACAAATGGGAGAGCTTTCCCACCAAAGAGGAGGCGGTGAAACGCCAGAAGCAGATCGAGCACGAGCTGGCGACCGGTAATTTCCTGATCCCGTCCACCGTGACGGTGGCAGAGTTCCTGATGGACTGGCTGCCCAAGCAGTGCAGCAAGCACAAGTGGGCACCCAAGACCTACCAGTCCAATCTGGCGCTCATCCAGAACCTCATCATCCCTTATATCGGGGAGATGCAGATGCAGAAGCTGCGACCCTACCACATCGAAGCCCTGTACGACACCCTGAGCAAGACCCCTTGCGGACAGTATGTGGGCGGCAAGCGGCGAGACCTCTCGCCCAAGCAGCAGAAGCGCACCCTCTCCGGCACTACCCTCCATGAGGTCCACCAACTGCTGCACAATTCCTTTCTGCTGGCGGTGGAGTGGGGCATCCTCATCAAAAGCCCCGTCCCGGTGGAAGCCCCCAAAAAGACCACCCAAGAGCGCAGCATCTGGGAGGTGGAGGAGATGCGGGCAGCACTGGACAGCATGGAGGACCCCATCCTGCATCTGGCGGTGCACCTGACGCTGGTGGGTGCGCTGCGGGAAGGGGAGGTGGCAGGTCTGACCCCGGAGGACATCGACTTTGATGCCGCCAACGGCATGGGCACCTTCACCGTCAACCGTTCCATGCAGCGGGTGCAGAAGGACACGCTGGCACAGGTGGACAAGGGCTGCATCCTCCGCATCTTCCCGGACAAGCTGGAGGGCAGCAAGACCTCCCTCATCCTGAAGGACACCAAGACCGAAGCCTCCTGCCGCACCATCTTTATGACCGCCGCCTTGCGGGAGGAACTGAAGCAGTGGCTGGAACGGCTGAAGCGGGAAGAAGCCCTCGACCCGGAGCGGTACCGCAACAGCGGAATGCTGCTGCGGCTGCCCAATGGTCTGGCGGTGGAGCCGGTGCTCATCCGCAAAAAGTTCCTGAAATGGCAGGACGCACACCCGGAGTTCCCGCGCATCGTCTTTCACGGTCTGCGCCACTCCAGTGCCACCTACCAGTTGATGATCTCCGGCGGCGACATCAAGGCGGTGCAGGGGACCACAGGACACGCCAGTGCGGATATGCTGGTGAACACCTACGCCCATATCCAGCAGTCCTCCCGTGTGGAGCTGGGCAAGAAGTTTGAAAGCGGCTTCTATGCCAAGCCCGACACCCCCAGCCCGCAGGCTGTACCCGCCGCAGGCGAACCCACCATCTCCATGACGGCTCTTTTGGAATTGCTCAAGGATGCCGACCCGGAAATGAAGGCAAAACTGCGCTTGGCACTGCTCACCTGATGCAAAAAAGGGCACTGATTGCAATGCAATACAGCGCCCTACATAATCGGACATGGAAAACACCGACCGTGCAAAAACCGTGCAGAAACCGTGCACCCATGGCTTACAAAACAAAAAAGCCATGAAATCTTTCGATTTACAGCTTCCACGGTAGACATTCCTACGCGTTGGAACCCGCGGGCTAAGCAACAGCCCACTGGGCTGATTGCTTGCGGCGCTACGCGCCGCCGCCCTGTTCGAGCCCCTTCCATCGTGCTGACAAAAAGAAAAACCAGAACACAAACGTGTTCTGGTTTTTCTTGGTGCAGCAAAGCAATCCAAATCCGAACCATTTCCCTTTGATGCAGCTTCTGTCGCTTCTCCAAAAGTCACGGTCTGTGTACCTTCTTTATAGTTAAAGGTGATCAAAACCTTATCATCGTACAGATAAATCGAATTGATGAATGTATCCACCAACGCCTGCCGCTGGTCTTTCAGGCTCATGTCCAGCTTGCGGAACCGCAGTAGCCAGAAACGGATAAATTCCTCTTTGATCTTGGGTTTTGCCAGCTTTTCCTCTGCAATGCGAGTTTCAAGCTCACGCTTGGTTTCTTCGAGCTGCTCCAGCCGCTCCTTGGTGGAACTGGTCAGGATTCCAGCTTGAATCGCATTGAGCATATTCTGGATACCCGATTCCGCATCCAGGAGCTGCTTCTCATAGAGGGGAAGATTAGTGTTCTCCCGGTCTTGCAGCTCCATGACCTTGGCGATGATGGATTCCATGGCGGAATCGTCCTTGACAAGCTGCATGGTCTGGTTGACCACCAGATCTTCCAGCCACTGTTTGCGGACGGTTTTCTTTTTGCAACCCTTCTTCTTTTTGGCGGTGGCACATTTATAATAGCGATGGACTTCTCCCGTCCGGCTCGTGCCGCTTTCACCAAACATCAGCGCACCGCAGCAGCCACAGTGCAGCTTGGTGGTCAGCAGGTAATCATCCTCTGCCTTTCTCCGGGCAGGGGCTTTTTTATTTTTGGCGATCTTTTCCTGCACATCATCGAACAGTTCCAGCGGCACGATGGGCGGGATGGCATCCGGTACGACCACATCCCGGAATTTCAGTTCTCCGATGTACCGCCGGTTCTTGAGCATATGTTCAACGCTGTTATAAGTAAATGCACCGCCCACCGGGTTCTTGATGCCGTTTTCGTTCAACCAGTCCCGAATCTCCTTCATAGTGGAGCCTTCATTGTACTTCTTGAACGATTCAAGCACAAAAGGCGAGGTGAGAGGGTCGATGTGGAACTTCCGCTCGGAATCCAGCGTGTACCCAAAGGTTCCACGGCCACCGTTGCAGCGGCCTTTCAGGATGTTCTCGGTCTGTCCACGCACGACCTTCTCGGCAAGGTCAGCAGAGTAGTATTCTGCATAGCCCTCCAGAACAGATTCCAGAATGATGCCCTCTGGCCCCTCGGAAATGATTTCCGTAGCCGACATGAGCTTGACACCGTTCTTCTTTAACTGAGTCTTATACCGGGCACTGTCGTAGCGGTTCCGGGCAAAGCGATCCAGCTTCCAGACCAGAACGATGTCAAACAGCTTCTTGTCACTGTCTTTTATCATCTGCTGAAACTCCGGGCGGTTGTCTGTCTTGGCAGAGATAGCACGGTCGATGTAGTGCTTAACGATGGTGATGTCGTTTCTCTCGGCATACGCCGTACATTCACGGATCTGACCCTCGATGGATTCTTCACGCTGGTTATCCGAGGAATAGCGAGCATAGATCACGGCGGTCATGGCGGGCACCTCCATTTTATACGTTATTGAACGGTAATACGTTCATTAAAGCAATATTTCGTATAATGTATATACCACAGTTTTGCCCTGATTGCAAGCCCAATGATTTATTTTCATGATTCCAACAGACAAATTGTCTTAAGATTATATTCCGAGCAAAATGTGAAGTCCAAGCCCGGCCACGCCGCACAGGCACATGGTCAGGATGGGATTCCACTTGAGCTTCCGTAGCACAAAAAATGCCGATGCAAAACTGCCGATGCCGATCCAGTCTACGTTGGCGAGCGTCTTTGCACTCTCTCCGAACACCACCATAGACAGTATAGAAAGACCTGCACCAAAGATAAGCGCTACAATGACCGGACGCAGGCAGGCCAGAACACTTTGCAGCAGAGAAATATCCTTGTATTTACGATAGATGTAGGACAGAAGTGAAACAAAGAACAGCGCCGGTATAATGCAACCTAGTGTTGCAATGATGGCTCCGGGTACCTGCGCGATACGCAAACCAACAAAAGTTGCCGAGTTGACCGCAATGGGACCAGGGGTCATTTCTGCAATCGTGATGAGGTCAGTAAACTCCTGCATCGTCAGCCAGCCATGTTGTTCCACCACTTGGCTCTGGATCAGCGGCATGGCCGCATAGCCGCCGCCTACGCTGAACATACCCACCTGCAAAAAGCTGAGAAAAAGCTGTAAGTAGATCATTTTGCACCACCTTTTTTCCACTGGACCAGAGCCAGCACCACGCCGAATACTGCAGCGGCAAGGATGACCACCACCACATTGACATCAAACACCGTATTTGCGACAAACGCTGCGACCATCAGGACAATATACACCCATGAGCGGGTCTTCAGCACCTTGCCGCCGAGGTCGAATACAACATCCAGAATGACCGCCGCCACACCAGCCTGCATTCCCTTGAGTAACAACGCGATATAGCGATTGGTGGCAAAAGCATTGTAGAACACAGAAATGACTGAAAGAATGACCATAGGTGGGATGATGGTGCCCAACACTGCCACGATCATTCCAATCAAGCCTTCTACCTGCCAGCCTACCAGAATTGCAGCATTGACCGCGATTGCGCCCGGAGAGGACTGCGCCAACGCTGTCATATCCAGCATTTCCTGTTCATCGATCCAGTGCAGCTCATCTACAAATTTTTTCTTCATAAAGGTCACGATGACAAAGCCGCCGCCGAAGGTAAAGCTGCTAATGTACAGCGTACTCAAAAACAGCTTCCAAAGCCGTGCTAACCGTGTACCGTATGTTTTATTTTCATCCATACAAGTTTTCTTCTCCTTTTTTGATTTTCGGACAACTATATTTGTTTTCTTACTATTTCAAACAGCTTTTAACTGTTACTGCTTGCGAAAGCCCGTATTTTCCGGTATCCTTGTTTTAAGAACTGCGAAGCACGGAGGGAATCTCTATGAAACATAATACATTTCTCGTCAAGCCAGCGTCCAGCCTGTGCAATCTGCGTTGCCGGTACTGCTTTTATGACGATGTTTCCAACAGCCGAGCCTGCAAAAATATGGGACTGCTTTCCCATGAAATGGCAGGAGAACTGGTTGAAAAGGCTTTTGCAGCCACAGAGGAAGGCGGCAGCGTCCATTTTCTGTTTCAGGGCGGCGAACCGACTCTTGCCGGGTTGGATTTCTTCCGGTTCTTTCTGGAAACGGAGCGTTCCATGCAGCGCAATATCTCTGTGTTCCACAGCATCCAGACCAATGGCATTTGTCTGGATGAAGAGTGGGCTTCCTTTTTCAAAGCCAACTCTTTCCTCGTAGGCCTCTCTCTGGACGGCACACAGGAGAACCATGATCTCTATCGGCTGGACGCAGCTGGGCAGGGCACATGGGATAAAGTAACTCATGCGCTTGCGCTGCTGGATGCCTACAGGGTCGAAACGAATCTGCTCTGTGTTGTAACCGGACAGCTGGCCAGAAAGCCGCAGCGAGCCTTCAAAAGCCTCTGCGAGTTGGGACAGCACAATCTGCAATTCATCCCATGTCTTGACCCACTTGATACGATTGGAGGGCAGGCATATTCTCTAACGCCGGAACTTTATGGTCGTTTTCTGTGCGGCGTCTTTGATACTTGGTATCAGCAGCTGCAACGAGGCAATTATATCAGCGTTCGCAATTTTGAGGACTATCTGCGTATCCTGCTGGGAATGCCGCCTACCTCCTGCGCTTCCTCCGGTTCCTGTGGACATTATCTTACCGTAGAAGGTGACGGAAGCCTTTATCCCTGTGACTTTTATGTTCTGGATGAGTGGAAGCTGGGAAATCTGAGCCACTGTACCGTTGAAGATGCGCTTGATTCTCCCACAAGCCAGACATTTCTGGCACAGGGCCGCAAACGCCCGGCGGAATGCGCAGCATGTGCTTATCAGCTGCTCTGTCGGGGCGGATGCAAGCGAGATTGGGATGCCTCTGGAAGCAACCGCTTTTGCGCAGCGTATAAGCAGTTCTTTGCCTATGTGCTTCCGCGCCTGCATACTGCTGCACATTTTCTGGCACAACAAAACCGATAAAGAGATTCTCCCGGAGAGCAGTACTGCCTCCGGGAGAATCTTTATTTTACCTTTTTGATCTTCCGGATGGAATGGCCATCGTAGAGGATGGGCTTCATGACATAAGTGTAGTTCCGGTCATCGCATTCGCCGGTGGAAATCATCTCCATAAGCCGCAGCGCAAGCTGACGTCCCATCTCGAAGCCTTGCTCCACGGAGCAGGTAACATCCTCCTGCCGATAAGTTTCTTCGGAATAATCAAAACAGACCAGCGAATAATCTTCGGGTACAGTCTTCCCCATTTTCTGCAGGGTTTTCATGACCAGCCGATAGATGATGTAGTTGCAGCAGACGATAGCGGTGCATTTAGGGATGCTCTTCAGAAATCTTTCAATGGAACGGACATAGCTTTCGTTGTGGGCTTCGTCCGAAATACACCACTTGATGTAATCATCGTTCAGTTCCAAACCACGATTTCGCATCGCTTCCGCCATGCCTTGAAACTTTTCTACGCTCTGGTAGTTGTCGTACACGAAGATGCCTGCAATGTGGCTGTGTCCGGCATCCATCAGGCGTCCTATCAGCTGATGGGCACATTCGATGTCATTGATCGTTACGCGGGGGCAGCGCAAGTTCCGATAGAAGTTGTTGTAGAATATCACCGGGATCTTACGTCGGTAAAGCTCCTTGTAGCAGTCAAGATTTGGGCTGAGGATGCTCGATTTGACACCATCCACGATGAAACCGTGAAAATTCTGATGTACCACAGTCTCCAGACAGCGGCGTTCGTTGCAGAATTTGTTATCGGTCAGAAATACATGGAGGTCAACCTGCTCCTGCGTCAGAACACTGCGAACCCCTTCGATTAATCCCGAATTGGCACTTGTATCCTGTCCCTGCAGGACAAGGCCGATTTTATAAAGGGCATCATCTGTGTTCAAATCCCGCGTCATTACTTTTTCCCGGTGGAAATAAGTCCCACTTCCCTTGAGCTTGTACACGAGTCCTTCTGCTACCAACTGGTCGATGGCCACTCGTATCGTTTCTCGGCTGACACCCAGCTTCCGGCAGAGCGCATTTTCCGAAGGCAAACGCTGGTTCCCGGAAAATTTGTTTTCGTCAATATAAGCCAGAAGCCAGCGATAAACCTGATCGGATTTTTTCTCAACAGCCGAGAGCATGGGCAAGCGCTCCTTTTCAGTCGGTGATAGTGGGGCGGCTGCCTTCCGCGTGCTGAATCCAATTCAGCAGACGTTCACGAAGTTCCGCCTTGACCGCAGCATATGCAGGATCCGCGACCACATTGTTCAGCTGCCACGGGTCTTTCTGCATATCGTAAAGGAAGTCGTCTGCATAAACATCGGATGCCGCAGCCTCGCCGCCGTTGACGCCGGGTGCATAGACAGAATACATATAATCTGCAGTACGGATGCAGCGTCCGCAACGGCTTTCCGAAATCTGTGCATAGACCTCATTGACTCTATTATGGTTTTTCTTTTCCACAACGTCAAGCAGATTTTCACCGATCATCTTATCACCGACATCCACGCCTGCCAGAGCCAGCAGAGTTTTGGGAATGCTTTCGGTGCTGACCAGGTCGGTGATCTCCTTGCCACCCTTGAACGGGCCGCCACAGATGACCAGCGGCACATGCAGGCAACCGTCATGGCAGGAGCGCTTGTAATCATCATAGCCGTTCAGGTGCGCGTCACGGTTGCGGGTCTTGAAGTGAGAGCCATGGTCGGAAGCATAGAGGATAACTGTATTATCATACAGGCCTTTTTCTTTCAGCTTTGACACCAGCTTACCAAGGTTTTCATCAAGGCTGGCACACTGGCCCAGATAATCCGGGTACTCTTCCGCTGCGTTTCCACCCAGAGCCTTCAGATCTTCCGGCAGAACAAAATCTGCGAATCGCTGCTTGGAACCGTTGGGGCCTTCGTAGTGATTATGGTCGTTCTGATGGTGCGGCTCGATCTGCGACACGGTCATGAAGAAGGGCTTTTCGCCGGCATACTGGTCAAGATAGTCCAGCGCAAACTGGTTAATGCAGTCGGCACGGTAGCCCTTGAAATCGATGCGGTTGTTGTTCTCATCAAACACATAGCCATCGTAGCCGTGGGAGGTGAACTCCAGCACATCCGCAGCACGCCAGTAACCGGTATAGCCACCGCGCAGCTCCAGCGGAACAGCGGTGATGGTGTGGTCAACGGTGGGCTTTTTTTCCAGCTCACCGTCCGAAGCCAGATGCCACTTGCCGATGTAGGCCGTCTCGTAGCCGGCATCCTTTTCCATGTACTCGCCCAGCGTCTTGATGTTGGAGGGCAGCATCAGATTATTGCGGAAGCAACCGGTCTCGGTGGGATATTTGCCGGTCTGGAACAGAGCACGGCAGGGGCCGCACACCGGCTGAGGCGAAAAGGCATTGTCAAACTTCACACCCTCTGCCGCCAGCTTGTCCAGATTAGGCGTGATATTCAGTGGCTGGCCGAAGCAGCCGCAGGTGTCCCAGCGCTGCTGGTCACTGAAATAGAAAATGATATTATATGCCATGGTTTTACCTTCCTTTACTGTTCTGCTTTGGTGTTCTTTGCTTCCTTCATCTTGCCGCGCAGAATGCCGAGAATGACCACCACGATCAGCGCAATGAAGATCCAGCAGTACACACTACTGACGAAAATTCTGGGGCTTCCATCCGAGATGAGCAAAGCACGGCGGAAGTTGGTTTCCGTCATGTTGCCCAGCACCATACCCAACAGCACAGGGACAGCGGGCAGTTCCAGCTTACGCATGAACCATGCCATCACGCCGAACACCAGCGCAACGCTCAGGTCGAAATAGCTGCTGTTCACCGAGTAAGCACCGGCAAAGCAGAAGATGACGATGATAGGGGTCAGGATCTGCTGGGGGATGGAGACGACCTTTGCAAACAGGCTGGTCAGGTACTTGCCCTGCAGGAACATGAAGATGTTCACAAGGATAAGACCCAGCATGATGGCGTACATGATCGCACCATCCGTGGTAAAGAGCGAGAGGCCGGGGTTCAGGCCGTTGATCATCAGAGCGGACAGCATAATGGCCACGCAGCCGTCGCCGGGGATGCCCAGCGTCAGCAGGGGGATGAGGGTCGCACCGCAGACAGCGTTGTTGGCCGACTCCGCCGCCGCAACGCCCTCCACAGAACCGTGGCCGAACTCTTCCGGGTGTTTGGACATATTCTTTGCAGTGTTGTAGGAGAACCAAGAGGCCTCCGATGCACCGGTGCCGGGCACGATGCCCACGCAAGAGCCGATGAGAGAGCCGATGAGCACCGGGCGGAGCATCCGCTTGTACTCATCCTTTGTGATCTTGCCGTCGTCGTTGCCGATCTTTCCGGCGTGGAGGTTCAGCTCGCTCCGCTTCAGCTCCGCCTTGCCGATGATTTCCACCAGTGCGAACAGGCCGATGAGGGTAACGGCAAGATCGAGGCCCAGATACAGGCGGTGGACGCCGAAGGTAAAGCGGTCATAGCTGGTCATGGGGTCTGCACCCACGCAGGAGATGAGCAGGCCGAGGCAAGCGGCGATGATGCCCTTGACGAGGCTCTTGCCCGAAACGCCTGCGATGATGGTCATGCCGAACAGGCAGACCATGAAGTACTCCGCCGTGCCCAGCTGTGCCGAAATTTTGGCCACCTGCGGGCCGAGGAAAAGCAGCACCAGTGCAGAGAAGATGCCACCGAAGGTGGAGGCATACAGCGCGATTTTAAGAGCCGCCTTGGTGCGGCCCATCTTGGACAGTGGATGACCGTCCAGCATAGTAGCCGCCGCGTGGGGCGTGCCCGGGGTGTTGATGAGGATAGCCGACACCGAGCCGCCGTATCCACCCGCACAGTAGATACCCAGAAGGAACATCATGCCGGGAATGGCCTTCATGGTGTAGGTAACAGGCAGAAACAGGATGATGCAGAGGATGACACTCAGGCCAGGAATGGCGGCAAATACGCAGCCGATGAAGACGCCGAGGTTGATCCATATGATATTTTCAAGGGTAAAAAGCAGCCCGGAGGCCGGGCCGATAAAGTCAAACAAACCCATATTCTGCCTCCTCAGAAACTAACATTCAGCACGAAGTGGAACACGACCCAGATCAGCACCGCCATCGAGACGGTGATGGCGTAGTAGAGGGGCTTCTTGCAGCGGAAAAACAGCAGGAATGCCACCGCGCAGAATACAGCACCCACCACAAACAGGTCTGTGACCTCCGCCAGCAGGTAAGTGACCACCAGAATAAGGACGATTACCAGAGCCTTGACCTCCACCAGAAGGTTGAGCATCTTAGTCTTGGCCGGGCGGTGCATTACCATGTTATATGCCTCGCGGCCTACCAGAAGGGCACTCATGGCCAGCATGAGCCAGATCAGCATCGTCGGGAAGGCGCGGCCGTTCACAACGTCCTTTTCCGAAATCTGCACCTGCCGGGGCATGATGAGCAGCAGTACAATGCCGATGACCAGAAACAGAATGCCGCAGATCAAATCAACAGGGTACTCGATGTTCTTCTTCTCGAGCTTCGCGCCCCAGTCATCCAGTCTTGCTTCGATGCGTTCTATCAGATTTTTCACCTGTTTCCACTCCTTTTTAAATATAAAAGCAGGGGACGGTGTCATCCCCTTCCCCCTGCTTCAGCTTTTTGTCGCTATGAGGACTTTTTATCAGCCTGCCACGATGTCCTTATACTGCTCGACGATGCTCTTGACGTTCTCAATGTGAGCCTTCACATCGTCCTCGGTCATGGTATCGACTTCCAGCAGCATGGTGTCGTTCAGCCACTCGACCATCTCATCATCGGCGAGGATCTTATCATACAGCTCTTTCAGCTCGGCAACCTTTGCGGCGTCAGTACCTTTGCGAGCCATGACGAAGCAGCGGTTGCGGAAGTAGGGGTAGCCCTTGGAGCCAACGCCCTCAACGCCTGCGAAGGGGCCGTTTTCGATAGCCTTGTCATCGAATGCGCAAACCACATCAACGCCGCCCTGCTGGTAGGTCTCAAGAATCTGAGACTGGTGAGAGACCGCGAAGTTCGTTTCACCCTTAGCTACAGCCTGTGCAGCCTCCGCAGCGGACTGGTACGGAGTCAGTTTCAGCTGGTCGCCGGCACCCATAGAGCCGAACAGAGCCGCTGCCAGGAAAGCCTCGGAGCCGGTAGCGCCGTTAACGGCCACGGATACGGGGTTGCCTGCCTTGACATAGGCCTCCAGATCGTCCAGATTCTTGAGGTTCAGTGAAGAATCAGCGGACAGGACGAAGACGGAGGAGTACAAGTTCTCCACGAACTCGAAATCGTCGTAGCTGAACTGCAGCTTGGCCGGATCCAGAGTCTCGGTAATGGCGAACAGACCCTCACCGGCGAAGACCAGTTCCTTATCATTTGCCTTAGTACTGGACACCCAAGTGTTGACAGTAGCAGCATCGCCCTTGACGGCTTCAGCAACCAGTGTGATTTTATTATCAGAATAATCAGGGGACTTGGCAGCAGCCTTTTGGCTGACCATCGCTGCTACACCAGACGGTGCCCACGGGCAGGTAACTTTCCAGCTCTCCTGTTTGCTTCCGCAGCCGGTAAGCATCGACAAAGCAAGGACACCGGCGGTGACCAACGCCGCAATACGCTTTTTCATCATTTTACTCTCCTTTTTTGTTTTGCCTTTTCGTGTGGTAGCAAGCACTTCACCGTGCTTTTGTTACCAACAAGATAACATTTCAAGCAATTTCAAGTCAACAAATTTTTTTATTTTACAAAAAAAGTTGTCTGGTAAAAGAGCTAAATGACCACATCTGTATTTTGCTGTAGAAAACTTATTGTGCATATTGCACATCGGCTTGAATCATCTTTGTGCAGCTTAAATTCTTTCATGATGTAAAGTGTATCATATTCATAATAGAAGTCTTACTATTGTCTCCATTCATAAATAATTTCTTCGGAATCATCTTGACGTACTCTACGAACCATGATATTCTCTATCACAAATCCCACTGAACTTGTAGATCGATTGCAAATCTTCTGCAAAAGTGGTTGGTTATCACCGTGAGACCCACCACTTCAGTGAGGAAAAATCCACGAAAGAAGCTACCGCCCCGCAACACACCCGATTCATTTTGCCGCCGATTCACCCGACAAAATCCATCGCTGCGCTGCATGGGCGGTATTTTTCTTTTTCACAAATAAAATCTTATGTA
>OGFF01002703.1_pt1 | contig 14746 bp, 12 predicted proteins | sample 1570751 | NCBI WGS metagenome assembly OGFF01 (sample SAMEA2581951, study PRJEB24529) | metagenome | biome: Human gut stool | place: China | collected 2011 | reverse complement strand
ATTTAAGAAGGCCGGCGCCCGTCTGGCGTTCAGCTATGTGGGAGACGCCATTAAGAAACGCGTTGAACCCCTGAGCGAAGAGGTCGGCGGTGAATTCACCTTTAAATGTGACGTTTCCAGTGATGAGGATATTCGGGCTGCCGCTGATATCGTGAAGGAAAAGTGGGGCGGCGTGGACATCCTGGTTCACTCCCTCGCCTTCGCCAACCGCGACGATCTCCACAATCCCTTCATCAAAACCTCCCGCGAGGGCTTCCATCTCGCTCTGGACATCTCTGCCTATTCCCTGATCGCTCTCTGCCGCGCCTTTGAGCCGCTCATGCATGAAGGCTCATCTGTGCTCGCCATGACCTATCTCGGTTCCACCAGAGTTGTGCCGTCCTATAACATCATGGGCGTTGCCAAGGCTGCTCTCGAAGCCTCCATGCGCTACCTTTCCGCTGACCTTGGCGCCAAGGGCATCCGTATCAACTGCATCAGCTCCGGCCCCATCAAGACCCTCGCTGCTTCCGCCGTGCACTCCATGCGGGAGAATTTCGGGCGTTCCGAAGAGGTTTCCCCGCTCCACCGCAAAATGGAGATTGCCGATGACGGAGGCCTGGCCACCTATCTGGCCTCTGACATGGCCAAGGCTATTACCGGCCAGGTCATCTTCAACGACAACGGCTTCAGCAATATGGTTTATTAAACAGCCATGGATGCCGCCACGCTGAACGATATCGGCATCACCGTTGCGGGTATACTTGGTATCGTCATGTTTTATTTCATCGGAAGATCGGTGTCCCGGAACCAGGCCGGCAAAAACGCTGACCAGGGGAAGGGGGCTTCTCCGGAAGACCGTAACGGCAGTTCCGGAGCGGATTTGAAGAAAAAGTAAAAAAGTAAATTTTTTACTTGCCAAGCGCACCGTTTTCCTTTAAAAGCACATCTGCAAATCAACGGAGAGATGTCCGAGTTGGTCGAAGGAGCACGATTGGAAATCGTGTAACGGTTTACGCCGTTCTAGAGTTCGAATCTCTATCTCTCCGCCATAACGGCTATAAGAGCTGCCCTGTTTAAACAACAGGGCAGCTCTTTTTTTTTGTGCCTCCCACATGAGGCATCCTCCGAGAGGTGAGAACGGGGAGCAGGCTGACCTCCGGTCTGATGAACAGGAATTCATCAGGATGGCGGCAGCGGATGGGATTTCAGAACAGGCCGGATTCCGATACCTGGCCGAAGTTTTCCGCATGTAACTGCCACAGGCAGAGGATGGAACAATGTGTTTTTATCCGGAGAAGCGGCATACAGAAGGAAAAAGCCATGGGTCCGGCAATATCCGGAAGTATGGGGGCGCCGCCGGGGCATGGTATCGGAAACGGACTTCAGATGGCTGGGAAGGACTTCATCGCAGGTGAGTCAGGAAATGAGAGCAACCGGGCTTTTGTTAAAGACAAAAAAACTGACCGGTGAGGGGAATGCGTCTGTTTAGTTCTTTTTTGTTCCGTAACTTCGCGTACATGCCTTTCTTTTCCCTCTCTTGTGCATTGTGTAGTTCTGGAATAGGAAGAAAGATCTTTATTTTTTGTGAACACTTTTCGCCGTACATGACAGGTCAGAGGAGGAACAAGAAGACGTTCTGTCCTTTCCTGCCCTTTCCCACTGCCGGCGGATTAGGAGGTTTTTGGTCGTGGCTTCGCATTCCCACAGTCATCAGAACGCTGTCATCAGAACGTATCTCGGTCTGCTTCTCCTCACCGTCTGCGTGTTCGCCCTCATGTACTGTCCCCAGCCTATGCTCTATACCCTGAGTCAGGAATTTGGGGTGAGCAAGAGTAACTCTGCCCTGCTGGTCAGCGTGTTCATGTTCTTCCTGGTCATTTCACCCATGTGCGTGGGCATCCTTCTGGACCGCATCGGCGTGCGCAAGGCCCTGCTCGTGTCAACGTTTCTTGTGGGCATCAGCGGAGCGGGTATCTACTTCGCTCCCAATTTTCTCGTTCTGGTCGGAGTCCGCAGTTTTGAGGCTCTGTTTGTTCCTGTGCTTGTCACGTCCATCATGGTGTCCATCGCGAGTATGTTCCGGCATATGGACTTCAACAGGGCCCTGGCCGGCTACGTGTCCTGTACGCTCGTAGGTTCTCTCTCTGGCCGTATCCTGGGTGGCTGGTGCGGAGAGCTTTTCGGCTGGCGCCTTACCCTGACCGGGGTCTGTGTACTCTTCCTTCTCGCGCTGGTTCTGATCTACAACGTTCCCGACACGAGCGGCGGGCACCATACCGTGCACAATCCCAGGGTCTACGGGAAAATCCTGCGCCAGAAGGGTATCCCTAGTCTGCTCTTTGCCGAGGCTGCCGGCCTGTTTGTTTTTTCTGCCATGGGCAATCTTGTGCCGTTCCGCATGGCCGAACTCGGGCAGGGACATTCTGAGGGCCTCATCGGTCTCATGTACGTGGGGTATTCTGTAGGCATTCTGGCCGGCCTCATTCGTGGCCCGCTCCTGCGCGTCTTTAAAAAGCCTTCCAATATTATCCTCTTCGGTTCGGCTTTCTACATGCTGGCCTGTGTGACGCTGGCTGTGCCCAATCTCTGGGTGCTGTTTGGCGGTCTCTGGGGCGTAGCCTTCGGCGAATTTCTTGTCCATGCCAACTGCCCGGGGATTATCAATCATATTGCCGTAACCGGCGGCTTCGATCGCAGCATGGTTAACGGACTGTTTCTGTCCTGCTATTATTCGGGCGGCCTGGTCGGCTCTTACGTGCCCGGCCTCATTTACACGCAGTTTGGATGGATGGCCTGCTTCGGAGTCCTTGAAGGCGTGCTCGTTTTGTCCTTCCTCATTGTTCTGAAACTGCATCACGACATCCCGGGCATACGCTGAGCTCCGGCCGTTTCCCCGGCCTTTCCTGCACCTCGTGCCCGCTGCTCAGGCGGATCGGTTTTGATTCGCTTTTCTGTGACAGGTTTGTTAATAAATGCGGAGGCACCCAAAAAAGAGAATGGCTTGACGGCCTTCTGTCCGTCCCACGGCTGCAGTTACTCCCGGTCGTGAGGACACGACGATCTACGGAGGAATCATGAAAAGTACCAGTTCTCCTCGTGAGAATACCCAGCCGCTGGACGTGCTGGTCGTGGGCGGCGGCAACGCCGCTCTCTGCGCAGCCATAACGGCGCGCCGCGCCGGCGCCAGTGTTATGCTGCTCGAGGCTTCACCGAAGGAATTCCGCGGAGGCAACAGCCGCCACACGCGCAATATCCGTTATGTTCACGCTGCCAAGAATGACTTTCTGACAGGGCCGTACACGGAAGAGGAATGTTTCAACGACCTGATGGGCGTGACCAAGGGGAATACCATAGAATCCATGGCCCGCCTGGTTATCAGGAATTCCAATAACGTCGGTTATTGGATGATGGAACAGGGCGTCCATTTTCAGCCCGCCATGCGCGGCACGCTTCACCTTTCCCGCACCAACGCCTTCTTCCTCGGAGGAGGCAAGGCGCTCATCAACGCTTATTACGCTACCGCGGAGAAGCTCGGCGTCAAAGTGCTCTATGACGCTGAAGTGACGGATCTGGAAATCAGGGACGGCGAGTTCAAATCTGCCAAGGTGAATCAGAAGGGCACCACGTTTATCGTGGAGGCCAAGGCTGTAGTGCTGGCTTCCGGCGGCTATCAGGCCAATACCGAATGGCTGACCCGCGCGTGGGGCCCTGAAGCTGCCAACTTCCTCATCCGCGGAACGCCGTATGACAAGGGCCGCATGCTTCAGGTCATGATGGACCACGGAGCCAAAACCCTCGGCGATCCCACGCAGGGACACTGTGTGGCAATTGACGGCCGTGCCCCCAAATTTGATGGCGGCATCTGCACGCGTCTCGACTGCGTGCCTTTCGGCATTGCCGTTAACAGAGACTGCAAGCGTTTTTACAATGAAGGCGAGGAAATCTGGCCCAAGCGCTACGCCATCTGGGGTCGCCTCGTAGCCCAGCAGCCCGGGCAGATCGCCTATGTCATCATAGATTCCAAGTCCATCGACCTGTTCATGCCTTCCGTGTTCCCGCCGTACGAGTCTGACAGCATCGCCGGCCTCGCCCGGAAGTTCGGCATTGATCCCGCTGCGCTGGAAGAAACGGTCAGGGATTTCAACGCGCATACCGTAAAAGGCGGAAACTTCAATCCGGGCGACAAGGATGGAATTTCCACGAAGGATCTCGAACCTGCCAAGACAAACTGGGCCCGTCCCATCGATACACCACCGTATTACGGCTACTACCTGCGCCCGGGCGTGACGTTCTCCTACCTGAGCCTGGCCCTCAACGAAAAGGCCCAGGTGCTGAAGGAGGATGGCTCCCCGTTCAGGAATATCTTCGCCGCCGGCGAACTGACGTCGGGCAATGTGCTCGGTCAGGGCTACATGGCCGGATTCGGCATGACCATTGGAACAGTGTTCGGCCGTCTGGCCGGTCAGGAGGCCGTATGTCTGAAATAATGAAAGAAGCGCAGCGCTGCACGACCATCTGCAATGCCTGCAGATACTGTGAAGGTTTCTGCGCTGTCTTCCCCGTTATGGAACTGCGCCGCAAGTTTACGGATCAGGAACTGAAGTACTTTGCCAATCTCTGCCACAACTGCCGCGGCTGCTATTATGCCTGCCAGTATGCCCCGCCGCACGAATTCAACCTGAACTACCCCATGGTCATGGCAAAGCTCAGGAAGGAGACGTGGGAGGAATTTGCCTGGCCGAAGTTCCTGGGACGGTTCTTCGAGACCAACGGTTTCTATGTGTTCCTGGTGTCCCTGCTCTGCACGCTGATCTTTGTCGCCGGGGCGCTGATCGTCAAGGGGCCCCAGACGTTCTTCTCGCCCATTACCGGCGCGGGTTCGTTCTACCATATCGTGCCGTACTGGCTCATGCTCGGCCTCTTTACGCTGGTCTTTGTGGCCGGCCTCGTGTGCCTTGGCATGAGCGTGCGCAATTTCTGGAAGGGCACGGGTTCCAAGCCCGGTGAAATCTGGCGCCTCAGTAATCACATAAAAGCCATCAAGGACGCCTTTACCCTGCGTTATCTGGACGGCAACGGCGAGGGGTGCAACTATCCTGATGACCGTTTCAGCACCATACGCCGCAAGTTCCATCACGCTACCTTCTACGGCTTCCTGGGATGCCTTCTTTCGACCTGCATCGCCTTCGTCTATGATCATGGCTTCGGCTGGCCGGCTCCGTACAGCTTCTTCAGTCTGCCGACCTTCATAGGCACGCTCAGCGGCATCTCCCTGTGCATAGGTACGGGCGGCCTGCTCTGGCTGAAGACGCGCATGGATCACCGTCCTTATGACGAGAGTTCCGTGGGAATGGATATGTCCTTCTCCACGCTGCTTTTCCTGGTCAGCCTGACGGGTCTTATGCTTCTGGTTTTCAGATCAACCAGCGTCATGGGACTTCTTCTCTGCATTCACCTCGGTCTTGTGCTCGGGCTTTTCCTCTCTCTCGCCTCGAGCAAATTCGTCCATATCGTTTACAGGTATTTCGCTCTTGTGCGCAATGCCTACGAAACGCGTGAAAAGTAGTAGCGGAAAGGAGAGGCGGACCGGTTCCCCCGCCGGTCACGCCTCTCCCGCTTCTGCTTTTCCCGGGCTCCGTCCCGGTGACCCCGAATTTCCGTTTTTTTCACCGTCTCCCGAGAAAGACAGCTCTTTCGCGGGCGGCGCTTCTCTGTCTTCAAGGGTCCGCCAATGTTACAGATATTCGGTCTCCTGATGGTCGTGGCGACGATTATCGCCATGTTCAAACGTGTCGAGTCGCGGCTCGTCCTCATCGTTTCCGGCTTCATCATGGCCGCGGCTTCCCTGAATGTGATGGCTGCATTCGAGGGTTTTTCCAAGGGCATGCTGCGAGGCAACATGATCCTCTGCATCTGTTCCGTCATGGCTTTCGCCTATGTCATGCGGTACACGGGGTGTGACAGGCATCTCTGCTATGCCGTCGCCCATCCGCTGAGGCATGTGCGTTTTCTTCTCGTGCCCGGAGCCGTCCTCATCACGTTTCTTGTTCAGATCGCTCTTCCCAGCGCCTCGGGCGCGGCGGCCGCTGTGGGGGCTGTTGTCATTCCGCTGCTGATCCGTCTCGGCGTGCATCCGGCCATGGCCGGCGCGGCCGTTCTCGCAGGCTCCTATGGCGACCTTTTGTCTCCGGGCCTTGCCCATAACGTGTACGTGGCGAAGATAGCCAGCGAGGCCCTGAATCATGAAGTAACTGTCATTGACGTCATCCGTTCCCATACGCTCACGGCGTTTATCGCTGTTGGCATCTCGGCCGGCGTGCTCTGGCTCCTGAGCGTGCTCCGCAGGGAAGGCTCAGGATATGTAGCCGAAGACTGCGCTGTGGGCGAGGAAGAGCACTTCAGAATTAATTTTCTTTATGCCTTCATTCCGATATTGCCCATCGCGCTCCTCATTCTGGGCGTTGTTTTCCCAAAGGAGCTGCCCTGGATTGCCCATCTCAAAGTTGAGCACACCATGCTTCTGGGTGCCATGGCTGCCATTATCTGCACGAGGAAGAATCCCATGGAAGCTTCCCGTGAATTTTTTATGGGGCTTGGCCACGGCTATGGCGAAATCATAGGCATCATTATCGCTGCAGCTGTCTTTGTCGCCGGTATGAACGCGACGGGCATCGTTGAGACCGCCACGAACTGGATGAAAGGACAGCAGACAGCCAGTACTCTCTCCGCAGCCATCGGCCCCTGGGCTCTGGCCGTTGTCTGCGGTTCGGGCAACGCTGCGACGCAGGCATTCAACGAAGCAGTCACCGTGCACGCGCTTGATCTCGGCGTGAATATAGTGGACATGGGCTCCCTTGCGACCTTTGCGGGCTCGCTCGGCCGCTGTATGTCTCCCGTTGCCGGTGTCTGTTTCGTGTGTGCCGGTCTGGCCAGGGTGGATCCGGCGAGTCTCGTCAAGCGGACGCTCCTTCCTTCCATCTGCGCCCTTATTTCCGTGTACCTGAGCCTGTTTGTGTTTTAGCAGACGCTGCCCGGTCTGATTTGCCCGCTGTCGGGAGAGTGCTGGTGCGGCGTCGCGCGGGCCGGTGGGCCTGCCGGCTGTTTTATCCACCCATGACAACCTCAACGGCGTTCGTGCCGGCATGATCGGCAGGGGCGTCAGAAATGAGCCAAATAACCATAAGGAGAACCATATATGGGAACTGCAATTACTGTTGACGCCAAAGGCAAATTTATCGTCCCCGATGACCCGATTATTCCCTGCATCGCCGGTGACGGCATAGGCCCCGACATCTGGAATGCCGGCAAGCCCGTCCTCGACTGCGCCGTGGCCAAGGCTTATGGCGGCAGGCGCCGCATCGAATGGCTGCCCGTGCGCGCCGGTGAAGACTGCTGGAAGGAGACCGGCGAATTCGTGCCCGAGGCTACCAAGGAAGCTATTACCAAGTACCGCGTGGCTATCAAAGGTCCTCTGAGCACTCCCGTAGGCAAGGGCTTCAGAAGCGTCAACGTTATGCTCCGCCAGATGTATGACCTGTACGCCTGCGTGCGTCCCGTGAGTCATATTCCCGGCGTCCCGAGCCCTGTGATCCATCCTGACGACGTGAATATGGTCATTTTCCGTGAAAATACGGAAGACCTGTATGCCGGCGTTGAGTGGGATCACGACACTCCCGAAGCCGAACGCGTCATCGCTCTCATTAAAGAACTCGGCAAGAATGTCCGCCCCCACAGCGCCATCGGCATCAAGCCCATCAGTGAGTTCGGATCCAAGCGTCTGGTTCGCATGGCCATTCAGTACGCCATTGATCACAAACTTCCCAACGTCACCCTCGTGCACAAGGGCAACATCATAATTTCCCCCATAGCCGACTTCCGCCGCTGGGGCTATGAAGTGGCTGCCGAGGAATTCGGCGATGTCACCATCACCGAAGAGGAAGTGACCAAGAATTTCGGCGGCAAGGCTCCCGAAGGCAAGATCGTCATCAAGGATCGCATCACCGACGCCATGTTCCAGCAGATCCTGCTCCGTCCGGCCGAATACAGCGTTCTGGCCCTGCCTAACCTGAACGGCGACTACATGTCTGATGCCCTCGCTGCCGAAGTGGGCGGCCTCGGCATGGCTCCTGGCTCGAACATCGGCGAAGGCTACGCTATCTTTGAAGCCACGCATGGCACGGCTCCCAAGTACGCCGGCCAGGACAAGACCAACCCCGGCTCCATCATTCTTTCCGGCGCTCTCATGCTCGAGTACATCGGCTGGAAGGAGGCCGCGGAGCTGATCCGCAAGGCTGTTGAGAAGACTGTGGCCGCCAAGACGGTTACCTACGACCTCGCCCGTCAGATGCCCGGCGCCACGAAGATCTCCTGCTCGGCGTTTGGCAAGGCCATCTGCGAGCATATGTAGGAATACGGATAAAACAGCGTCGACAATGTCCTGAAAACAGCTGCAGCGGCGGCCCCCGCCAGGGGAGTACGCCGCCGCTGCACTGAAAACACAGAGGAAGCTATGAGTTCATTTACGTTGAACAAGGCTTGGTGCAAGGGATGCGGCATTTGCGCCGCGTTCTGCCCGAAAAAGGCCCTTACAATTGATGAACTGGCTGAAAAAGCTGTCTGGAACGAGGAACTCTGCATTTATTGTGGCCTGTGTGAGCATTATTGCCCCGATCTCGCCATAACCGTGGAAAAAGATACGAAGGAGGCAAAGGCATGAGCGGAGAAACTCTGTTTGTGCAGGGCAATGAGGCATGCGCCCGTGGTGCCCTCTATGCCGGCCTGAAATTTTTTGCCGGCTATCCGATTACTCCCTCCACGGAAATAGCCGAGACCCTGGCCGAACTACTCCCCAGGGTTGGCGGTAAATTCGTACAGATGGAAGACGAACTCGCTTCCATGTGCGCCGTGTGCGGGGCGTCCATTGCCGGACTGAAATCCATGACTGCGACCAGCGGCCCTGGCTTTTCTCTGAAACAGGAGGCCATCGGCTATGCCGTTATGGCGGAAATTCCCTGTGTCATTGTCGACTCCATGCGCGGCGGACCGTCGACCGGTCTGCCCACCGAGGTCTCCCAGGGTGACGTCATGCAGGCCCGCTGGGGATGCCACGGCGATCATTCCATCGTTGCCCTGACCGCATCCAGCATCCAGGATATGTTTGAAATTACGGTGGAAGCCTTCAATATCAGCGAGACCTACCGCACCCCGGTCATTCTGCTTTTTGACGCGGAAACATCACATATGCGCGAGAAGCTTGTGGTGCCGGAAAAGGGCGAGCTGCCCGTTGTGGAACGCCTGCACACGGAAGTGAAGCAGGGGGTCGCCTATCATCCTTACCTCCCGAGGGAGGACGGACGGCTGCCCATGTCCGATTTTGGCGGCCCGCACCGTTACAACGTTACCGGCCTGCATCACAATATCTGGGGCTTCCCCACCCAGAACCCTGAAGTCGTGCAGCTCCTGAATCATCATCTGTACGACAAGATTGAGAACCGTTCTTCCCTGCTTGCCCGCTGGAAGGAATACAAGATGGAAGGGGCTGAGACTGTTGTTATTGCCTACGGTTCTGCGGCCCGCAGCGCCATGCAGCATGTGTGCTACCGCCGTCTGCGCGGCGAAAGGCTCGGCCTTCTGGAGCTGCAGACTCTCTGGCCTTTCCCGAAGCAGCTTATCCGCGAGAAGACGGCACACGCCAAGAGCATCATCGTGGCCGAGATGAACATGGGTCAGGTGACTTCTCTTGTGAAGAGCGCAGTGGAAGATCCGAACCGGGTCTTCCTCGCCAACCGCGTTGACGGCAACCTGATCACGCCTGATGACATCGGCGAAGTTATCCGCGTTGTTGAGGGAAGGGGGCTGTAATGAGCATCAAAAGACTTATCAGGGAACGCTTTTTCCCTCATATCTGGTGTGCCGGCTGCGGCCATGGCATCATTCTCAACGCTCTTCTGCATGCCGTTGATGAACTGGGAATTCCGCAGAACAATCTCTGCATGGTGTCCGGCATCGGCTGCTCCGCCCGCATTTCGGGATACGTGGATTTCCACAGTATGCACACCCTGCACGGACGGGCTCTGGCTTTTGCTACGGGCATCAAGATGGCCCGTCCCGACCTGTCGGTTTTCGTTCCCATGGGCGATGGCGACGCCATGGCCATAGGCGGCAATCATTTTATTCATGCCTGCCGCCGCAATATCGATATGGTGGCCATCATCATGAACAACCGTATTTACGGCATGACAGGCGGCCAGTTCTCGCCTCTGTCCGGGCGTGGTATCCGCGCCACCACCGCGCCTTATGGCAATATCGACACGGCCTTTGATACCGTTCAGCTGGCCCTTGGCGCGGGCGCGACGTTTGTGGCCAGGACGACGGTTTTTCACGTTATGGAGATGGTCTCGCTCATCAAGAAGGCCTATCAGCACAAGGGGTTTTCTGTTCTGGAAGTGCTCACTGACTGCCCGACCTATTTCGGACGCAAGAACAAACTCGGCGGTCCTGTGCAGATGCTCGAGTGGTTCCGTGACAACACGGCTCCTCTCGGTTCAAAAAAATATGCGGAAAATCCGGCATTCATCCCCCGCGGCGTGTTCAGGGACGTAGAGGCTCCCGAATACTGTGAGGAATATGACAAGCTCATCGCCAGCGTGCGGAAGGAGGAAGCGTAATGACCACGAGTTTTCTGCTTTCCGGTTCGGGCGGACAGGGTGTTATCACGATGGCCATCCTGCTGGCCCAGGCAGCGGCGCTCTACGAGAACCGGCTGGCCGTGCAGAGCCAGTCCTATGGCCCTGAGGCCCGTGGTGGCGCCACCCGCTCGGATGTGATTATCTCGGATGAGCCCATCATGTTTCCCAAGGTCATCTATCCCCATGTGCTGGTGTCCCTGACCAACCAGTCCTGTGGCAAGTACCTGCCCCTCATCCGTCCGAACGGCATTTTCCTGTACGACACGGGGCTCGTTCAGCCCATGCGCAATACGGAAGCCATTTATGTGGGCGTGAATATGTTCGAACCGTATATGGAAAAGTTCCACCGCTCGCAGATGTACAATATCTGCGTGCTCGGGGTTCTGCTGAGACTGACGAAAATCGTGAGTTACGATGCGGTCAAGGCCTGCCTGAAGGCCAGGTTCAAACCTGCCTTCCACGCGGCGAACGAAGCCGCCCTTGAATTTGGCAGGGAGCTCGCGAAGGACATCAGGGATCCCGCTCTCGATATGTAGGAAACAGGCTTCCCTGCCTCAGGGACGGGGAAGCCTGTTTCTGCCGCGTCCTGTTCCCGCGCTCACAGCGCGGCGGAAGACGAATGTGGAGTATGCATGAACATTCACGAATACCAGGCAAAGGAACTTTTTGCCGACTTTTCTGTTCCTGTTCAGCGGGGCGGCCTGGCCGAAACGCCTGAACAGGCGCGTTCGGTGGCCGAGATGCTGGAAGGCCCCGTCTGGGTCGTGAAAGCCCAGATTCATGCCGGCGGCAGGGGTAAGGGGGGCGGAGTGAAGCTCTGCCGCTCTGTCGAGGAAGTGGAAGCCGCAGCCCGTGCCATCATCGGTATGCAGCTTGTGACAAAGCAGACCGGCCCCCAGGGCAGAAAGGTTCACAAAGTGCTTGTCTGCCAGGGAGTCGATATTGAACGGGAACTGTATCTTGCGGTTGTGCTCGACCGTTCCGCGGGATGTCTTGCCGTCATGGCTTCGCCCTCCGGCGGCATGGATATCGAGGCTGTGGCGGAAGAGACGCCGGAAAAGATTTTTACTGTCCGCCTCGACGGCGGGCATCATATCTGGCCGTTTCAGGCCCGTTCCCTCTTCTTTGGCTGCGGGCTGACGCCCCAGCAGGTGGGAGAAGGCGTCCGCATTGTCGAGGGGCTTGTCAGTCTGGCCGTGGCCAAGGACGCGACGCTCGTTGAAGTCAATCCTCTGGCCGTGACGAAGGACGGGCACCTCGTCGCGCTTGACGCGAAGGTGAATTTTGATGACAGCGGCCTGAAGAGGCATCCGGATATCGCCCGTCTCGATGATCCTGAGGAAAGCGATCCGCTTGAGCTCAGGGCCCGTGAAGCCGGAATTAATTATGTGCATCTCGACGGGTACATCGGAACCATGGTCAATGGCGCAGGACTGGCCATGGCGACCATGGACGCGGTCAGGCAGGCCGGAGGCGCGGCCGCGAACTTTCTCGATGCCGGTGGAAGTGCCAGCGGCGATATGGTGGCTGCCGGGTTCCGGATCATGCTTTCCGATCCGCAGGTGCGCGGCATTCTGGTCAATATCTTTGGCGGCATCCTGCGCTGTGACATTGTGGCCGAAGGCATTGTCAGAGCCGTGAAGAAGGTCGGCATGAACATTCCCCTTGTCGTCCGCATGGAAGGCACAAACGTGGAAGAAGGCCGGCGCATTCTGGCTGAAAGCGGCCTTGCCTTCGAACAGGCCTCAACGCTTATTGAAGCCGCGCATAAAATCGTCGAGCTGACTGGGAGGATGGCATGAGCATTCTCGTCAACAGGGAGAACCGCGTCCTGGTGCAGGGGCTGACTGGACGTGAAGGACGGTTCCATGCCGAACAGATGATGGCCTACGGCACCAGGATAGTAGCCGGAGTAACGCCCGGGAAGGGGGGCCAGAATGTCCTCGGCGTTCCGGTTTTCAACTCCTGCGCTGAAGCAGTCGCCGAAACAAGAGAAGAAACGAGCGTTATTTTTGTGCCGGCCATGGCTGCAGCCGACTCGGCCTGCGAGGCCGCTGCTGCGGGCATAAAGCTTGTCATCCTCATCACGGAACATATTCCCGTCCTGGATATGGTCCGCGTGCGTGCGTTCTTCCGGGAGCGCGGCACAAAACTCATAGGTCCCAACTGCCCCGGCATCATCACTCCGGGACAGTGTAAAATTGGCATCATGCCGGCCTATATCTTCAGGCCCGGTTCCGTGGGGCTTGTTTCCCGCTCAGGCACGCTGCTCACGGAACACGGACTGGGGCAGAGCACGTGCGTGGGCATTGGAGGTGATCCTATTCCGGGACTGTATTTTACCGACATGCTGAAACTGTTCCGGGATGATCCTCAGACTGAGGCCGTGTGTCTGATCGGCGAAATCGGCGGAGATGGCGAGGAGATGGCCGCGCGCTATATCCGCGAAACATCCTATCCCAAACCTGTCTTCGGCTTTATCGCCGGCCTGACGGCTCCCAAGGGTAAGCGCATGGGGCATGCCGGCGCCATTATCAGCGGCTCTCACGGCCGCGGCGAAGACAAGATCCGGGCCTTTGAGGAGGGCGGGGTGACTGTTATACGGGAACTTGGCCGTTTCGGCGAAACGGTAGCGGGCGCTCTGCGCGGGTAGCGCCGGAGTCCGGTTTCTTTTGAGAAAGCCGCTCCCGGTTTTTCCTCCATGGAAAAACCGGGAGCGGCTTTTATGTTCAGATCCAGGCAAAACAGAGTACGTGCTAAAAGTCACAAATATTTCGCCCCGGCACAGTGAAGCCTCTCTGCCTTGAGGAAAACGGGGAAAACGGGCAGCGTGCCGGCAGAGTGCAGTATCTGATCAATATTGAAAAAATATATTTTAAAATCAGCATGTTAATAAAAAATGAGAAAAAATGGCAGCCAGTCTGTAAAAATTGTTTTGTTGATCAATCAATTTGTTCAGATGAAAAAACGTGTATATTTTTCTTTTCCGTGCCTTCTGATGGAAGAAAATAATATGTAATATATTTCACAATATATATTACGTGAATTAAAAACGGATATAAAAATCCGGTAAAAAACAGATTTTTTGCGTATCAGATGACGATTCAGAAAAAATAATAAGCCTGAGCCCATAAAAATTTAAAAATTTATTGTCAAAAAGAATGGCTGGTGTATAAAGGAAGGTAATAGTCAGCAGAAGTACTGTTTCCCAGGCCGGATGTAGCAGAGACATCCATCCAGAGGGCCGAGGAGGGGAGACAGCCCTGCATCTTACGAAAAAGGGGAGTTCAGTATGATTCTGAAGAGGAATTCAGCGCGGGAGCTGTCAGCGCGGCCCTGTAACAGGGGTCGGAGCTTCCTCGCTCATGTTTTTGGCATATGTCGGAACCCCAAGTTCTATCACCTTTTTCTCGTCATCGCCGTCGCTGCCGCAGTACTGCTGGTTGCCGGCGCGGACACTTCTTTTTGTGCCGATAATAAAATGACCGTCAAACTGCCCGAGGATCCCACCAAAGCGTATATCACGCTGGGCATCCTGGGCGTTTCCGCCATTCTTTTCTTTACTGAAGTTATCCCCATGCCTATCACGGCCATGCTGGTGCCCATCGCTCTGTGCATGACCAAAGTTATCTCCTCGAAAGTAGCCTTCAGCTTCTTCGGTGACCCGACGGTCGTCCTCTTCATGGCCATGTTCATCCTCGGCGAAGGTACGTTCGTCACGGGCTTTGCCGACAAGATAGGCGAAACAGCCATGCGTCTCTCTCATGGCAACAAACTGAAGCTGCTCTTTTTCTCCATGCTGGCAGTCGGCGGCCTTTCCGGTGTCCTGTCAAACACCGGTACCACGGCAGTGGCAGTTCCCATGATTCTTGCCATGTGCATCGCCTCCAAAATTCCGTCGAGCCAGATGCTCATGCCCGTGGCCTTTGCCTCGTCTCTTGGCGGCACGCTCACCCTGGTTGGTACGCCGCCTAACGGCATCATCAATTCCATGCTTGCCCAGAACGGCCTCGAACCCTTTGGATTTTTCGAATTCGCGCTCATTGGTATTCCGCTTTTCGTCGCGGGCATGCTGT